>Ga0126335_1001913_pt1 | contig 12112 bp, 11 predicted proteins | sample OlaspJWI45metaG_FD_108409 | JGI IMG/M metagenome (GOLD analysis project Ga0126335, IMG submission 108409) | Marine gutless worms symbiont microbial communities from Oahu, Hawaii - Olavius sp. 1 OAHU.JWI-45 metaG | ecosystem: Host-associated > Annelida > Digestive system > Unclassified | place...
AAAGTTCCTTCATTTTCTCCTCCAAAAAGCGCAGGTAAAAGTACATGGAGGCCATGGCCGTTTCTTAGACACGTTAAGTTGCCATAAATGGCCTTCTTTTCAATGGGTCCCGCCATGGCGGGATGTGGCCTCCGCTAAAAAGCAGCGGAATTTCGTTGCCGGATCGATGTGGAAGATGGATCCAATTTGCCCATCAAAAAAATGCTCATCGATGAATCAGACACTCATGAGTGCCATTTACCTTTCGTGGATGGACACTATTTCGCTGCCGGTTCATCTTAACCGATGCATCTCAAGCCGATGGCCTGGAGGCATCGAACACCACTTGATCGTACCACCAGAGCCGCTCGAAAAATGACGCTGTATCACCGTTGCGCTTTGATTGATCCACCTTGTCGGGCACGAGATCCAGAATTTCTGCAATGGTGCGCTGTCCGTCGATGGTTTCGAACAGTCGTTTCTCCACATGGTCTAGTGGTAGAACCAGATCCGGATAGGTGTGGCTCTGATTGAGGAGCACCGCGGCCGCACCGGCGGGGAGGTTCTCTTCGATACACAGCGTATGCGGCAGCCGAATCGGCACGTAGTTTTGCCAGTGCGCGTTATCGAACCGGATAGGCTGAGCGTGGCCGGGACGATCGTCGCGGTAGATGATCACAGTGTGGCGGACCATCGTTCCCCGGAACAGCTCAAGGGCTGCATATTGCTCCTCCGGGGAAAGCTGGGACAGGCGAGAACCGTGAGGGGTTCGCGCCAGGTTACCGCATTGGGGCAGATAGGGCGCCTGCCGTAACCAGCGCCCAAATGTCATGCCCGCCCGGTCAATAAAATCGAAAAGCTGCGGCGCAGTATACGCCCGATCTTGCGGATGCAGCAGGGCATCGGCCAGGCCGGCTTTGGTTCGAAAATCCGGCGCCGTGCCCAACAGCTGCGCCAATGGATGTCCTTGGGGCAGAGCCATGAGAGTATTGGCAAGGTCCCGAATCTCCTCTTCGGAGCGCCCGGTCCCGAGCCGGCGGCAGTATTCCTGCAACATATAAACACCCGTCCGGCCATAGGGCGCATAGACCATCAGGTGCAAGGCCCCGTCCGATTTTAGGACGCCGCGCAAGGCGCGCAGCCCTGTATCCGGATCGGGGAGGTGATGCAGCACGCCCGTGCAGATAATTTTGTCGTAGCGTTGATCCAGTTCCTGGGACTGTTCAATGGGGAGCTGTCGTATTTCAAGGTTAGCTAGATTATATCGACGCTTCAGGGCCTCGGTATGTCGGGTGCTCGTTGAGCTGACATCGATACCGGTAACGCGGGCACCAGGCTGACGAATAGCTTGCCTGGCCGCCTGGGCGGTGCCGCAACCGGCGACAAGAATGGACAGGTTGTCCCGTTAAGGCCAGGTCGGCCAGTGCAGATGGTAATCGGCCCGGCGCCTGTCGTCATCCTGCCAGCGTCGGCGATAGTCATCTAGATCTTCTACCGGCGTCGGATAGGGGTGCGTGTCATAAAATGCACGAACGTCCTCAGCGATGCGCGCCAACGCTGTCGGGTTTGCTTTTTGACTTTTCATAATCGGGCCATCGAAACCAGGGACGGCAGTCAGTATGCCCTTTGAGTTTGCTTTGTTCATAGGGGCAAGAGAGTTTTGATATCAGTGTTCTTCTGATAGTATTCGGTAACCTATGCCAGTCCTAACAACAGAGCGCTGACACTTCTATCAATGATCGACAATGGATCCCTATTACCAGAATCCGGAGTAGACACCTCGAATCTTACCCGGGTCGACATGGCGCTTAGGGTTTGGCGCTCCAGGCCTCCTCTCGCGCCGGAAGATCCATGATTTTCGTGGCCGGGAGCCCCCGCTGAATGAGTCCGGCCAGTCCCGTTTCCACCGACGGCGGCAGGTCAAGCCACCGTATCAAGAGGAGGACCACAAGGGGCACCAGCACGATCACAGCGAGGAGGGACCGGAGGAATAAACCGGGCCGGCGCCAAAGCGAAATCGTTTCCTGGAAAGAGAGGTTAACCCCAATAGCCATCATGAGCGTGAAAATCGTGGTTTTGACAAACAGCAGTAAAATCGGATGATCCATGGTTCGCGTCCTATAGCTGTTCGTTCAGCTTCTGCAGATCTGCTGAAAAATATTCATGAAATTCACGGGCTGATGTCTCTCCCGCGGATCCGCGGATTGCGCACAGCCGCGGGAGAGTCGCGGGCGATGAAGTCGCTCGGCGAACACAGAGAACGGTTCGTCAGTGACTTCCAGCGCCATGTTGTGATAGCTTTTCCAGAACCTGATCGATGCTGAAGCTCGCCGCCTTCTGGCGCGGCGGGTACTCTACGAACGTCTTCAGGAAATCCCCGACGATCTTCTGCGCGGGGAGGAACAGGTAGACGTGATTGATCATCCAGTCGTAGTAGGTGTTCGACGTTATGTCGGCCCGCTCGTAAGGATCGGTGCGCAGGTTGAACAGCTTCGGAACCCGCAGCGCCACCATCGGCTCGGCCCAGATCCGCAATGTTCCCGTGACCCGCTGCTCCAGGAAGATGATCTTCCAGTTGTCGTAGCGCATGGCCATCAGGTCGCCGTCGTCGGAGAAGTAGAAGTACTCGACCCGCGGACTCTTCGCCGCCTCACCCTTGAAGTAGGGCAAGAAATCGTAGCCATCGAGATGCACTTTGAACGTCTTGTCCCCGGCCTTGTGGCCGTTGAGCAACTTCCCCTTGATGTCCGGCTCGCCCGCGGCCGCCAGGAGAGTCGGCAGCCAGTCCTGGTTGCTGATGATCTCGTTGCAGATGCTGCCGGGCTTAATCACACCCGGCCACCTCACAAGCCACGGCACCCGAAAAGCACCCTCCCAATTGGAGGCCTTCTCATTGCGAAACGGCGACATGCCGGCGTCGGGCCAGGAGTTCATATGGGGCCCGTTGTCGGTGCCGTAAATGACGATCGTGTTGTCGGCGACACCAAGATCGTCCACCTGCTGGAGCAGCTCGCCGACCCACTTGTCGTGGTCGATCATGGCGTCATGGTACTCTGACTGCCAGCGTCCCGACTGGCCCATACTTTCGGGCTTGGCGTGGGTGCGGAAGTGCATCTTCGAAGAGTTCGCCCATACAAAAAAAGGCGTGTCTGCATTGACCTGGCGTTTGATGTAATCCTTCGCCTTGACCAGGATCTCGTCGTCGATGGTTTCCATGCGTTTTTTGGTCAGTTGACCCGTGTCTTTGATCGTCTGGGTCCCATCCGGATTCGCCTTGCAGTCAAGAACCCCGCGGGGGCCAAAATTCTTTTTGAAATCCGGGAAGTCCTCCTCCGGCGGATAATCGCGCAGCTCCGGCTCCTCACACGCATTGAGGTGGTACACGAACCCGAAGAACTCGTCGAAGCCGTGGTTCGTCGGCAGGAACTCGTCCTTGTCGCCGAAGTGGTTCTTCCCGAACTGACCGGTGGCGTAGCCGAGCGGCTTCAGCAGCTCGGCGATGGTGGGATCCTCGCCGCGCAGGCCCTGATCGGCTCCGGGCAAGCCGACCTTGCTGAGCCCGGTACGAAAGACGCTTTGGCCCGTGATGAACGCCGAGCGGCCCGCGGTGCAGCTCTGCTCGGCGTAGCTGTCGGTGAACAGCATACCTTCATGGGCGATACGATCGATGTTGGGGGTATTGTAGCCCATCAGGCCGTGGGTGTAGGCGCTGATGTTGGATTGCCCGATGTCGTCGCCCCAGATGATGAGAATGTTCGGCTTTTTGGCGGCCATAGTTCATACTCCTTAATCTGTTAGTCCGTCTGTTTTCCTCAATGCGAACACTCCGTTCGCATTTACTGTTTTTAACTCCTGATTTTTTTCGGAAATTATCCTTCCAGAACCTTGCGCCGTTCTTCTTCTTTGTCTTTTGTCAACGACGTTTGAATGAGTTTCACTATCGATCAAATATTCTTTCTGCGCCCCTTGGGGCACGGATGCCCCGCCGCAGCTGTTCAGGGCCGATATAAAGCGCAACCCCAAAATTATTTATTATCTGGGGGTATTCATTTTACCTCCTGTCTCTGATCATTCCGTTTTTAAAACATGATATGCAAAAACCCGAACAGGCCGATCAGCAGCAGGATCACGGCGATGACTTCGGACAGGGGCAACGGTTCGCTGTAAACAAACACATTCTGCTTGATTTGACGCAGCCTGCGCCGATACTGAAATATAGCCATTAATACGGCCAGTACACCGAGGGTGATAAGCGCCCCTCCAAAGATGCGAGCGCCGTGTATCGGGTCATAAATGCGGTCCGGATGGATTTGTTCCAGATAGTCCTGGGCTTTGCCGATGCCGAACCCGAAGCCGATCAGTGCTAAACCCGTGCGGATCCACGCCATCAGCGTCCGCTCGGTCGCATCACGACTTCGTAGGCGGGCGAATTCGGTGGTTGTCTGCTTTGCTTTCAAATTATTGACCGTCATCGAATGAATCTCCTGCCGAAAGGTAATCGATCGAGACCGTGCTATTCATCCGGCGATGAAGCATGCCGAATGGATGTCGTTTGGCACAATGTCGTCATCGTTGGTTTCAATACATTTAGCGACTTGGAGAATCTGGCCACGGCTTCACGCCGTTCGGCTGAACCCGGATTGTTGACGCTCCGTTTAACCAGAATGTCCACCGGAGTCATCGGCTTGCCGTAGTAACCCGTGTTCCATTCATTCATTCCGCGTTTTTACCACTGCACCGCCGAAGGCCAGACCGGCAAAGGCGCCCTTGGACCTGGAAAAAATGTCGGCCATGACATTCGATTTCGCCCCTGCCTCCCCAGCTCCACATGCCTCAATCCATCGACGCGTCCTCATTTGAAATTCTGCTTAACCTCATGCAGAAAAGGCTTTCACGGACCTCACCGGATTATTTGTCAAAGGCAAAGATACGCGCCCAGTCTTTCTTCATGCTGATGACGACCCATCCCTGCTTTTTCGCCTCGTCGTACAACGCCTGAGTGAAAGCGCCGACCCGGGTGTCGGGCAGCCCCTGGGCCGGCCCGTATGCATACTCGCGCTTGGAATCGTCGTGCAGCAAAAGCATTGCGAGCCGCGCGCCATCGCCGGCCTTCGTGTACTCCAGCATCTGCCTGTCGCCGGTCGAGTTACCGAATGCCGCGTAGGGCCGGCGTCCGATCATCAGGTGAATGGCCTCGGGCTTGCCGGCGTCATTGTCGTTCAGGAGCAGCTTCGGCTCCTTGGTGAGAAACGGCTTTCCGTTTTTGTCATAACCATACTTCGTGCCGGCGGCGGTGCCGACCACCTGCTCGGGCGGAATGCCGTACACAAGTTCGGAGTAGACCCGCACGAAGTCCTGACCGCCGCCGGTGACGATCCAGGTCTTATAGCCGTTGTCACGCAGGTATTTCAGCAGCTCCTGCATCGGCAGGTAGGTGAGTTCGGTGTAGGGCCGCTTCCAGCGCGGATGCTTGGCAGTATCGAGCCACTTCTTCGCCTCGATTCTGAACTCCTCGACGCTCATGCCGGTGAGCGTGGCGGCGAGGATCTTGAAAAGGTCGTCCATCGAGAGCTTGGCGATCGCTTCGCGGTTGCCCGAGAGTACGGTCTTGAACGGCTCGACCGCCGCGAGCTCCGGCTTGGCCTTCGCGACCGCCGGCACCCGGTCCAGGCAGTAGATCACCTGCGAGTACATGGGGTGCTCCACCCACAAGGTTCCGTCCTGGTCGAAGGTGGCAATGCGCTGTGCCGGCGGAACGAACTTCGGACTCGACGTGTCGGTGGTGGTTTGCACGAACGCGATGATCGCCGACTTTGCCGGCCCGTCGTTCCATGACGGCAGTGGATCCGTGGTCTGAGCTGCCAAGTTGCTGTAAGCGGAAAAAACGACAGCGGAGCCCAAGACGAACAGCAAAAGCGTGAAAATGTTCATTCAATTCTCCTCATAACAGGGAGGCCATCTAAGGCAGAGCAAAACGGCAACGCTCCGCCTGGCCCGGATGGGCCGGGCGGAGCGTCAGCGCCGTCCGCTGCAACCGTTTTTTAGTTGCGGGATCCGGCGTCGCCGCGGCCCCATCTTAGCTCCGATGACATGCGGGACCGCACCCGGCTAAGCGGGTGCGGTCCAGGTCGCTGAGACCTATGGCTTGTGCACCGGTCCCACAAGCGGGGTCTTCACCGGTGCCGCGACGCCGTAGATGACCGTGAGCCCCGACCCTCCGCCCCAGGTCGAGGTGGCGCGGTCCGGATCATCGGCAATCGCCGCTTCGGGGTTGTTCCAGTTGTTCGCGGACCAGACGTTGCCGGCCGGATCGATCTGCACGTCGGTGTTGATCTGCACACCGCCGCTCGTAAACACATGGATGACGTCGCCGGCCTTGGTGCCTTCGGGGTGCCCGGTCGTATCATGACCCGCCATCAGCACGACGTTGCGCGCCCAGAAGCCGGCGACCCAGACGTCGTCGTTGCCGTCGATGTTAATGCCCCAAGGCACATTGATCTCGTCCTCGAAGCCCTTCGGCTCCGGCTGCGTGCCGTCGGCGAGGATAAGGTTGACCACGCCGGTGGTTTTCCCGTCGACAAGGGTCTTCAGCAGGTGCTCGACCGCGAGCTTGAACTGCAGCAAGATCGGCGTGCCATCGGGGATTTTCGGCGGCGGGAAGTCCAGCGAGAAGTTGCTCGCGGTCCAGAGATTGCCCTTGGAATCCAGGGCGATGCCGCGAACGGCGATCCCGGCGCGGTAGGTTTCCACCTTGGAGGGATCATCGGCTGGAAACCGCACGACCGTGTCCGACTGGGCGTTGCTGACCCAGACGCGGTTCTGCGCATCGATCGCGACGCCGAAAGGAGATTTCATCCCCTCGACATTGACGATGCGGCCGTCCTTCAGCTCTCCTTTCGGGAAATAAACCAACTGGTTCTTCGTGGCATCGGCGATCCAGATGTCACCATTGTTGGCGACACCGACGCCCTGTAGCCCGCCGAGTTTACCATCGACGGGGATGTCGCTTTCCTTGCCGGCGACGTTGCCGTCGAAATCCAGCACGAGGATCTTGCCGCTGAAGGTCGTGGTCCAAACCTTGTCGAGGCCGACGGCCGTGCCCCAGCCAATACCGTCCGCGCCCATGCCGGTGAAGCCGGTGATCGGTGGCGACAGGATGGTCCCGTCGGGGGTAACTTTGATCACGCCGCCGCCGATGCTGCGGACAGTGCCGGATTGCGAGCCCGGCATCCAGTTCTGGCCGCTCCAGAGGTTTCCGTCCGCATCGAACATGAACTTGCCATTGGCGAACATCCCTCCGCCGGCGAAATTCAGGCTGAGGGCGAAGTCATTCGGAACCAGGGCGAGATACGGCACGAAGGGCGCGCTGCGCCGGGAACCGTCCTTGGGTTGCGGGTAGGCCTGGTCGAACAACGCATAGAGGTCCTTGGGGGCAGCCCAGGACGTACGCGCGATGCCGGCCATGGCTTCCAGGGTGTTTTTTGGCGTCGCCCCGCCGATGGGGGTTGCAGCCTTTAAGAAGTTCGCGCGCCACTCATCGTTCGCCACCGTGGCAAAAGCTGCGATCAGTGAGCCGAGTGTGTTCAACTTTGCCAGTGTCGTGGTCTGGGTGCTGTTGAGTGGATCGAGCAGCACCTTGCCCCAGTTGCCGGTCACGGGGTCCACCAGGTTCGGCGCATTGCCCGCGGCGATGCGCAAGCCCAGCACGTTGCCGCGGATGCCCGTGCCATTGATAAACCGGGCACTGGTGAAGACCGAGGCGACGGTGGTCAGCTCGTTGACCACCACCCTGCCCGGCGGCTCGGTGCCAAGCACGGACATCAGCGCCACGGCGTCACCGGCACCGCCCTTGGTGGTCAGGTAGAAGACGTTGCCGTCTGCACGGGTCGGGACACGCCGGAATTTAAAAGCGCCCCTTGCGTCAGTTGAAACCTCGGCAAGAGACTTGGGTGAATCCTTGCCGGCTGTTCTCCAAAGGGTCACGGTGGCGCCACCTACCGGCTGGCCGGCTACTATCACCGTCCCATCGATGTCTTTGGCCACGGCCGTCTGACTCATGGCCGTGATCGCCAGGAAAAGTGTGACCATGACCGCCGGTGCTGCCAGAAAATGTCGTCGTGTAAAGCGATGTTTTTCAATATGGGTCATTTTTTTTTCTCCTTGAATTCTTGTTGTTGCCAAATAAGTTGACAGATGGTTTGTCCAGTGTCCATCACCGCTGCATACGGCAATAAATGATCTGCAATCGCATCCTCAATTCGGCGCCTGAAGAATCGGTAGCGGTTGCCGCCGTATCCCGGCAGCGCCTTTTAATCGCCATATCCTCCCATCCGGATACGTTCCACAATTTTGTTGGTAAAGCTCACGTAATAGACAAACTCGGAGGGGCCGAAATTGTAAAACCAGACGATGGGAGAATCTTCGTCTTCCTGGGTCACTTTCTGAGGGCTGCCACATTTATCCCGGACGCTGTCTTCCGAGTTGCCTTGTGAAACGGTACCGTTGTCGCATTCAAGTGATGATGTGTCATACAGCGCCAACAAAGCGGGCTGGTAAACCAACATGACAATAAACACCGTTATCATTGTGATTAATAATATTTTTTTGCTCATTTGGGTCCTCCCTATGGTATTTCGTCTGAAATGCAAGCGAATGGCGACGTCATCCTGCAGACGGATATCATTTGAAAATTTCAAAAGCGCCAACCATCGATCTTCCGGCAGCTCGGGATCCAAGCTCCGGGTCTGGATGCGCCTGGCGCTCAGGGTCCTGCAGCATCGCGATGCCAATTCAAGACCAGAATCCAGCCACACGTTCGATGGTCCAGAAAGCCGCCAAAGCGCCGATGGCGTATGCAGGCAACCGCCAGGCCCATACTGGCCATGGTAGCGAAACCCTTCTCAAAGCAGCCCCAATGGTCATCACCACCGCAATGAACAGAAGCTGTCCCAGTTCGACACCCACATTAAAGAAGAGCAGCGCCAGTGGAATGGCCTGTTCAGGCAGGCCGATCTCACTCAAGGCCCCGGCGAACCCGAAGCCATGAAGCAACCCGAACGTGAAGGCTATGGCCCACGGCCATTTGTGCGTCAGGCTCACTTCACCGTTTCTGAAGCGAATGAGTTCGGCCGCCACAAAGACAATGCTCAAAGCGATGACCGCTTCCACTGGCTGTTGAGGCACCTGCACAATGCCCAGGGTCGCGGCAGCCAGGGTAATACTGTGCGCCGCGGTAAACGCCGTGACCGTCGCCAGCAGACGGCGCCAACCGGTAACCAAAAGCAGTAGGGCGAGGACAAATAACAGATGGTCGATCCCTAGCAGAATATGCTCCACGCCCAGGCCAAGATAGGTTGCAGCGATCTGGTACCAGGTGGGTGATGCTTCGACGACAAACGAGGGAGCGTCTGGAGTGAGGCGAGCAACCTGTGAGGTTCCGTCCAAAAGCTCGATTCGCACCAGTGCATCGGTGAGGGTCGCAGAGAGCCCTTCGATGGAAATGGTTCCTCCGGTCAGCCCACCCGGGCATGTCACTTTCCATCGGTCGGTGAAGGCGCCATTGGTCACACTCGAACCAAGCGCCGAAAGGGATTCGCAGTTCTGCGGGAGTCGCGCCTGAATGCCGAGCTTCAGGTTTCCACGTGCGGGAACTTTCCATAACACCTCGATTGCGTCCGCTCCCGTCTGGCGAAGCTCCAGATATGCCGGCCGAACCTCGTGGGCCTGGACCGGCGCCACAATCATCAGCATGAATATGAGACCGATAAAAAACGGGAAACGGGTCATGGCTGGGCCACCTCCGCAAGCTTCGTATCCGGGTTAAGCGACCGAGGTCCCTCAACCACGACGGTGTAACGCTCCCGCAGCTGTTGATAGAGCTCATCGTTTGTCGCCCGCCGACGGGCCTCTCGCCATTCGCGACTCACGGCATCGCGCACTTGGGCGAGCTCGGGCGTTTTCGGCGCCGTGCGCTCGCGGATAAACACCAGGTGCAAACCATAGCCCGACATCAGCGGGCCTTGCCAAGCGCCTGGCGCTAAGGACGACAATTGCGCCGCAAAGTCGCGACCAAACAGGTTAATCACTTCGCGCTCCGGCAGTGACTCATAGTCATGCGGCAGCGGCAGCGGATCCCCTGAGGTTGTGATGTCGATGGTGCCATCGTCGCCGCGTAGTTTAGCAAGTAGATGGAGCGCATCAGGGTGCGCCCTGGCACCCCGCCGATCCCGGTTGAAATAGATGTGCCGGAAACCAATCCGTGGCTCGAGGCGAAATGAATCTTCGTTTTCCTCCAGGTAGGCCTGGAGCTCCGATTCGGTGGGATCCACTCGAGCGGCAAGGTCCTGAGATAAAAACTCCATCTTTTGCCGCAGCCGACGCCGGACGATGGTATCATCACGGTCGAGCCCCATGGCGAGCGCTTGCCGGTAGTAGATTTCCTCGCGGATATGGTCCTCGATCAGCCCGTCCAGCTCGGCCATCGTCGGTGGCCGCATTCGGGTCTTCTTCCAGCCCTCTATCAGCCGTTCTATCCGGCTTGCATTCACAACGATCCTGTCGGGCCGGTCCTGGTCGGATTCACCCACAAAACCAGACAGGAGGAATATCCCCGCCCCGAGCAGGCAGAAATGAAGCAGTGGCTCCCGCAGGAGTTTTGAGATTTGGTACATGGTGCTCTATCCTCTATGGTGTATACCAGATGGGCGAGGTGTAGGCCCGGTCCTGGATCGTCGCCGGCACGTTCTTCGGCAGATCGATCCCGTAAAACGCAGCATCGTACGTGGTCCAACGCGGCGTCGGGATCTCGAGCACCCGCGCATAGTAGAAAGCGTGCTGCTTCGGATCGAAATCAGGATCCTGCCAATGCGCCGTCATCAACGCATCACCGATGGTATTGGTGTAGGTTGCTTCATCGATATCGACGGTGTTCCCCACCGGAATCTTGCAACGGCCGTCAGCCCCAATCCGGCGGCCGTCGGAGACGGCCACGTCGTAGATGCGCTCGTGCGTCTTACCCTTGTTGTCCAGCCAGCCCTTGATGATTTGAATGCGATCCAGGTTAGCCCCATCAGGATCCCGCAAGGCCCGAATCATAAAGGTTGGCGGTTTGCCGCCGGGGGACTTTCTCAGGTCGCCGCCCATGGGCACACCGCGCCGGTAGCCCTGGACGATGAAATCAGGCCGGACGACTTCTTGGGCCTCAAAATCCCAGCCGGCAAACACGCGCACCCTGATGCGGGTCCCGGTGGTGGCGTAGACTTCCTTGCGTTTCATGGCGCCAAAGATTTCACTGCGCGTGTTCTCACGGGCCCATACGGCAGTGAGACCGGAGGCACCTTCCTGCGAAGTGTAGATTCTCAGCTTGGGGTCATCGGCGGGAATGACCTCGTAGTTGAACCGGTCCGGGGACGGCTCCGTTTTCTTGTATTTGCCGAAGTAATTCTCCTCCCGTGTCGTCGCCAAGGCGGTGTGGGAGTCTGACGCGGCACTCATGCCGGACTTGTAGGGATTGGCGCCGAGCTTTTTGCCAAGCTTGAGGCCCATTTTGAGCGCCGAGCGCGCGTATTCGTACTGGAGCATGTCGTCTGTCTTTGGACGCGAGCCGTCCAGATTGGCAACGTCCCAGATTTCGAAATTGGCGAATTCATCCTCTGGCGACAACAATGGATGTGTCTCTTCGGTGCCTTTGATTTGCGACACCTCGTGCAGCGGTTCCCAGCGCATGCGGTTCTCGGCGTATTGACGGCTTATCGGGTCTCCTGTGAAGGTTTTGCCACTGAACATCAAGCCGTTGCTCAGGTTGCCATTGTGAGGAATGGCAATCGCCTGTCCGCCGGTCTTGCTTTCGTAGCTGGCCAGCCACTTCCACAGTTCTTCGGGGTCAAAGCTGTCGAAGGAGGAAAAGGGAACAATCTGGCTGGTGCGCTCGGGGCCATCGGCCAGGATGACCACCCGGTGCAGGTTGTCCCCGTTCGGCGTGGAGGTCCACTCGAATCCTGTCAGCGCCGTGAAGCCCTTGACGCTCATTTAAACTGACCCGCCTTTACTCAACCGAGTTGACCCACCTATAGAATTATTCAATTCGCTCAAAGCAACCTATTTTCTTTGAAATCATAAACCAGGATCTTTTCGG
>Ga0126335_1001915_pt1 | contig 12107 bp, 7 predicted proteins | sample OlaspJWI45metaG_FD_108409 | JGI IMG/M metagenome (GOLD analysis project Ga0126335, IMG submission 108409) | Marine gutless worms symbiont microbial communities from Oahu, Hawaii - Olavius sp. 1 OAHU.JWI-45 metaG | ecosystem: Host-associated > Annelida > Digestive system > Unclassified | place...
ATCTTCTCTTCGTCGCTGAACGTCATTCTTTACAAATACTTTAGTGACGTGTGAATGACGTAATATCAGCATATCAGATTTATAGCTAAAATTAAATAAGTAAAAGTGAAACAACTTGAGGATTGCTATGTGCATTTTGTAGCTCTGAGTTTCTTCTTTTTACGTGCCAAATTTTGTCCGTTTTGATGGAGGCATGTTAAAGTTACAGCAAATGATAAAGTGGGACGTTTTTTTGGGACACGGTGTAGTGACAAATATCGCATGAGTACTATAAAGCAATTACCCCAAAAGTGAAATCTTGTTATAATGAAAAATGAAAGTAAATTATACAATGGCACACAGTAACATGTAGAAGCCGATAGAATTTGTCAAAGTTTGGACTCGAAATGTCCACATTTCTCTGTAAAGCATGCTCTGAGTCCCGTGACATTGCTATGCTATGTGTCGAATCTTTTGACTGAAAATCCTACTACTGGTACTCAATCAGTCAATAAACGTTCTTATGACTACTATAAATATACACTAACAAATTTTTGTTCTTTACACTTTTTGTGGTCATCAGATTTTAGCCTCAGGTGACATGTCCAGAACCTTGTAAACTACATACTGCGTTTCTAATTCTAAGAGTTAAGTGTCCAAGTTCCAATAATGTTTCAAATAATTGCTAACCAATAGCCTAACATTGTCCTATATGCTAAACAATGCAGCAGAATGGTCATACGTCATGCAAAAGGCACTGTGAGTGAAAGATGTAAAACCGAGAAAATAAAAATAACAAAAAGTACAACAATACATTTTGATGTTAAATACTGTGTTGTAACTTGGCACAAACGGCAATAAAACAAAACTACACTGTGTCTCAATTACATGCGGAAAGTTTTTTGGGACCCGGTGTACAGAGCATGCAAAGAGTGCAAGCCTCAACCAAGGCAAACCTGCATATTAATGCCGGTTTACTTGTTTGTCTGCCGACTTCCTTATTAATTAACGCCATGGTGTAAATAACCAGAAGTGCAACAACATACGTTGCCCAATAACTTGTTGATCATGCCATTCAGTTCAGCACAGGTCGCCTCAAAGTGTTTGCAATTTACTTTGGCATCTAGATGCTTCAGGTCTGCCTTCTGAAAGCATTCAGCACAGCAACCACATGCTATAAGTCTTCATAACGGCGCATGCAGACCACGACGAGCACTAAACCGCCAATGACTACTAGTACTCCACTCAGTGCGTCAAAACTCAAAGCGGCAGTTCACCAATATATACTCTCTTCCACAAATCTGGATGAACCGTTAGGTAAAAAACTTAACGGCCCATAACTTAACTGACAATGCACTATGTCAGCACACCCATCAGAAACAAACTTAAAACAGTCACATAAAAGTGAATGCGGTCAAACAACGGGACGGAACGAAAATGATCGTGTGGCATACTGTGTCAAACTTGTTATAACACAGCGACACTAAAAGTAAGAACGTGATAAAAATATAAAAATGTGAAAAAATCAGTGTGAAATTTCAACTACGGCAAAAGTGAAACTATGAGACATAGCCAACTAGGCCTAAGACTCCAGTCGTGGGCTTTAACAGGTCTTTTTTCTGGATTTTTATTGTTTTTTTTGTCCAAAGCAAACCTTTACAATATTATAAGCTACGTATTAACTATACGACTTGGCAAACATAGTAATACTGCGTTTACATTACATTAGAGTTATTTAGAGTGGCCTAAAGTACAAATACTGCTAAACCACTACTATAAATGGTGTGCAAAACTAAAAGCAGAAAACAGTTAAGAAGGAAATGATCGGGTAAAGAGATAAATTTTGAAGCGGTTTTGAAAAACAGACAGTGTTGAAGCTGAGGTGACGTCGGACGGCAGACTGTTCCAGAGGCGGCATCCGGCAACCGGAAATGCACGATCGCCAACAGTGGACAGCCGTGTATGTCCGATCACTAACTGCGAGGATGACGACGACTGGAGACGGCGGCGGTTCGAATCGGCGATGCTCTGGATTTAATCGGAAAGATACCGTGGCGCCAGACCGTGCAGGCATCGGTAAGTGGGCACAGCTAACTTGAAATCGATGTGTTCCTGAGACCGCAGCCAGTGTAGGTCTCGCAGCATTGGTGTGACGTGCTCATACCGAGAAGATCGATGTATCAGTCTGGTGGCGGCATTGAGAACCGACTGAAGTTGACTGAGCTGAGACGCAGAAAGTCCTGCTAGTGTTGCGTTGCAGTAGTCGAGACGTGGCATAACCAGCGACACGACCAGGACCAGCGAATGGAAAACAGAATCGAACACTGAGTGTCGGATGCTGCGGAGCTGACGTAACACAGCGAAACATCCAGACACCATACGCGACACATGAGACCGCATAGCGACATCGCTGTCGATGAGAACTCTAAGGTCACCAAAAGTTGTCAAGGGCAGCACGTGGTTCTCTCCGACACGAACAGCAGCAGATGGCAGAGGTTCTGCCAACGAGTGGTCGAACACCAGAGAATCTCTGATTTTGCAGTGTTCAGCTGTAAGCGATTCGACTGCATCCAGTCAGACACTTCGTCCACGCAAGCTGACAGGGTGGACTGGAGCTGGTTGGCAGACCCATGGCGACAAGAGCCCTGTATCTGCGTATCGTCGGCATATAGATGAGGGTTAAGACCATATCCCTCAATGAGATCGATCAAGCCAGCGGTGTATAAGATGAACAGTAGGGGGCCCGGAACAGACCCTGTGGCACGCCAAACCGCACGGTTTTATGTGTCGACCGAGCCGAACCGCGTCGCACACACTCCACCCGGCTCGTCAGGTAGGACTAAAACCAGTCCAATGCAGCGCCACCGATACCGAAGGAGACCTTAAGCCGAGTTAGCAGGACGTAAGTAGGTAAAAGTAAGTAAAACGTGAATTTATATAGCGCACATCATTTAAAAAAGCTCTAATACGCTGATGTCATGGTCGAATGTATCAAATGCTGTGGACAGGTCGAGCAAGGCAAGGACAGACAGGTTGCCGTCATCGACTGCATACAGAATGTCCGTCAGTACTTTCAGCACGGCCGTCTCCGTAGAGTGATGTGTCCGATATGCAGACTGCAGGCGTGGCAGAAGGTCTGCCGCAGACAGGTAGCTGTAGAGCTGCCGGAAAACGACACGCTCGAGAAGCTTGGACACCACCGATAAACTGGAAATCGGCCTGTGAGACTGTGGATCTGTAGAATCGAGGTCTGGCTTCTTGATGAGCGCCGACTTGAACACTGTCGGTACAGTGGCTGTTGACAATGAGCGGTTGAATAGCTCCGTCAGAAACGGAGCAATCAGATCAGCAATGAGCTTCAGCTGAGGTGTTGGAAGGGTGTCGGTGACCCAACTCTTATCCGGCAGCCGGCAGATGGCGGAAATAACGTCATCAACAACAGTGACCTTATGAAACCCGGTGAACGAAGAGGCAACAGATGCTGCTGTGAAGGTCGGTGGTAAACCACCAGCAGTAGCAGCGTTCTTCACAAATAGAATATTTGGCTACACCCAGCACGAGAGAATCGGAGATGTAAATTGCTGTAATGTAATTTGTAAATTACTATGAAATGACACTTTTATGCAACACAGTAAATTCGTGACTTGGCTAGACATTGCACCATCAGCCGGCCTGTCCTTTGCTTGTGCTTACTTGTATTCATATTCAACTGAGTAGGTCTACTCACAGCATTCATTGCATTGTGAATGAAATCCTTGTCAACTTTTCTCTCATCAAGCTCATAACACGTTTGGACCAATTTCTGTGTAACAAACAAAATATCAATGAGAATGATATAGTCACGAGTCAGTAAATGCACAAGAAAAATTTATACTTTACAGTTCAGATGCAAAACTTGTGAACAAAATCGACAGTATGACTATGACTCTACATGATATGCAATCAACTGCAACCTCAATGTCAGACTGGCGACTGGCTATTTCGTCAGAAAGTTGCTGATTGGATTCACTGAGGTTATCGACGATCGTCTGCAGCTGCTGCAGCATTTGTTGCAGATCATTCACTGCACGACTGTCCTGAAGCCGACAGCCACATCACAGTTTTATCAAGCATATAAATACAATGACAACCTTTTACATTACACTTTTACTAGTTAATTCGCCGTTAAACGCTCAAGAGTTTATTTTTGCTATCACAATCTCAGGTTTTAAGTATTTTGTTTAGCTCCTGAACACTGCCCAAAGCTCCATCTCTAACTTTCTTAAAGCCTCTTGCTGAAAGTAGCAGTAGGCCTATTGCTGTCATAGTATCGATGTTACTACCAGAAAATGCCAAAATTAGAAAATATGAAAGCCTTTACTCACCGCTGACTGTGAGTTCTTCAGTGCATCAATCTCTTCCAACAGTCTCTGCATCTGACTCTCAACTTCAGCCGTCGCACCTTAACATAGTAAAAGCTTGCTACAGCAAATTTCCCCGTACATTATTAGGCTGCATCGAATGTATGAGATGCAGACTATTGTTACCAATGTGCGCAGTGTCTGTCTGTCTGTCACGCGGCTCAACTCGGCTTCACTGTGCAAAAATGGCTAAACAGATTAAGATTTTGTTTGGGATGAACACTCAAAAACATTGTGATCCTCACACAGCGAGGGGAGATTCGATGCAGCCTTCGCCAAATTACTTTGGCTTCTTGTTAATAATTACTACTGCTGTATGGTACATATATGTTGCAGCTGTTTTCTGCAAAGTCTGGTAAACTATAAACGAAATTCGACACAACATTGAAAATAAAACATCAAATAATTACAAAGAAGTCCCAAAGCCAGTTTACAAATATTCACATAGAAATCATAGCATACTATATGACACAATACACGCAAACTACTCAGTGCAATCCTCCTAATTGAAACACGCATATAATTAACTATAAAGAACTAAGAAAATGACTTTCAAAACAGATGTGAAAACAGACTACCGGGTACGAGCAGTGAACAGCTGAAAGAATTTATGGAACAGGTGCATTTTGAGCCTGGAGCGAAATGAACAGGATAGATAAATGACAGATATAACAGTGCTCAGCGAATGATGTGCTCAGCACACATATATTATGAGCCAAAACAAGCTGAAAAAGATGAATAAACAAGAAAGAGAACAGCTGCATTAGTACGGCACTAAAGAAGAAAACCAACTACAGTGTACAATACTGCATCCACTATAAAATCAGAACAAGAGATTAAAATATCTGCAAGGAGATGATACAACATTTCAAATGACACGTCAGCTTCAGCAACCATTATCGATGAGTAGCTTATGCAATGTCATCTAGTAAGCACTGGAGCACGTAGTTGCCATTTTCACTTTTTCTTATATTTCACATCCCCTTGAAGCTATTCACCAGTAATGAGTAAGTACTGGCCCTCCTGTCATTACCTGCTGCGAGCAGGTATTACTTGTGGCGGCGTCTGTGTGTCTATGTGTCTGTCTGCACAAAATCTCTACACGTCAGAAACTGATGTAACTTGGTAGGAGAATGTCCTATGGTAAACGCTAGAAATGGTTGGAAGTTGGTGACATTTGATCTCGACCTTTGACCATGAGAGTTATTTTCGTATTTTTTTCATTTACCATACATATCTCATCCACTGTTAGGAGTTTCGAATGCCTTAACCTAGTTACTTCATTTTCGGTGTGAAGGTATATTTTCAGAATATCTTGGTCACCTTCGTTTGACAATATGTTCGGCAAGCACTAACAGCGTTCTGCAAATGCATGTAGCTTGATACGTGCGTCCCTTGCAATGCAACTGAACAGGACATAGGCCTACGTAGTGTGCTTATATGTGGCAAAATGTGCTGCTGCAAACACTAAACAGCATCATAAGTGCAAAACTGCTGACTGTGCAGGAAACATAAGCACAGCACAGAATTAGCGATGGCCAATAACCGTCTTCGCTTATCTGACGGTTCTGACTTACCAGCAACTTTACTCTCATTGGCCACAGCTGGTGAGCGAACTGGTGCTGCCATAGAATCTGAGTTTTAAAACAGAAGATAAATCATAACTTTAGATGGTTTGGATACTAAAATAGTAACAGTAGTAAAATTGTTTTTTAAATAAAAGTAGTTTATATCTACTGACAAAGGTACACGAACAAAGACCAAAAAAACAATTCGAACACAGCGACATGGTAATGTTTTCAGTCACATCTGTTGGTGTGTCTGTCCTGTATTCCTGTTCAGGCTCTAACTGTTGAAAACCTTGAATCTTTATTTTCGGTAAACATGCTATATCATCAGAATTTCAGTACTTCAAGTTCAAGAATCAAGGTCACGGAATCACTATTAAGGTCAAATGAACAAAAAATTTCTATAACTTGCAGAGAATATGATATGGCACAGAATAGTTTTCCATCTCATGTCTGCACAATTTTCACTGTTCACTCTCGACAGGAAGAAATATCATTTGTGAGTGATGCTGCAAGCAGTAAAAAACAGCACTGACAATGATTTCACAATGTACGGTCAAACGAATAAGATAAAAATACCAATTCTTTCAATATCTTTCTTTGTGAGTTTGTTTCTTAGCTCTTCCTACAGAAACCACACAGCAATAAAATATCACCAAAAATTCACATACATAGGCCTACACACATACATACATACACACGAAAACAAGAGCAAATGGATACAGTATAAACAAAGATCTACATATTTATTCATCAAAAATAACACGGTTACAGTTACATCTCAGTCAACAGAACAAGTATTGAGGGGTTTACATATGGGGCCTACGAGTCTAGGATCTTAGGACTGCAAATCTCAGTTTCATGGGTTGTTTATTTTCCAAACCACCATGATTAACGTCAGCGGAGAAGTTACAACTAGATTATGTATCATACCAACACCTCTGTTTATTTTACTCCATCATGTTTGAATTTCCCATCAGTGTTGTGATCTTGAGACCAAGGTCTCGAGACTCGAGAGCACTCGAGTTCATTTTACTAAGGTCTCGGTCTCGATCTCGAGACCTTGACACCAAGATCTTGGTCTTAGTCTCGAGTTTTTTAAAAAAGCTTTTGACAACAACATTGTTTCCCATTATGTCAAACGTTCAATGGCTAGTTTGCCTGTAGCTGGTTGACCCTGTGTACAAGTTGATCGTGTTGTTGACTGAGAATGCCAAGTCGTTCAAGCAGCTCCTGCAGCTGAGCTGACGGACCTGGAGTTGATGCTTGCGAGTGACCATGTGATGTCGGCCGCGACGTCTGAATCGTTCATTATCACATACAGACAGTAACATAGCGACAAATATATGACAACGCTAGATGGCATACACTACAAAATGATGTCAGTTGAATTATGTAGCAGTCTAACAGAGTTGTAAACCAAACAGTGGCAGTGTTGAGTTTTGCGCAGAGAGACAGATATACAGACGCCTGTCAAAGCAATACCTTTCAAATCAGTTTACGTTTTTTCTTAAATTTTAACTTCGACAATTTTCAAAGGAAAGAACAGACTGCTGCTTGGACTAGTAGCGTGCTTTACTCTGCAGCGCGCCACAGCTGCCAGCTGACGGGCGGACACACAAAATAACACGCTATATTGCTGTCCAATACTGACGAACTGCCGGTATGACATTCTTCTCTATGTGCTGACCGGGTCAGTCTGGTTGCCGGCGTCGATGGCAACCGGTGGCTGGCCTACGGCAGGGGATGTCTGTTGTCCGGAAAGACTGTTTCGCAGGCCGCTCAGTGAGTCTTCGAGCGCCGACCACGTCACAAAGCCGCTGTAGAACTCCTCTCCAGGCACGTAAAGACCACCCACGAGCTGCTCCATTTCGCTCTGTATAACACAACGAGAATTAAACTGAGTCCGAGGGGAGCACAGACCCGTGCGCTTCTTGCGACCGTGGCCTTGACATTAACGTTGAACTCGAAGGTGACCTAGATATAGTGAAGATGTACCTCCGCACCAGAAATGAAGTTGCTAGCTTAAGACGTTCAGAACTTGGAGTCTGAGCTAAAAAATATAAAAAATATCTCAAAAGCTCCCAGTCACTTCTAGCATTATCACAGCACATATCTAGATCAAGTTCCATCAATTTCTGACAAGTAGATTTTTACAGTTGCACGCTACAGCTTTTCCGCTGCCGTGACCTTGACTTTGGACCCATGACCTTGAAACTGAACCATGACCTAGATACTCATACCAAAAATGATGTTGGTAGGTCAAGCCATTCAAAGGTATTGCATGAATTTAAAAAATACAAAAATAGCTCTCAAGGTCGAAATCAAGCTCAAATGTCACTAACTTCCAAACACTTCTAGCGTTCACCATAGGACATACTCCTACCAAGTTACATCAACTTCTGACCAGTAGTTGGAAAGATACACATCGCAAAATGCACAGACACACAGACACAGACACCGTCAAAAACAATACCTGCTCCTAGCACAGCTGGCGCACAGGTACACTCAGAAACGCGCAGCCACGTATATTCATTGTTGACAACTAACAGCAAGTGAAATACAGCAATAATTGTTCACTGGTTTCAAGTCCGCATCAAATGCATAAGTTGCCGACTAATTTTGACCGACGTTCCCGTGGTGGGATGTGTCTGTCTGTAAGCCTAATGCACCTGCGCCATGCAAAACGGATTAACGTCCACGGTCCTGGTCGACGGTTCTGCAGTGGTCCACAAGTGTTGATCATCGCATTGTTTCCAGGTTTCAGCTGCCAGATAAGCTTATAGGCTCCCTCTTAGCAATGCTTTTGCTATTAGAGTTGATTACGTCTGAAACCCATAATTAGAATTTAGAATTTTCAGTACGACCATGCATAATACTTTCTGAGAATGTACTTACAGTACGTTTTTCCAGTTCTTCCAATTTTTCGACCATTTGCTGCCACTTGGCTCTCTATACAACAAAAGCAGTTCTTATGTACTAATATACCGGGGGGTATAGAATCTTTATTTTATAGCTTCTATCTGGTGCAAAGTAAAGAAAGATCGACTCTTGTAAGTCGCACGCAGAAAGCTAAAACCAACGGACGAAACCCGTTAAGCCTAAGCTGAATAAGTTTCTATACAGGAAATACTGATCCACTTAAACAAACTCCAACAAATCTGCTCTAACAGCTCTATTCACAGTAATTCTTAGTCCGAAAAACCTGCCAGTTAATTGTCACGTACAATGTCGCGCATGACGACAACGAAAACTGAGGTATTTCAGTCGAACAAAAATCAAAACTAAAACTAAAATTCACTGACAACTAAAAACACAGACGCACGGCGGGATGAACATCAAAGTTAGCGGCAGGACAGACAAGCGTTTTTCTACGAACGAGAAATTCAAATTACTGTCATGCATGACCAGAGATCATTGATCTCATATGCCTATGCACTCGCGAGAACGTTCGATGTAGGCCGACTGCCAAGTACACAGTCGATGTCAGGTAAAAATGCCAAGAGTCAATGAATTGATTAAACCGACTGCATGAGGAAAATAGCCGACCTACATGACCGGCGTTTCAGTGTTGTTTAAGTACACAAATCTATTTAGAACCAGAACAGTTAAACAGTCGGGAGCGTCGACAATAGACAAACCAGATCACAACTAACAATGCCACCATCCACGTGACGTGATCCATTGTATGTGACCTCTAAGACTCATGAAATGAAATGGTGTAAACTGCTGAAATTCTCGTTCAAACGTGCAAATACGTGTTCATCTAGTGAGTGATCACGGTCACGCCTACATTACGATGAATCAGTGGTCACAAGTTATTGGTTGCTACCCACGAAACATCTGCATTTGGTGACTCATTTGACAGCCCAAAACGTTGGACCCAACCAACTGAGCCAACACAGTCAAAGTACGGCAGGGTGTAGTTAATTACAGAAACAATTGAATTATGATAGAATGACTAACGTCAGTCGCTACGTCGTTCATTGTCGACTGCAGCTGTTTGTTGGCATCCTGCAGCTCTTGCATTTTACGCATCAGATCTTCCACCAACGACATTAACTATACAACAAAAAGTCAAAACACATCAATTGACACAGTTTGCCAAATGACATGGTTTAGGCTGACACTATTAATACTTTTAATAACTGATTTGATAAATATTGGTCTAATCAAGATGTTCTTTTTAATTTTAATGCCGACTTAATTGGAACTGGAAGCCTACCAATTTGTACGTGAAAGTGATGTCAAGATGGGGACAAAGAGGATACGCGCGCCCATCAGAACACATTGGATTGGATTGGACTGACACCGTTGGCTTTCCATTTTTGTCTAAATTTGTTATTCATTAGCAATAAAAAATACTTTCACGCTACTTGCTCTACCGGCGGTTCTACAAACTACAGAGTATAACTGAATTTTTGTGCTGTAGCAGTGTCTGTACTCTGTAGCCCTTACAAAACAAAGCCTCCTATATGTCGATAAAGGTTAGTTTGTATCAAGCTGGCTGACATACAACGGTTTATCTGTTATAATAGCTCATGGACTGACTGTTCACACTGATTGACAACAACCTATATTAAACACACAAGCACTAACCAGTCATCAGCAGAGCTGAAGCTATCTCAAATTGCCAAAAGCAAACACTGTTGTGTGTTGTCTGCTTAACTGTGCTATAAGCACGAACAGGAGCATATTCTTACCTTGCTGACTCCTTGTGTGTTGGCGTCTACTTTTCGCGACAGCTGCATTCCCTGCCACATATCGGCAACTGGCCGGATGCCTCTGTTCTTCTCCTCAGATGAAACTTCCATCAACTCTTTGGTCGATGGCAGGCTGTTAAGATCCGTCAGCTGGCGCTCCATGCGTCCAACCCTCTCTTCCAGCTGATGGTACGGATTTCTCGTAATCGGAATAAGTTTTTCCGGATCCTGCTTGCCGGCCAGCTGATCATGGCAAAGTTCAGTACACCCGTCGCTTGCCGATGTCAGACCTGCGATGCCCGAGTCCGACTCCATGTCCGACGTCTCTCGCCGATCATCGACTCGTGTTCCATGTTGCCTGGCCGTGTGGTCACCAGTACGATCAACTAATTCTACGTCATCGCGCTCGACCGGCAGCTCAGCTCGGACATCTGCGATGTTGAGCCGATGAAGTATAGCGTGCAACAGAGAGTGAAGAACGCTGAAGTTGACGGCGCCGAGCTCTGGTGTGCCTAGAGCAAGGTCGACCATCTGGGACAAAGTGACAGTCGTCTGTGACATGCTGTCGACCCCTGTTGAGCACCAACGTCAAACGGATGATAACGTCGACCCGCGTTCTGCTTTTACACTTCGTCTATTGACCATTGATACCGGCAAAGCCGCAGGTGTTGAACACTTAGTAAATCATTTCTCACGTACACTGCGTCACTGGTCGTATGATACATCGTCTTCACACCACCCAGTCTTGAGTTCATCTAATCATAAAGATTAGACTGCCCACCTGTAAGCTTTCAAGTGCTCGTAGTCGTTTGTATCTATTGGCGCTGCGTTGCTGTAGCAACGAACGCGTATACCTGCGTGTTGTTATAGATCAAGGATCGGAAACAGTTTCAGTTAGTGAATGCTGTCACGTTACGTTAATTGCGTCGATCAGTAACTCGATCGATTGCATGCTTTAACTGGGCCGCCAACCTGTTAGTTTGTTACGTGCTGTCCTGTTCATGCAGTTTTCGAATCTTACAGCACGATCCGTTGATCAGATAATGATGACACTTGATGCGTCAGATTGCTGCCGTATTAGCCTACTGTTAGGCGGAAACATATTGTATTATCATGGTGACTTAAGTTATGGATTTACGGACTTATTTCAGTGTCAGACAAACCTATCGTTTTCTGCTGCAGCCTTTCTGTTTCAACCGATTCATTTTCAATTTGCAAATATCAAGCACCATTAGGCCTGCTGACCAGAGACGTACAAGAACCACCCATCAACCTGCGTGCATGGCCTCATCTGATTAGTGATGACGGTCTGGAGTAAAGAGGGGACATTGACACATCATCATCAAGTTCGCGTAGCCAGCGAGGGCCGTCGCGTCGTTGCGCCACCATGTCCACGGTCGACAGCACGCCTCCAGAGGTCTCCAATCGGACGTATGGAATCGTTTCGTAGCTGGTCG
>Ga0126335_1001916_pt1 | contig 12106 bp, 11 predicted proteins | sample OlaspJWI45metaG_FD_108409 | JGI IMG/M metagenome (GOLD analysis project Ga0126335, IMG submission 108409) | Marine gutless worms symbiont microbial communities from Oahu, Hawaii - Olavius sp. 1 OAHU.JWI-45 metaG | ecosystem: Host-associated > Annelida > Digestive system > Unclassified | place...
CTCTTTTACTCCAGACCATCATCAGTAATCAGATGAGGCCGTGGAGGTTGAGGGGTGATAATGTCAGAAAAGTAGTGCCATAAAGTATTCAGATGTGCTTTGCAACGGGTCTAGTCAGATGATTATGGAAGCCTACAGTTTATGATGTCAGTCGGTAGTCTGTTCCAAACAGTAGCGGCAGCCATGCTAAATGTGTGACTGTCAAGATAGCAACAAATAGTGAAAAAGTAATCATCGGTATAAGTATATCTTCAACTCCCTTCAGCATTGTGAGCACTTAGCAGCAAAGGTTCAGTCTCAATGCCTGTTGTGAAAGCATTCTTTTTATACACGCAGTGCAGTAAAATGGATGCTGCACACCAGTCTGTAACTATAACTGTAATGCGTAACTATATTACCTGTACTGGTCAGAAGACGGCAGCTTTAGTGGCTGTTTCAGTTCTTCTTCCTTCAGTCTGGTGTCTAATAATCTTTCCAACATACTGACAAACACACACAGATACTCAGTTGTCAAACTGTCACAGCAGAAAAATGCTGCAGATTTACTGAATCTGCATCACAAATGCTGCTAACGTCAGCTCTCACACACTACCATCAACACTGCATATGTTCAAATACTCTTTCCCAGTAACAGAAATGTACTATTTCGAAGCAAATTCAATACACTACTACATTATTTCAACCCTTCTCTGCTGTGATGCCGATAAATGTCATATTTCAGAACAGAAAGCCAAGCCAATCGTTAAATTTAAACAAAACAGATAAAAGTGGATGGCAAACCATCAATGACGGTTACGTCTGTGCCTGTGCCCACTGACCATTTTTATGCATATGAACTGAAGCATTTATGCAGCCAGCCACGGGCATAAGTCCAGGGGGTTTTGCCCACTGCACGTTGAGAATGATACAGTTAGTTACCTCCAGCTGTTGAGAGAGAAGAGGGCAGACAGCAAACTGTTCTTGTCTTCTGGTGACTTTGCGATAAGTGTAATAACAGGATGTTGCCGAACTTGCAGTTCAAATGCATTCTTCAGTTCTGTTAAACAAGGTTTGCACAAACATGACTTAACCAGGTTTTTCAGCATTCTCTACATCCAAAATGACTATTATTAGTGCTTCCAAACATAGACCGCAGAACCTATACAGCAAGGGTGAACAATGCTGCTCCAGTTTTTGAAGTGGGGTAGACATTAAGCCATTTGTCCTCCCATTTTTCTGACCGAATGCCACGCTGCCATTCTGAAAAGAGATAGGAGATAGGCATTTTAAAGAATTTATTGAAAATTGTACAAAATGCAGCAGAAAAGTTCTGTTTTGCTTAAACTATTAGTAAGTTGCTCATCATTCCGCAACTTTCCATTAACTCAAACTGCAGTGGACAGTGTCACAGTTGCAGCCCAAGACACTTTCATTCTGTTCAGTATAGTTACACTGTATTAGACAGTTAACCAATACCATTAGTTATACTTATTCAAAATCATTTCTATGGCATCCGCAACCAAAGCTTGGATTCAACATTAAGTATAAATAAAATAAAGTTACACACAAGCAGGCCGGGGTGGCCTTATTTCAGTTTGCGATAGTGTTAATCAGCAAGTCTCTGCACACAGGATTACAGCAGCCTTTGTGCAGTGGTTACGCTTTCCAATTGGTTAACAGACACACACATGGACACAAAGATTGGTTTCAACAGCCTGTATGGTTAGCTCAGCTGGGTTCCAGCCAGCTTAGCTAAAAAAAGAACATCGTGCAAATGAGATATCTAAAGCAAGACAAAACCCTACCTACATGTGCGTTTGTAGCACGTATAATTTAGTGCCTGGTGTCTCAAAAGTTGTCATCTGACGCCCTGTTTTTCATATAAGTTGTACCAAAACGCATTTTTGGCCAGGCTCCACATTGACCCACTGGGGGAGCTTACAGCACTCCTCCAGACACCCTAGCTGGGCACCACTACTAAGGAAACGGGATGGGTAGGAAAAACGAAGAAAGGGGAAAAGGGGAAGGAGGGGGGTTTTGTCAGATTTTGAAAGTTTCGCAGTCCATGCTTCTAGGAGTTTAGATTCTAAATATTTTCAGAACTGTACAATCATTAAAGATATAATTTTTAACACAACTCTATTCAACGTGTAAAAACTATGAACAGAAGACGAGTGAAACGAACAGATTTTGATCTAAAGAAACATGCAAAATCGCAATATTTTCAGTAAATAGTAACAACAATAACTTATGTACATCACTTCTATAAGCCCCTATCACTAAAATTCCAGATTCATAAGTCTAATTCTAGAACTTTGCCACTGCCAGAAGCACAACATGTTTTAAGGAATTTCGAAACCCCCAAAACTTTCACATAATAAACTGCATTCACAATCCACCATACAAACAACACGTAATGCATTCCTTCAGGAACATTATATTTATACACACTGACGTCACAAGCAAGGGGCGTCTCCAGCGCAAAACATGTAAGAGGGCTAAAAGCATAAAAGAAAATGTTGTCAGCAGGAGCAGAGTGGTAAGTGGAGGTTGCAGAAACAACAAAGTTAAAGGTTATGGTCATGAGACAGAATCACAGAAACAGGTTTGGGTGTTAATCAGTTATGATGCTATTTATGTTAAACTCTGCTAACAAACTCTGCTTGAGAGCATGCCAAAATATGTTAACAGCACAATATGAAAGCAACTACTACTATTCAGCTATCACCTACCATCTGTATCATCACGATCAGTGATATCAAGAAGCCGCACATGATACTTCTCCTTTAGCTTGTAGTCACCAACAGGACCAGTGACAGAAATTCGACTTTTGTTCTGCTTCGTTAGAATAATGAGTCCGTCAAACAGAAAGACATATCGGTCGGTTAGGCGACGCCCTATGACCTTCTGTAGAGCACCCTCTGCAATACAATTATTAACAACACCACTGAATAATATCTTATCCTTGATATATACTGTTAAACTAAAGCTAGACAAATTAAAAATAAAAACTAAAAATAAAATAAGAACAAACACTTAGACTACTAATAATGAAATAGACTTGGCCTGTAATTTAATCATAAATAATGTCCACTTAACTGCTGACTTTAATTATAACAAGTCAAAGAAAAAAACAAGTTACCTAAACATTATAAAATAACATCCATAAACGTGAGCTTAATTCAGTAAAATAATTACACACACACCACAAAAAAACCAAAGTGACAACTGTTATGTTGTCTACATTAAATTTTTATATAAATCTCTTGACTCATTTAATAGATGATCACTTTTACAGAATGCTGTCACAAATCAGTTTTCAGCATAACTTACAACCACGAAGTTATTGCATGTTGACAAACAAAATGTTACCAAAAGAGGTCCAAATTTTTCTTCACAACTCAAAAGTTTAAAAAATGATGGCAAAATTTTCAAGAAAAACTAGACTTATTTTTTTGTGAAATGTCTGCTTCAACATTGACTGCATTGGAACTGCACCCTGGGTAGTGTTATACTGACAAATCGGCATCTCAGTAATGTTAAATCTGATTTTTATGAAATCACACTACAGCTTAACATGTTTCAGTAAAATTTTATTCAATACCATTCATGTTCATGAGAGATACTGCAAAAGGCTTGTACACATGGTAGATAACCAATCCAAAACTTGTACAGGTTCACAAAGGTAAACTTTAACTTCACATACCTTGCAACATCAAATTATGAATAGCTAAGAACTCACTCACCCATAATGTACTCATTACAGCTCTGACTGATGTCCTTTCCTTCCCAACCATCAATGGATTTCTGTACTTCATTCATCTTGTTCAGTGCAATATCACGGTTTGCTCGGCTGCCACGGAACCTATTCAAACTAACAAACACAAACATGGCTTAGTGTAAATGCGTTCCGTGAATGCAGGACATACAATAAAGAATCATACTTTACTATAAGGACATAGAAAACCATCACATCAGTACATCAAGTTTGCATCTAACCATTATTGCATAGCTGAAGAGAACAGGGCAATTACATCCAGTTTTATGAATAAACAATAACAAATCCTTCTGTAATATGACGACAAAACTTAAGGAATTTTCTAAGATTTTCCAATACCACATTAATATTTTCAAAGACCATCAAAGTAAACAGATCTGTATAATTATGAATATGTCTGCAGATATATTCCTTAAATGTGCACATTGGGCTACCTACTGAGCAAGTAATGAAACAGACACTATGTAGTACTAAAATAAACATTTCCTAACTTAAATGATAATGCATGAAACACATGTAAACAAGAAGATACATTCAAAGATTTTCAGAAACTGATTCGAGTAAAAACCTTATTTTTCAAGGATTTCCAAACCTTGACAAATGAAACAAATCAAGGACTTCCAAGGATCTGCAAAACCTCTGCAAAATTCAAAAGATACAAACACTGCTGCTAACTGTCACAACTAAATAAACAAAGCAGTCTGTACCCTGGTTTTCGTTTAAGTATATTCTTAGAAGCCAGCAAGCGTTCAATGTTAGTTCTAAGTGGATTTAGCATTTCAATTGCTATTTGTAGAAAACTTCGATCATCATTGTCTGGACTTCGCTCCAATAATACCTGCATACAACACAACAAAAAAACAATACAATAAACTGATAATTACATGGCTTAGCAGTAAGTACATTTTCAAAAAAAAACACACAACAAACACGAAACATGTAGTTAACATGAGTGGCAGTCAACTCGACACAAAGTGAACTTGTTGGGGTTAAAGTTAAAATTAGGGTTAAAATTACGGCAAGGTATAGTTAAAATTAGGATTAAGTTTAGGTGTATAGCTTAAAGTAAAATTAGGCCTGCAATGGTTCTGAGCTGACCACAGACGAGTTGACTGAAAACTGTTAACATTAACATAAACTGTCCACAATGTATTGTCATCAAGTTGATCACATTCTAGCAGTCAGAAAACTGCTAAAGGCAATGTAACATTAACACTGTGAATGCAGTTAGTCTTGTAACACAAGAGCAGCAATAGAGACCTTGAGCGTATCACAGTAGTGAAGAAAGTGAAACACAGGTCCAAGCAGCATCCTTGGTAAGACGTACTTGACGGCATGACGAAAGCCGCTACGCATTGACTACAGACATCAGCAATACATCAGCAATGTACAGAACATATTGGCTAAACATATATATAATATACTGTATAACAAAGCAGCAGATACAATAACCAGCATTTCTTTGTAAAAGTACTGAACTACGATTACTAACTAACTCCAGTACAGAGCAGAAGTTTGCTACCACTGCTGAAACAGAATAGCTACCAGTGATGTCAGCAAGACCATTCGTTCAAAACCACGACACAAAGACCAAAACCAAGACTATAAAGTGTTCTCAAGGCACCTCAAGACCATGACCAAAGCTCGAGGTGGCAGACAACACCACTGTAAATAACTTTCATCTATGTTTAGTGTACTCATACTTCTGAGTATCCAATGAGTCTGTAGCTTGTTTAAAAACAAAAAACAGTACACCGAATTGTTGCCATTAAAAAACAAATAGTTGGCTTGCACTGCAGAAAAGCAAAAGGCTATGCACAATGACTGCAGTTTACCTCAAGTGTAAAAATGGCATCGGGATTTTGCAGCAAGGCATACAGCCTCATTCGACCATTTTCCTTTGTGACGTCCTCGGCATAAGATTCATACACATGAAACTCCAGATTCTGAAACAAGAAACATGTCGCTGTAAAATGTCAACAGAAAATATCTCAGCACCAATTTCTTGTTTCACAGTCATCTGTCATGTCGACACCTTGGTCGACAGAATGCAATGACCGGAGTAAACCTTCATCGTACACAACAGTATATAAACAAATAAAAAACAGCACTAAACATGACGCACAGCTATCTCCTTATATTATTAAACTGTGTACTGTACAAAGCAAATACATCCACAGACACCACACGTCGTAGTTCGTACACGCACATTCAAAGTAGTTCGACATTACAATATGCTCAGCAAAGTAAAAATGCCTGTCTAATAGTGGCTGAGAGTTTAATGTAACATATCCATGTCATTAAACATGCCTATATTTCTTCAACAATCATCTTCTTGCCACTAATGTAATTATTTTCTTGCTTACTAGAGTCAACATTTTAGTACCATAGAAAAGCTGTCAAAACTGACACATTCCCACTTTAACTACAAAGACAGTTTTCTCTGCGATATTACTGAAAGAAAAATTATGAGATGGACAAGGCAACTAAAGGAAGGGGAAAAAATTATTGCAGCTAAGTTTTAGTCTCAGAGACAGCAAGATAGATACAGAACAACACGTCAGAAAGCCTGCCACAAACCTACTGGTGACAGCAGTTAAAAGACTAAAGAATAAGAAGAACTACAAAGTGTAGTAAGATTAAAACAACGTCAGTCAAATGAGCACGACAAAGACCTCTGCAAGTTCCTCAAAGCACAAGCCAATCAGAGGCACTTCATTCTCTTCTGTTGCTTCTAACGTGTCTTCAAGTGAACTCAGTAAGCTCTGTGTCAGTTCATGAACGTCGAGAATGTTGCTGAATATCACATCTATGTCCTGGTCAGTCACACAAACAAACAATACAGTCCATAAGTTCATGTCTAATCCTTATAATTTCGCTCTCAACTGAGATTGTGTCAAAATATTTCAATCAGACAAAACCATGCTTCATTGGATACAATATTAACCAAGAGTTTGTTTTAGGCCACATCAACTGCACAACACGCATGATGCAACTGTGCAGTTGATGCAGCCTGGTTCGGCGTCTTCAGGCTGTCCAAAATGCTGCTGCATACCTCGTCACTGGCACTCACTGGTGCAAGCACATCACGTCCGTATTGACACAACTCCACTGGCTGCCAGTGCAGCAGCGCATTCAATTTAACGTGGCCATCCCAGTATATGAGGCACTGAATGGCTTGTCACCGCATTGCCTGATAGATGATTGCCAACTCATCACAACCACTGGTTGCCAACAACTTTGATCGTCCAACATTAGTATGTGCGATTTCCCTAGAACCCGAACAAGTCTGTACGATTGATCCTTCAGTGCTGCTGGTCTACATCTGAGGAACAATCTACCACTTCATCAGCGTCATTCTGAACTAACACTTGAGTTTCGATGGTTACTGGAAACACATTTGTTTGGCTGAAGATCGCAGCGCCTAGTGACTGATTTTTAGATTTTTACTGCTCTTTACAAATGTACTAACTCACTTAGTTACTGTGATTGTAGTGTGATGTGTCAGTCTGTCTGTCAATCATGGGGATGTGCTTTATAAAAACAGACTGAGGTGCCATTTGGTAGAAGACTCCTGTAGACCTAAGGCACACTATATTAGATTATCAGATGAGGGTTCTGATCCCCATGTGGCAAAGGGATTTGTCCATGGTGGGAAATTTTTGCCCACTGTAAAGTCCAGAAACAGTGCTGCTTGGATTCATTGCGGCCTATGCTGAATTACTTTGGCCTTTAATCTTATTAGTTACTTATTCGCTTAGTTACACTGTAGACATGTAGTAACAATGATAAAGTCACTGCTACTGCTTGCATACCTTGCTGCGTGAATAGAGACGAACGAATGGTTCACGGAAGACGCGAATTATCATGCTGAGGTCGCGCAGATACTGGTTTTCTTCCAGCACAAAGTCCTTGACAAGTTCCTCGTACAACGTCGACGTGTTGCCTAGGTCAATCTGCAGGTTATCAACCTCAATTGTTTCATCGTCGTCTTGGAAGAACATGTCCATCAGTACCTGCCACACACAATACATTATAGTCAGCAAGTAAAGCCTTAACATCCCACCTAACGCTGGCTAAAAGGCATAAAGCCATCTTCAATAATGCAAAGCTGAGTCCATAAACCTAAAAATTCAAGCTTTTAATCAGCCTTTTTTACATTAGCGAACTATCTAACTGGCAGAACAGCTGCATGCATGGTTATATGAATCACATAGCACATGACTGTTAAGTTCACATTATCAGAATTGCAAGCACATTTTGGAGTTTTAAAATCAGCTTTCACTGCATATGCTGAAGCTCACAGCAACTGCATTTGAAGCGAGTTCAAATCGACTGTTTATGTTGTCATGCGATACATAATGCAAAGACAATAATAACTGTCAAGCAATGTTGTGGACATACTCTGTCAGCACACATGGCAACTTTGATGTCCTGAAGACATATCTCCTGATGCTTGATGTTACGCACATAGTTGCCAGTAAGCTACAAATGCATGCAAGTCATTTCACATATTACAGAAAAGCATCTCTTCTGAAACAAATAACAAAGGATAACTTTGGATGTCCATCTGCTTCATGAATGCAAATAAGAACAACACTAGTAGTACACAGTATATTGTACGGTATACAACAGTATTCTCGCTGGACTTATCACGTCTATCATGAGCACAGTAACAATAATCACCAAACAAGGACACATTGAACAACTCTATTAACACAGTGACAACGTAAGAGCTTCAAAATGACACAACGACGGTGAGACAATAAATAGACTTGTCATTACCTTGAGAATGTCGGCGGCAATATATTCTAACACCGCCACTATGTACACTGTCACCTGATGATCAACTTTGTATCCCAATACATCCTATTAACAACAAACAACAGTCTGCTGCTTTATGCAGTACTGAACATTGCAAAATCTACATACTTTCTGTAAATGTAGTGTGCCATAAACCTAAATGTTGATTTACCTGTAAAATATAATACTTTAACATTTGCTTTGTACAACTGAGTACTGACAGCCTATTGCAACCATTTACTGTATTTGTCTGTTGCTAGAAAAACTGCATTTTCAAAAAAACACATTTGACGATAAAACTGAGAAGTCACATGATGTAAGAATAACAGAAAGATGTGGAATCTATTCTTACCTTAACGAGAATCTGATGCAACTTATCAACTGGCAAAACAAGATTAGATGTCTTTTTGTTCTTGCGTTCCTTCTCAATGGCTGACTGTGCATCGCTGGTGGCCCAGTGGTCTATTGGGTGTGGAATCTTCTTCTGTACACGATCCTCAACATCAGCTACAGTATGAGGCTGCCCAGCACAGAGCACTGACAGCATCTGGATGATGAAAGACTCAATGTGTGACAATGCATCATCCTTGATTGACAAGGACGGATGAACCTGCTTCTGAACCTGAACACGACACAACATTTTCCCTAGATAAAAAAACAAAATCAAGCACTTGCTACAGCAACTATTGCACATCATTACTTCAGAATCACATAAATATTTTTTAAATGCATTTCATCTGCACTGTAATACATCTATCAATGCATTAAAGAATTATATCTATCACTACATCACATGCAGTATGGACATTGGACACCACTATATGCAGCTACATGACGAAATGAAGCAATATTACACCAACACTAACAGTGCACTATAGATTACAAGACTCTTACATCTAGCCCAAATATCTCACAAAAACCATGAATACAGCACATGTGCAACAAGTAGCCAAAAACACAACAAACAAGAATTTCTGCTACCATGCCAAAATAAACTATTCCTTCCATGGGGCAAATTCTGGCTGAGAGATTATTATGTCAATGTCACAGCAAATGCAATGGTTATTGTACAAATCAGATGCTGGATCAACGTCGTCCAAACCAGATACATGCAGACAACAAATATCAAAATATTAGAGCCCATAAATGTTACCATATACTCAAGACATTTAAAATAAAACATTTTCCCATATTCTAAGAGGTTCCTCACACTTTTTATTCATAACTGTCTTTACAGTTTACACCACAACACATTACCACAATATCAGTCATACCTTGCTGAGAGCACTGACAAACAGATCCTTGTATTTGTGAGCATTCTCATCTGAGAAGAAATCATATTGAGGGTGTTCCACACTGGAACCAGATGTCTGAAACATGTCTGCGACAACAGCAGATTCCTTAAGGCCTCAAGCCCTTGATACCTCGTATCATACACACAATATCAGTGATGATAGCTTAACGGTGCTGGGTAGCGTTAAGGAGCTTTGTGACTAACTGGGTGACAAATTAAGCACCCAGTACAACATGGCAGCTGTCATACAATGTCATCAACACTGACGACCTAAAATACACATAAACAAACCAACATTTGACAATAATACAGATACCAAACTTATCCCAAACTAAAATAAACCGTCAGATTCCTAAAGACTAATGCCCTTTCAAACAGTTATAGGTTTAGTGTTAGGGTTAAGGTTAGGGTCAGTTTCAAACTTTAGAATTAAGATGTGGTTAATAGCCTACTTTCCATGCGAGGTAGTGAAACTGTAAGAGCGCCCATAATACGCTTATGGCTTTCTAGACTAAATTTTGAACACGAGCAGAAAACGACAATGAAAATTCAACTTCATTCGTATCTTAAACAGCTTAGAGTACAAAGTCAATAGTAACTATGAGTTTACGACAACGACTAGACACTAAACCAAACGCATGATCACAACGTTCAAGCAACCTACCTCTCCATTTATCATCCAGTGCTTATAACACCACTATGACAATCCATGATCGCTGGAAATCAGATTAAATAGCGGCCAAATTACAATGAAATGTCATCGAAACTGGACTTGTTTATTTTGTCTTCCGCAACCGACATGATGATACACGGTGGCGCATGCGCAGCTCTGTTTACCCTGGATCACACCATAGATCAACTTCACGTAACGTGATGTAACATGTGCGACTCTATGGTTTTTACTTCAGTTTTTAGGCTGCATCGAATGCATAAGATGCAGACTATTGTTCCGATGATCGCGGTGCCTGTCCGTCAGTCTGTCTGTGTGTCACGTGGCTCAACTCGGCTTCACTGTGCAAAAACGGCTGAGCGAATCAGCTCAGTGAATGTCGTTTGAGGTGAATACTGCTGGGGCCCATGGAACATTGTGTTAGACGGGTGTCCTGAATAGCGATGAGGTTGTCCACAGCGAGGGGAGTTGGGAAAACATTTTCCAAATTGCCGACCCATTACATATCTCAACAGTGGCTGCAGCTATAGCCTTGAAATTTTGTGTACGGGGGGCCCTAAAGAAAACTGCAAAAGTAGGTCATAGGGGTCGGTGGCTCTGTTACGTCACTTTTTTGAGTTTGGGGACCCCCTCGCATCGCCGGATCGGCTGAGGCTAAAGACTTAAAATTTTGCGTGCGTCTCTAGACGGCTGCGGACCTAACCAAAAGTACGCAAAGTAGATCATACGGGGGTCCGGGCGGGGTCACGTGACCTATCTTTAATTTCTGCGACCCCCTACATATCTCAGGAACGGCTAAAGCTAGAGAGTCCTGCGCGTGCAGTGTGTGCGGTGCATTCGATGTAGCCTTCACCAAATTACATTACCCTGTTGTTAGGCTGCATGCAGACTATTAGGCCTATTGCCACCGATGTTTCTGTCTGTCAGTGTGTTCGTTTGTCACGCGGCTACGTTTAGCTTTGGTGTGCGAAAGCGGCTGAACGGATTGAGGTTCTGTTTCGGATGAAGACTCATGAAGGCCCGAGACGGTAGACCCGAAGCAAAAGCGAGAACGAGCAGTAGCGAGCGAGACACGGGACGAGCGAAAGCGAGCGAGATTTTTCCTGGGAGTGCGAGCGAGCGACAATTGGCCTACACATGGTCGAAGCTAACGAAATATACACCGTATCCATTCCCAGAAAAAAAGAGAATGTTCTGTGCAAAAATAGTACCAGCTATAGCCTAGTCGCCGTAGCGCGGAACACATCACACGCGTCGAGCCTCTATAATCGGCAAGTGATCGGGCCCGGACAACCACAAGGTCACCCAATGCTACGACACTTTCACCCGAGTGTAGTGTAGTGATGTAGTCACGCCCACTAAGTGCTTAGGCACGCTCGCTATGGGCAGTCATATATATATATGTATGCATGCGAGTAGCGGGAGTAGTAGATGCGTGTACGTAGTAGTGAGCGCGTCGGAAATAAAATGCGTTACACAGACATTACAATGGCGACGAGTTTTTAGTAAACGATGGCGGCGATATCAATACCGCATTTCGAACCATTTGATGTTCACGGTGAACCAAACACGTTATCTTTTC
>Ga0126335_1001917_pt1 | contig 12105 bp, 12 predicted proteins | sample OlaspJWI45metaG_FD_108409 | JGI IMG/M metagenome (GOLD analysis project Ga0126335, IMG submission 108409) | Marine gutless worms symbiont microbial communities from Oahu, Hawaii - Olavius sp. 1 OAHU.JWI-45 metaG | ecosystem: Host-associated > Annelida > Digestive system > Unclassified | place...
ATAAATTTAAGGCGTTCATCCATCGGTTTACACTCTCTCCATGGCATCTGGATCCCTCCAAATGCTCAATTGTGTAAACCATGTCTCCGGTATAGTCTGTAAATTATGTCTCGGGTACTACAGTAAGGCTCGTTTAATACGAGCCTTACTTATATTGGATGAGAGTAATGAGAACCGGCCAAGGTTCGACCAGATTGCAGGAGCAATCTGGAACTGCCGAAGGCTGGCCCGTAGGGCAAAATACAGGGATGTATTTTGTCATCCTCTCACCCCGACCAATTAATTATTGATCCTTCAAATGCCAGTCCTTACCAGGCAATTTAACGTTCTAAAATTAGCTTAATTGACTTTCTTTAGACCTATTGAAGATTAAGAAGGCACTAATATACGCTTTACATAATATTAATATCTGCTAATATGCTTGCGCATTATGTTAAGCAGAATACTTTCAGTTAGCCAGGCCACGATTTACGCCGGTATTTCTTTATTTGCGCTAAGTTTCTCGGCTCATTCCGCGATGCAGTATGAGCAACAGCCTGTGGGGTATTATGGTTATCCGGTACCAGTGGCTTATCCGCAAGCACCCCGTTACCGTCCTGCTTATCGGGTTTATCATCCACAACAATTTCAGCAGAGACGTGTATATCCTTTCAATTATCCATATCCAGCGGCACCTACCTATCGTGCACCAGAAACGATAAACGATAAGGTAAAAGGTACTGTTACGTCGATTACAAAACCTGCGACTGTCATCAAAACGAAAACTATTGATACGTCGCTACCTGATAAGCCTGCACCCAAAAAAGTCGTACCAAGTAGCAAACTGGTATTTTTAGAAAAAGTTGCCCCCATGGTACGTCGTGCTAATGAGGATGTGATGCTAGAGCGTGAGAAACTGGTTACCATCATTGACTACATGGACAGGGGATATGACCTAAATAGCGAACAGTCAGACTGGGTGAAATCCCGCATGAAGAAATATCGGGTTAAGGGTAAAGCTGAAGTAGCAAATCTCCGTGAATCTTTGTTACCTAAAATTGACATTATCCCAGTTGAGCTCGCTCTGGCGCAGGCCGCGAATGAATCAGCCTGGGGAAAATCTCGTTTTGCCCGAGAAGCCCGGAATCTTTTTGGTGTATGGACTTATGATGAATCGAAAGGCATCGTTCCGAAAAAGCGGGCCAAGGGCGCAAAGCACCTGGTCAGGAAGTATGAATCAATGGAAGCGTCGATACGTCACTATATTACCTTGCTTAACAGCCACCCAGCCTACAAGTCTTTACGTGACATACGTCTTACCCAGCGTGAAAAAGGTGAACAGTTAGATGGTTCGGCCATGGCTGCTGGCTTGATCAAGTATTCAGCCAAGGGCGAAAAATATGTCGCGATTATTCGTTCTATGATCAGTAGTAATAATTTAACTGACTTCCGCGCCGCATAACGTATTTTTCCAGAAACCCTGTCAATTCAGATTCCGAGGTTTCTGTTTATTCTGAGCTGGTGTACCATCGCGCATCTTTAAACCCTCGCGCGAATCGCCATGCTCGAACTCAACCCCTTTTATACTCAAATTCAGGATATGCAAGAACGCGTGGATGTTCTCAGGGGGTATCTTTGACTACGAAAATCGTAAAGAACGCCTGATTGAGGTAAATCGTGAACTTGAAGACCCCGATGTGTGGAATAACGCCGAGCGTGCACAGGGTCTTGGTCAGGAACGCGCCCAGTTGGAGAAAGTTGTTGATGTCATTGACAATCTGACGACTGGCCTGACGGATGCCAGCGAACTGCTGGACATGGCAAAAGAAGAAGATGACGAAGAAACCGTCGATGCCGTTAAGGATGATCTGACCTCATTTGAATCTCAGTTAGCAGAACTTGAATTCAGACGTATGTTTTCAGGTGAGATGGATGCCAATAATGCCTATCTTGATATCCAGAGTGGGTCAGGTGGTACTGAAGCGCAGGATTGGGCAGAAATGCTATTACGCATGTATCTACGCTGGGGTGAAGATAAAGATTTTAAAGTTGAATTAATCGAGGCATCGCCAGGTGATGTTGCCGGCATCAAGAGTGCAACGGTCAAGTATGAGGGCGATTATGCTTTTGGCTGGCTGCGTACGGAGACTGGGGTGCACCGGCTGGTAAGAAAGTCACCCTTTGATTCTGGTAATCGTCGCCACACCTCTTTTGCAGCTGTGTTTGTTTCACCTGAAATCGATGACAATATCGAGATTGACATTAACCCGTCTGATTTACGTATTGACACCTATCGTGCCAGTGGGGCGGGCGGACAGCATGTAAACAAAACAGACTCTGCAGTACGCTTGACGCACATACCCACAGGGGTCGTCGTGCAATGCCAGAATGATCGTTCACAACACAAAAACAAGGATCAGGCAATGAAGCTGTTACGCGCAAAGTTGTATGAGTTGGAGATACAAAAGCGCTCCGATAGCCAACAGGCTCTGGAGGATACCAAGTCTGATATTGGCTGGGGCAGTCAGATACGCTCCTATGTGCTGGATCAGTCGCGAATCAAGGACTTGCGCACGAACGTGGAAACAGGCAATACACAGGCTGTGTTAGATGGCAGTCTAGATCAGTTTATCGAAGCTAGCTTAAAATCAGGCTTATAACCCAGGGGCAGGATATGTCAGATCAACATGAAGAAAACAAGTTAGTCGCTGAACGACGTAACAAGCTTGCTACTATCCGTGAGCAGGGCGTTGCTTTTCCTAATGATTTTCGACGCGATGTCATGGCAGGTGAATTACTACAACGTCATGAAGCACATGATAAAGACTATCTTGAAGGGGCAACAATAGAAGTCAGTGTTGCCGGTCGTATGATGAGTAAGCGTATTATGGGTAAAGCGAGCTTCGCTCATATTCAGGATGCAAGTGGCAAAATTCAGTTGTATGTGCAACGCGATAGCTTGCCGGAAGGCTTTTATAACGATGAATTTAAGCATTGGGATATCGGCGATATTATCGGTGCCAAAGGTGTATTGTTTCGAACACAAAAGGGTGAACTTTCAGTTCGTGTAAGTGAAATTCGATTGTTGACCAAATCCTTAAAACCTTTACCTGAGAAGTTTCACGGATTGACAGATACCGAGGCACGTTATCGTCAACGTTACGTTGATTTGATCATGAACCCGGAAGTCCGCGATGTCTTTCTAACCCGTTCGGCCATCATTAATTTTATGCGCAGTTATTTTAATGAGGCTGGTTTTCTGGAAGTGGAAACACCCATGATGCAGCCCATTCCGGGTGGTGCTGTGGCACGTCCGTTTGTGACGCACCATAATGCATTGAATCGGGACCTGTATTTACGTATTGCACCGGAGCTTTATCTGAAACGGCTGGTTGTGGGCGGTATAGAAAGTGTCTATGAAATCAACCGTAGTTTTCGTAATGAGGGCCTGTCTACAAGGCACAATCCGGAATTCACCATGATTGAGTTCTATAAGGCCTATGCGGATTACAATGACCTGATGGACCTTACCGAAGACCTGTTGCGATCGATGACAACAGCGGTATTGGGGACGAATGAAGTGACCTACCAGGGCAAGGTTTATGACTTTTCCCAATCGTTTGATCGTTTGACGGTTAAAGAAGCGATTCTCCATTACAACACAGAGATCAGCGCAGCTCAGCTAGAGTCACTGGATGATGCACGGCAACTTGCGGAGTCCTTGAACGTAGCCATCAAGGATGACTATCCACTGGGTAAAGTTCAGCTTGAGATATTTGAAAATACGGTTGAGCATCTGCTGGAACAGCCAACTTTTATTACTGCTTATCCGACAGAAGTTTCACCATTGGCACGTCGTAACGATATTGATCCCAGTGTTACTGATCGTTTTGAATTTTTCGTCGGTGGCCGGGAATTGGCCAACGGTTTTTCTGAATTGAATGATGCCGAAGACCAGGCCGAGCGTTTCCGTCGCCAGGTCGAGGAAAAGGATGCCGGTGATCATGAGGCCATGCATTACGATGCAGATTATATTACTGCGCTGGAATATGGTTTACCGCCCACAGCAGGTGAGGGTATCGGTATTGATCGCCTGGTAATGTTGTTGACTGATTCCCCCTCAATCAGGGATGTTTTATTGTTTCCTCAGATGAGGTCTGATAATTAAACCTACACATTGTTAGTGGTTTTAACGCATAATAACGTCATGTTGATTATTAGGTATGTCAGCTAGATGACAGATTTAAACCAATTTTGTGATCTTGAAAAGGATGATCAGCCTATTGCATCTCATCAGATTGAGGAGCTGCTGGACCTGCAGACAGAATTGTTGGCAGAGGCAGCCTGCAGCGATGATCATTCGGATATGCTGGATAAGCTCTGTTTGCTTGCAGAGAAGCTAGTGCCGGAATCTGCTGCATCAGTGATGACCTATGATGCAAATAATGAGCATTTATCTGTGCGTTCTGCGCCTACCTTACCGCGTGAAGCAGCTATTGCACTTAATGGAATTGAACTGGGTGAAGGCTCCTGTGGTAATGCCATTGCCCATGACCAGGAAATGTATGTTTGCGATACCAGCCAGGATAGTCGCTGGGAGAACATTCGTGAATTCGCTGAATTTTTTAATATTGGTGCGAGTTGGTCCTGTCCAATACATGATGCACAGCATAAGGCTATCGGTTCATTTGATATCTCCAGTTTTGAAACACGCACACCGGATAATTTTCAGCGTAAGGTGCTGAATATATGTGCTTCCATTGCGAGTATTATTTTTGAACGGGAACAGCACGTTAAAGATCTTAAACATCTGGCAGATAGCGATTCACTGACAGGCTTGATGAATCGTCGCAAATTTTCAGAAGATGCAGAACTTTTACTACGCCAGGTAAAAAGATCCAAGGGCAAGATGGCGATTCTTTATCTGGATATGGACAACTTCAAGTGGATTAATGATGACTATGGTCAGGAAACCGGGGATGAAGTGCTCAAGAGCATCGCTAATTCACTGCAGCAGTATTGCAGAGATAATGAGTTAGTATGTCGTTTGGGAGGAGACGAATTTATGTTGGCCATAGTCTGTAAAGCAGATTGTCAGACGGATGTACGTGCCGTTATTACACGAAATTTAAGGATATTTGCCAAGCCAATAGAAACAGATGCAAATGATGTTCAGGTGAAAATGTCATGTGGTGTCAGTATTTATCCATCTGATGCGGATGATCTGGATACTTTGATCAGATGCGCCGAACAGGCGATGCTCAATGCCAAGTCAACCGGTAGAAACAAGATGAGTTATTACCAGGGTATTAAAAAACAGCCTGAAAAGCCTGCGTAAGTCCTCATGAGAAAATTAGTCGTTAAATACGATGACGTAGATTCTTATGTTACAAAGGATGAATCCATAATAAGAGAACTGGTGCATCCCGCACAGCATGCCGTTTCAAATCAAAGTCTGGCTGAAGCAATTATTCCGATTGGCGTTACAACAAAACAACACTATCACCGGGACTCGGAAGAGTTATATTACATTACATCAGGTGAAGGTCTGATGACGCTCGGCGAAGATCAATTTAACGTGGTGGCTGGGGATACAGTTTGTATAACACCCGGTACTGAACATTGTATTAAGAATACAGGCGATGAAAAATTAATCATTCTATGTTGTTGTTCACCGGCTTATTCGCACGAAGATACCGTGTTGGTTAACTGATAGTTAAACTGCCGATTTTATTTTTCTGATTTCAGTTCGACTGTATAGGGGAGTTCCTGAAGTGCCAGCGTAGGGCCATTAATAGAACCCAGGTGAATGCTTTCTGATTCAGCATCACTGATTTGTATAACTGCCAGTACGGCATAGTCACCATCGGGATGTGGTGCCACGTTGACGATATGTCCTGTTTTTGAGCCGGTATCCTTATTACTGCTGACCAGTTCCTGATGTACATAAGGCGCATCATCTGACTGCACCCGAGCAAGGTACATACGCTTCTTTAATTTGCCCAGGTAATGCATTCTGGCAACAATTTCCTGGCCTGGGTAGCAACCCTTGGTGAAGCTCAGGCCACCAATTGCCTGGTAGTTCAGCATTTGTGGTACGTGCTGCTCGGAGGAAGCAAGCGTGACATTTGGAATTCCAGCGAGTATTTCGATAAGTTGCCACATTGATGCACCGACTGGCGCGCCCTGGACATCAAGTCGCGTCCAGATGTCCGTAATGGCGCCTGTATCACCATACAGTTCGTAGCTGGGCGTGATGCCTGGTACGCGTATGATAGTCAGGTTATCGATGTTGACCAGGTCATCGACCGCCTGGGGCATTTCGGGTAAAACTTCAGACAGTGTTTTCTCGGCTGAAGCACCGGAATAACCAATTCGAACCATGTTGTCAGAGTGATCCTCTAAAGTTACTTTGCTGCGTAACTTGTACATGTTGAGTTTCTTGATAACCATATCGAGCAGTTCTACTGGAAATCGGAGATATATGCTGTCTCCACGCCAGAACACGCGAAAATTGGCTATTAGCCTTCCCTTGGGGTTGCAGTAGCCGTTCAGATGGCTGTTGGAATGATCCTGACTATCAATATCATTAATGAACTGGGTATGCAGGAAACTTTTGGCATCATCTCCGTTGATAGCTAACACGGCATAGTGGCTCAGGTCACAAATCACATTACCCGTCAGAGCGACGGATAATTCCTGTGACGGATTGCCATAGTGTTCAACGATGCCATTCTGGAATTCAGCGCCGCGGTTTTCGAGAAATAATTGCCAGTCTTCTTGCATGCTTAAAATTCCTGTATCAGATAGTAAAATTTTAATGAAAAAATCCAGGTTTGTCTGCCAGCTTGTCGCCTGAAGAGGTGATTCAGCTATCAGCTATTATAGTTTCTGCTACTATCTATAAACTAATAATTAAAAAGCCGGGTTTTTGATGATATCAGCCAAACGGCCAAAGTATCTAAATTTGCTCAGGATCCGTTTACCCATTCCGGGTATCGTTTCATTCGCCCACCGTGTGTCGGGCGTCTTAATGTTTTTATCTGTGCCGTTCATGGTTTATTTATTACACCTGTCGACGTCCGGAGAGTCTGGTTTTAGCGAAACGAAACAATTACTTGGTACACCTTTTATAAAGCTTTTTCTGCTGATATTGGCCTGGTCGGTTTACCATCATTTGTTTGCAGGTGTTCGTTACTTATTGATTGATATGGATGTTGGTGTTGAAAAGCCAACAGCTCTTGCAACAGCCATGATCGTGTTTGTTGCCGGATTGCTGGCAGCGGTTGTGACATTGGCGATAATGTTATGAATCGTAAGGCTTCAGGTTTTCGCGCCTGGTTGATACAGCGTGTGAGTGCTATTTATCTTGCGGTTTATTTTATCTACCTGTTTATTTATTTTTCTATATCGCCACCGACAGATTACGCACAATGGCGGATTTGGCTAGCTGATCCAATGGTCAGCATTAGTATGGCTATATTCTTTGCGGCGTTACTGATGCATGCATGGATTGGTGTGCGAGATGTAATTATTGATTATGTACATCCATTGTCATTACGGCTAACGGTGTTGACTGGCATTGCTATTTTATTGATTGGTTGTGGTTTTCTTGTGTTACGTACATTAGTACTGGTGGCAATGTGATAGAAAGACGAGAATTCGACGCACTGATTATTGGCGCTGGTGGTGCTGGCCTGCGGGCTGCACTTGAACTGGCGCAGGCTGACCTTAAAGTAGCGGTCGTCTCAAAGGTGTTCCCAACCCGGTCGCATACGGTTGCTGCGCAGGGTGGTGTGAATGCCGCATTGGCCAATGTGTTACCCGATAACTGGCACTGGCATATGTTTGATACGGTAAAAGGTAGTGATTACCTGGGTGACCAGGATGCTATCGAGTACATGTGTCGCGCAGCACCTAAAATTGTTTATGAACTGGAGCATATGGGTGTGCCATTTTCACGGTTGGATAATGGCAAGATGTATCAGCGAAAATTTGGCGGACAAAGTCAGAATTTTGGAGGTGAGCAGGCGGCGAGAACCACGCCAGCAGCGGACAGGACGGGTCACGCTATCCTGCATGCCCTGTACCAACAAAACATCAAGGCCAAAACGCATTTCTTTGATGAATATTTTGTAACCGATCTCATTCGTGGCGAAGATGGTACCGGTTTGGGCGCAATGGCCATGGGTATCGAGAGTGGCGAACCCGTGTTGATCTCTGCCAGGACGACCTTGATTGCGACGGGTGGTGCCGGTCAGATATTTAAAACAAAATCCAATGCGCTCATCAATACGGGTGATGGTACGGCAATGGCCCTCAGGGCCGGTATTCCGATATCCGATATGGAGTTTTTTCAGTTTCATCCCACGGGGATTGCCGGCTTAGGTATGTTGATTACCGAAGGTGCAAGAGGTGAAGGTGGCTATTTGTTAAATAGTGATGGTGAACGTTTTATGGAGCGTTATGCGCCGAATGCCAAGGATCTTGCCAGTCGTGATGTGGTAAGCCGTTCAATTGCCACGGAGGTGAGAGAGGGCAGAGGTTGTGGACCGGATAAAGACCATGCATTGCTCAAACTGAATCATCTGGATGAGGCGACCATTGCCAAACGATTACCGGGCATCCGTCAGACATGTATTACCTTTCTCAGCATAGATCCGGTTGAAGAGCCAATACCGGTGGCACCAACGGCCCATTACACCATGGGCGGCATCCCGACGAATCGCTATGGACAAATCGTGGTACCTGTCCGTCATGGTCCTGAAGAACCTATACCTGGATTATATGCGGCAGGCGAGTCAGCCTGTGTATCGGTGCACGGCGACAATCGTCTGGGTGGTAATTCGCTACTTGATATCCTGGTGTTTGGACGGGCATCGGCCAACCACATGATTGAATATTTGAAAGACAACCGCTACCACCAACCAATGAATGAAACGGCAGTCGACAAGGCAACCGAGAGGTTAAAAGGTTTTGACAGAAAAGGTGATGGCGAGTCGTTTCCAGAGTTACGCGCTGAAATACAGAAAGTCATGGAAGAGCATTGCGGCGTATTTCGCACACAGGAAGTCATGGATGGGGGTGCCGAAAAAATACGGGCACTCTATAAACGGTTAGATGATGCGGTGATTCACGATCACAGCAGGGTATTCAATACGGCACGGGTAGAGGCAATGGAAACCGTCAATCTGGCAGAGAATGCGCTGGCAACCGCCATCTGTGCAGCGGCCCGTACGGAAAGCCGAGGCGCACATTCGAGAATCGACTTTCCTGATCGTGATGACAAGCACTGGATGAAGCACAGCCTGTTCTACCTGGAGGATGAACGGATAGAGTACAAGCCAGTACACATGAAACCATTAGAGGTTGAGTCTTTTCCACCAAAGGCCAGGACATACTAATGAAGTTCTCCATCTATCGTACGATCCGGAGTCAGGAAAAGACCCTTATACACAGGACTACGAACTGGCTGATGTACCACGTGGGATGATGCTACTGGGAGCGTTACTGGAACTGAAAAAACAGGACGAAACGTTGAGCTTTCGTCGTTCATGTGGCGAAGGCGTTTGCGGTTCTGATGGTATGAATGTGAATGGTATGAACCGACTGGCCTGCTTAACGCCAGTACATGAATTGAAAGAGCCGATTACTCTCATGCCTCTGCCTGGATTACCTGTAATTAAGGACCTGGTCATTGATATGGAGCAGTTCTACAGGCAGTACAAGGCAGTTAAGCCCTGGTTGGTTAATCGAGATCCAGAGCCAGAGCATGAACGCCTGCAATCACCTGAAGACTGTGCCAAGCTAGATGGCCTGTATGAATGTATTCTGTGTGCCTGTTGTTCTACTTCCTGTCCATCGTTCTGGTGGAATCCGGACAAGTTTTTAGGGCCGGCGGCGTTATTGCAGGCAAACCGCTTTTTACAGGATAGCCGTGACCAGGCGGTTGACGAACGACTGGATGCTCTGGAAGATCCCTATAAACTGTTTCGTTGTCATACCATTATGAATTGCGTCGATGTTTGTCCTAAAGGTTTAAGTCCTACCAAAGCAATTGGTCATATTAAGCAGATGATGTTGAAAAGAAGTGTTTGATTTACTAATCTGCTCGTAATTATATGAAGCCTGAAATACAAAAGCTCATGTGGCGTTCTCGCCGAGGCATGCTGGAACTCGATACACTATTCCGCCAATATCTTCTTAGTTATGGTGAACAGATGAATCAAAAGGAGTTACTGAATTTTGAATCTTTGCTGGAATTGCAGGATCAAACCTTGTTCGAGGCCTTTTCAGGTAAACGTAAACTAGACAATAGGCAGCATCAGCAACTATTTGACCATATTAAACAGGTATGTGCTGAATGATTGTTATGGTGTTTACTACTCACAGTAGGTTTCAATAAACCATCGTGGTCTTGTTCGTATCCTGTTAATCTTGAGATGTTAACCCAATAGACTTCTTTCATTATGGTTCAATTTTATTACCGCATTACACTGTTATTTATATTGTTGATTACTCCTTTGGCTGGCGTTCAGGCGAGTATGCTGGATGAAGGCATTCAGGCATATGATCGGAAGGAGTACAAAACGGCTTATGATCAATTGTTACCTTTGGCGGAGCAGGGAGAGGGTGAAGCCCAGTACTACATCGGTGGCATGTTAATTGATGGCAAGGGTGTCTCCACTGATACTTCCAGAGGAGTCTACTGGCTAGAACAGGCCGTTAATAATAAATACCACATGGCGGCGCAGATGTTAGGTGGCATGTACCTAAGTGGTATGGGTGTACCAATGGACCCTCTTAAGGGTGCTAAGTACATGATCTTGTATGAGAAATTGGCACCGAAAGATGAGGTTGATTCCGGTTGCGATTGATTCAGGCTAATCTTCGCTTGGTGCCTGATAGGCCGGCGCATAATTTTTTGGTACCAGTACCGTCTCGACCGGATCAGAAGCTTCATCTGTCTCAGGATGGTCAAGCGTGTAATGCAGACCTCGGCTTTCCTTGCGTCGTTGTGCACAACGGATAATCAGGTCGGCACAGGTCGCCAGGTTACGTAATTCGATTAGATCACTGGTAATCCGAAAGTTGGAATAGTATTCATCTATTTCCAGTAACAATAATTCTGCGCGACGCCGAGCACGTTCCAGCCGCTTGTTGGTTCTAACAATTCCAACGTAATCCCACATGAAGCGACGAAGTTCATCCCAGTTATGAGATACGACGACTTCTTCATCTGAATCTGTTACACGGCTCTCATCCCAGGTTGGTAAGTCAATATACCTGTCAATGGATGAAATGTTCTGGTTGATATGACGGCTGGCCTCCTGTGCAAAGACGGTACATTCCAGTAGTGAATTACTGGCCATGCGGTTGGCACCATGTAAACCGGTATGGGTAACTTCGCCAATTGCATACAGCCCGTGTAAATCGGTTTGACCATGTATATTTGTCATAACACCGCCGCAGGTATAGTGGGCCGCTGGCACCACAGGAATGGCTTCCCTGGTCATGTCGTAGCCAAATTCAAGACAGCGTGAGTGGATATTTGGGAAATGTTCTTTGATGAATTGTTCGGATTTGTGGCTGATATCAAGATACAGACATTCTGCGCCCAGTCGTTTCATTTCGTGGTCAATAGCACGAGCTACCACGTCTCTTGGGGCCAGTTCGGCGCGTTCATGGAAACGATCCATAAACTGTTCACCGTCTGGTAGTCTCAGCTTGCCACCTTCACCACGTACGGCCTCCGTGATCAGGAATGACTTGGCTTCCGGGTGATACAGGCAGGTTGGGTGGAACTGGATAAATTCCATATTGGCGACGCGGCAACCAGCACGCCAGGCCATGGCAACACCATCACCAGTGGAGACATCAGGATTTGAGGTATAGGAATAGACTTTATTAGCACCGCCAGTTGCTAGCACGACTACTTTGGCAGCAATCGTTTCAATTTTGTTTGTAGAAATATTCAGCAGGTAAGCGCCCAGACAGCGATTGTTCCGGATACCGAGCTTGTTTGCCGTAATCAGGTCAATGGCAATGTGAGCATCTTTAAGCGTGATGTTTTTTGCACTTCTGGCTGAACTGACCAGCGTTGATTCAAGCGCGCGACCGGTCGCG
>Ga0126335_1001918_pt1 | contig 12104 bp, 7 predicted proteins | sample OlaspJWI45metaG_FD_108409 | JGI IMG/M metagenome (GOLD analysis project Ga0126335, IMG submission 108409) | Marine gutless worms symbiont microbial communities from Oahu, Hawaii - Olavius sp. 1 OAHU.JWI-45 metaG | ecosystem: Host-associated > Annelida > Digestive system > Unclassified | place...
AGAGATACAAAGTAGGTCAAAGATGGATACAATCTAGGTCACATTGAACTACTTTTAAATATTGGAATTTCATTCATCTTTGCTTAGTGGCTGAGCTAGACTTCAAATTTGGTGTGCACATTGCCTCTAAAGAGTACTATTAAGAGTGCAGAACTACGTCACTAGGATCGAAAACTAGGTCATGTGTCTACATTTTTAAATTTGTGGATAGCTATGAATAACTCCTAAATGGATAAAGCTACGAGCTTCAAACTGAACACGTAGATACACTGTGAGGAGTAGAAAATCAGCAGTACGAAAGTAGGTCATAATGGGATATAAGATCGCATTGACCTAGTTTCAAATTTTTGAATTTTGTCCATCTTTCCGGAATGGCTAGAGACTCTAAATTTGCTCAGCATACTCTATATGAAGACTACAATCTACAAATGCAAAGCCAAGTCAAGGAGCCTAACCTCAGTCACGTGACCTGTCCTTAAATTCTGAGATGGTGGCTGGGGCGGTTACGGGCTAAAGGTTTAGGGTTGTGGCAACGAGTGCGTGACTTTGCAACATGGTTCGGTCACGTGGCAGCCAACTGACTACAAATGCTGAAGGTCATGAGGTCAAAGGTGAAGGTCATGGCATAAAAACAAGCTTCATCACGTGTTAATATTAGGGTGTGTGACTAAGTCACGCTTCACTGCGTGTCATAGCGCATGAGCACGTGCATGAGTTGATGACATGTGGCTATGTCGATGACAGCTTGTTAGCCGCCCTGTTAGGCAGTGGAGTCAGTTTCGCCATCTGGAATCGAGGTAGTAGTTGCTGCTTGCTGGCATGAATTTAGTCAATACGAACGATGGTTCTGAATTACACGTCGTGTTGCTGCTTACTGCAATTTAGGATGGCGGATCTTTTGGAGCGGCTATAAGTGGCAATACATCTTAATTGCCGCATTTTCTAGTTTAATGCTGCTATACAGGGTTGGAAAAATCAATTTTTTAAATTCGAATCTTATTTTTCATTTAAATGAATTTTTTTATTTAAATAGGATTTTTACGATATTCACATGCCGGAATCTGTTGCATCCACAGTACGAACGTAATTCACTGACAAGCAGAGAAAAAGAATATCTGCGCACTAAGTGCATTCATATTAAGACAACTCTTATTGTAACTTCAGTCATTTAAAGCCTTTTTTTGACTTCCAGTCTGCTTTTAATCTGGAGTCTTTGGTGGCTGCAACTAAGTGGTGACAATCTTCCACCTTGCAGCTGCTAACATCAGTTTCATCATCAGCTTGTGCTGTGAAAAACATGTTTTTCGTTATATCAACTGGTCCAGCAACTAGCAAAGTGTAAAAACTGGAACTTACTGACTCTGAAACTGTAATTAGCAGATGGCTGTTTTACTTTATTGCAATGAGTCAGTTAGTATATGGTTTGTCTGTGACAAAGTAAATAACTACTGAAATCTGTTAAACATACTTAAAACAGGCTGAAACTCCTTGCTGACAGTTGTTATGTTTTAGTATTCAAATTAGTCAGAAGTAAGGAAAAATTTGTGATTTAAATCCAAAAATTTGATTTTAATCGCGATTAATATAAAACTGCCATGATTTAAACCGGCCAAACCTGCTGCTATAAGATTTATAAGACCATAATCTGTGCCACCCAGCTACAGCAAATCCAAATATTAATCTTTTCCACAACAATGAACAGCTGGGAAACATTAGTCACATAGGTATAAACATTGTACAGTTAACTAGAAAACAATACATTTAGTGCTGTACTGCCAACTGAGGCTGTCGCATGCCTAAAGTGTTTTGCTTATTTATGGTTTTGAAGTAATGCCTACATTGCATAGATCTACTTTTAGATTCTACAGCCCTCTGCTGACATCATATTTTCTCAACATATTAGCACTCATTCTAAAATATAAATGGACAAAGTGTACTTGGGGAAGGTCTGGGTCAATCACGAGTGTATGGAACCAAGCTATACTGCTGCCTGAGCTGTGCTAAAATCATTACTGTCTTTTACTGTATACTGGCTCAGATGTGAGTGTGTAGAAGCTTAAATCCCACTCGACACTTTATAGGTCATTTCAGGGACAATTTTTACAGGTCGGATGACCCAATCAACAGCGTCAGAGCACTGAAGGAAGCCAATTGGCCACTGAAATAAGCTTAAATCCCACCAGAACCACTCCACTGTGTTACAATATGAACTGTAGGCAACCACCTCTAGGCTAAGCACAGCGTTAGCGTCCCAGTGTGACAAAAACCCCACCTGCTGGACCTATAAGCTGCCTAGAATATCATGCAACAAGACTGTTGCACAGTACTATAATAACTAGAGCAGCTATGTTAATGTTCTCTCATTTACTCCAGACCATCATCAGTAATCAGGTAAGGCCACAGAGGTTGAGGGGTGTATATTTGCTCAACTAAACTAACACAAAAAATACTAGCAACAACTAAAAAATCAAATAACTTATACAAAAAATCTTACAACATTATGCATAATCGACAGTCCATAACTATAATCATGATTATTAGAGCAAAAAAACAACAGTCAAGATAAGATTAAAACAACCAGGAGTCAAACCCTCAAGTCTAAAAATAACTCTTTATTTTTCACAAATTCAGCTGCATAAATTCACCACATCACACCAAATGACACCGCAACATAATTGGAATTAATCTATATACGGTACATATAATTTACAACAAACTGACCAAGATCTGCAATGCGTGGCAAGACATTATGTGTGAAGTGTGAATAAGATGCAACTACTGGTTGGCTTGACGAGATTCCAACATGTGCTTCATATATTCGCAGACTTTCTGGCTTTGGCGGATGAGGATGTTTAAATACATACGGCTGTCACACATGAAATCGTATATATCGTATATTTATCAGCAGAAGTCAACACCTCAAATTAAAGATCACACTGTAAAACATTAATAAGCTGTATTTGTAGCCAACAACTTACCACATTTTGCACACTGAACAGCTAATCAAATTTATATTAAACCATTAAAAAATAGCCAACACTTTACACGGTATCTCTTAGGTAAGTCTCAAGTCAAAAGCAGTAGTATGGTAATCATACATTCTCGTGTGAGCATTGTACTGTCAAAATTTGTCCACAAGTTACACACTAGATAAGTGCTACCTTTCTGCTACTACATGTATCAAGAATATCAGGCTTTCTGAAGCTTCATTTCTAAAGTGGAGAAATGTGAATTGCATAATAAACAAAATGTCAATTAATTACCAAACTAAAAATTACTACAGGTAGTATATCCGTAGTAACTTATAACTCTAATGATTACAAAAATTGATTAGTGTACTGCAATAGATGGTGTTGTTAACAATACAGAAATATAATAACCTGTGCTGGATTCCACAGCTTTTGCTCATAGACAATGCTTTTCTCTGGTCTTGTAACATACTGAGCCCAAGGTGACATGCGATCCAAATGTTGCCCATGTGAGTCAACAACTACGAGCTACACATGCAATACAAATGCAGAGAACTGCTCATAACTTCTCACTGTAGTGTACATTATTAGCTAACCATCTGTGGATCCTAACAGCAAAACCAGAAACTCCATGTCTGTCCAATCTTATTACCTGTTACTTTCAGTTATTCTACTAAGCATACAATGTGCATCATATATCTATCCATTATTTCTGTAAGAGTTTCATGTTGTTTATTAACTGTGTGGGACATCAGCAAAAACACAAATCACGAGCTGTTATTTCTATGGTTACATCCAAAAAACTATGTAATCAGATCACTTGTGGTCATATAAATGCTGTATTACAAAATACTGCTTCTGAGATGTTCTATCTACACAATTAAAAATCAAATATGTTTGTTATATTGTAACAATTAATCAATTCATTAACAATTAATGGCAGTGAATCAACATAGCACATTTGTTTTAAACGGGTATATAATACTGAAGGCCTACTACGGGCTGCGCCCATAGTAAGACTGCGCGTGTGCGTACAATTTTGTATTGTATGTGGTAGGTGGTTGCCGTGCTTACTAGTCTGCAGATTTGACCGTAACGAAGTACTGAGTGACCCGTAACGAAATGTACCGAGACAAAATTCACCGAGACGAAATCTTGTTACGAAAGTACCGAGTTATAATGGTAAAAAATACTTTATTCGGGTGTTTTAGATAGATAAATAACCAATAAGCTGTAACATATGCCTAAAGATTAGATCTGTGCTCACATTTTAATAAAAATGCTACAGGTACATAATATATTACTAAAGATATGTAACTTATCTAATATTCTACAAACAGCCAACATAAGATTTTTAAAAAATTTCCCCTGTCACCATCTGGCGACTATCGATAAACGTTTTGTCACATTCAATGCATTTGCATTGTACGAGTCACTTCAACCTTATCGTAGAAAAAAACACAAATCGGCGTACAGAAGTAACGAGAAACAAGACGCCAAAGTAATTTAGAGATAGCCACATCGAATACGAGCTGCAATCAGGCGCTTCTAATGAGCTTTGCTCACGGGCTTGCACCCGGAGTTTACGTTTCCTAATGGGTTATACAAAGAACATACAAGCAGTGACCACTCTGTTCGAACCAAATTTGACAAACAACAGTCTATAAAATAATTCCTAAAATATTACAGAATTCGCTGGGAGAGGGAGTGAGTGTACAAAGTACTCTGAATACAAACTGCAAAATTGTGGTCAACTGTATTACAATAGCTTGAAATACCTTCAATGAGCTTCCGTGTTGGATACGGCACTGACCACCTTCCAACGCTGGAATTTTCAATTCCCATTTTCCAAAAGGAAGCTTTTCGAATTTAAATTCATCACGATTCCATGAATCTATAAAATCAGTAAATACTTTATATAAAACAACAAAAGTGGATTTTAAAAAGCTAATGAAGTGCTGTTACTATGACCAACAGAGACATTTACCATTAAACATCTCTAACAACATAACCAAACCACAGCAAACTTCTTAAATTTTCTCATATCAAAAAATACCTTTCTGATGTGCATGTATACACCAAAGCTGAAAATGGCCTAAGACCAAGATCCTGTAAAGTGCCTAATTCCAAATCATATCAAATTATGTTAAGTACAATTTACACCATACTTACTGAAATCTCCAAATAAACGCACTTCCTTGGCACCAGGACACCATTCCTGCCATGTGATTGATCCATCAGGCTTTACGTGAACACCAAATGTTTCGTATGCTTTACTAAATCCATCCATACCACCTGGTTCTTTTCGCTCAATGCCATCAAACATGTCACGGAAAATATAATATCTGCAATGAATTGAATAAATTGCTATCATGCATTGCAAAGTACAAGCTTATAGAATTATGGTTTAGGGTTTGGTTAGGGTCAGCGATAGGGTTACAGTCATACTTATAATTAGGCTGTGCACGCTGTAGTTTTTGTAGAATCATGATTCAGATGCGCTGCAGAAATACTTTAAGTATTTAAAGTAATTTATTTCATTTTTATTTTAAGTAATAAAATTGTATGGGCCCTGCCGATCTAGTTCTGTAGCCAAACGACTATCGCCGCTAGTCGCGTACGTGATTACCTTCGCTCTAATTCTTCTCTGAACGGTATCAAGAGCGGATCCACCTCTAGTAACACATGCATGCCAGGAACAACACTTGGTCGTGAAATTTTGCTTTTATCTGCAGATATGAACTCGGCGCCAAGCTCCATTTATACTGTTTTACTGGTATATGCAAAACAACCTATCTCAAAAAATGTTTATATTTGTATACAATGTCAATGTCACGTCAAACATACGAAATGTAAACAATCGCACTCCAAAAAAGGTCCGCCTGAAACCCGTGTGCAAACAAGTACTTGTTTGATTGTTGGGCGCAGGAAACGGGCTACTGACTGGAGTAGAACTGCCGTCTAAGCTTTCGTCGACCAAATTAATTTGATTTGACGCTTGAGATACATGCAATCATATATGAAAATTACATGGAAGTGAATACAATATAAGACCTGTGCTATGAATCAGCAACATTCCTGCTACGTGATGTACCTTCGCTCGATTTCATGTCTGTAATTCTTCAAGTACGGATCCAACTGCATTAACGTCAGAAAACCAGGAATGATGCTCGGTGGTTCGTTGTCGTTTATAAACATGAAGTCAGTTCCAGACGCCATTTGTGTACAAAACAAACTGCCTAAACTGAAAATGTTTACAATTCACGCAGAGAACGTCTCAATGACATCTATACAGCTCACAGAACGAAGTGATGCGCGGTTTACCGGTATCAGAAAATACCGCGGTATTATAATTGACGGCATTGTACACTGTAGCCACGGGAATACTGCGGTATACCGTATACTGTGTGCCGGAGGATTAACTTGTCTACAGGGGACAAATTATATACCAGCTTTGTGCATGGTAATAGTCATGATAGTCATTTACTGCAAGAAACCTGATCACTCGCAGCAAGAACAGTGATAATCGCTGCGAGCCAAGCATTTGGCAATAACGCAGCCTGATGAGCGGCCTTATTTCAGAGTATTGATCTGGCTGCGTTGCAGCCAACTGCCAGCAGCACTTGCAAGCCAGTGCCTAACGCCATTCTTGCTATTTTAGGCTGCATCGAATGCATGGCACCATCGGATGCGGAGTATTGCAACTGATGTTCCCATAGCATGGTGTGTCTATCAGTCTGTCTGTAAACGCGCCTGCGCTCTGCAAAAGCCGCTGAACAGACTGAGGTCCTGGAGACCCTTGGGAGCCCAAGCAACATTATATTAGACGTGGATCTGGAGGATTCGATGCGTCCTTCACTAAGTTACTTTAACCACTTGTTAGAATTGTTTCCTACTGATGACGCAACAAACTATACTGTGGGATATAGCTATCAAAGTATTTCTATGACTGAACTATGTCGGCCACTTTTTTCAGACTGCGCATCCCTACAGAGAGAGCGTAACAATGTCATTACGATTTATAGTCGGTCGGACAGCAGAATGAGGTCCGCCTAAATGCCGCCTGCAAACAACTTCGTATTTGAATTGATGGACGCAGGAATCACATCTGCGAGGGTGTTAAGTTGACTGTGTAACTACCGTTACAACTCTTGTGTCTACTAGCATCTACATTCTACAATGTACAGTACTGAGGCGTGTGTAACATTTTTACGTTTCAGAAATGTTCAGTCCTAGTCTTTTGCACTGGCCAGTCTGAGTTTCCATCTACAATTCGTGTGTCCTGTGATCACTGCTATATGCTTCTGAAACATGGACACTATTGAAAGCTGATATGGCGCAACACTCTCTCCAGCCACGTTAGGTGTATGGATCACGCTGCTCATGCACACCAAGCCATACACCTCTCATTCGCGACACGACAGGGCTGAGGCTCAGTAGTATGGCACCTGGAGAAGACAATCAGGTCACCAGTCACCACGAGCACCGGGCTCTCTCCGTCTGATGCCTGGAGTGTTCCGAGTTCCGACGGATCGGTCAGCATGGAGGGCGCTACGACCTGTTGACCGACAAGTATGCAGAGAGAGAGAGAGAGAGAGAGAGAGAGACGCTGCTATTGTCGACTAAAATTTTGATTTATGGCGACACAATTCAACCAGACGTCCACTTCAGTCGAGTCTCAAAAGAGTCACGTGTTGCTGTAAATCACGCTTAACAGATCGTTTTACTGATGTTGACGGACACTGAACAGTTGGTGTAATAACCAGTCACTACAGACCAAACTCAAACCTACTACTCACACTTTTGCATGTCTGCTGCCAAAAAGTTTTCAGTTTGCACTGTACTGTGGGCAAAGCTTAGAAAGTAGTGTGTGACAGTGTCGCATGCGACACAGACACGCTGGATTAAATGTCGCATCTCATTCATAACACAACGTATACACACAAATGGCAACCATCCGACCACCAGCAATGCGTTGAATGCTTTTTGCAATTACAGCCATACACCATCTGAAATCTTCAACCCACAACTTAAACATACCTTAACTATGATTTTCTCACTGCAGGCTACACCAAGTCAGAAGAGCATGTGGCACCACTTGTTCATCACTTAGAATGTACGCCTAACTTTTGAGGACTTCGATATTGTGAGCTACGCATGCCATGGGAAACATTAACAGTTACACCCATGTCAACTATTTTAGACATTGAAATGATTATTTGTAAATTACAAACACTGACAGAAGTGCTGGACAGGTAGCCAGAGAATGCCTTCTGAAGTGGTTTCATGACAAATATATCTAGCACCATAATTCAATGCTCTTTGCAATTATGACACAAGCAACGTGTACAGCACCAAGGGCCCGTCAGCATAACTACAACTGCGAACGCTGTCGATTTTTTTCGGAGGGGTCAGCCCCCACCCCTCCTTACCCAACCCCTAACAGGATAAGCATCAACCACCTACGTGAACATCACTAGCTCACCAAGTTTGAAATACGTCACCACTGTCACTTGGGACATGCAAGAAATCATATGGAGAGAAATCTTATCATGGAAACCCCAAAGCAAAGCGTTACTCGTTTCTATTCGTCGTTTGTTATTAGTGGCTCATCTTGATTGCCATAGAGCATCTGCTCTGCTGATAAAAACAAGTTAAAATGATACTCGCAGACCACATCACATCGTCAACGTGACCTCGAGAGGCAAGACAGCTCAAAGCTTCCCACATGATGATCACCGATTGTTCAGCAGCAGCATCCATCTAACATTCTTGTAGCAAATACACACAGTTTTGTTCAATTCCCTCAACATTCGTCTACTTCATTCTTGCTAGGCGGTCAATCAGACTCAGAATGTAAGCTGATAATAACATCAACAATGTCAACAAAATGTGTATTTCATACATAATAACTCAGTATTACGACATAAATCAGTAGTGGATCCAAAAAGCACAGGCACCAGGGGGTATCCTTTTCAACACGGTAGATATTTCTAACTGGCTAGTTGGCAGATCGACCATGCTGTGCTCTGCCACTGTGATGTCAAATTCATATCAACGTTTCACATTAACCTGAATATAATGAATGGCAAGGCACCTGTTAACAACAAGAGAACACACGGCTAATGCTCACGGTGTCAGTGAGTGGTCATGGGATGACAGAGATGACAGAGGTGATGTGACGCGTGTCACGTTGTGCTGACGACACACACAGTCAACATCATGACTACACGTCGTCACTGACATGCCTGTGTCATCATGCCACCAGCCCAGCTGTCTGTTACACCCACCCCGTATGGGTGGTCTGTTTGTATACAGCGGTAGTGACTCATCCCAGCCACTGAGCGCCGCCGCCGCCGCCGAGGCGCTGTCAATGTCGTCAGTACTGCAGGGTGTCATGAGGTGCGAGGAGCAGCACTGGCTACTAGTGCCAGTACATGGGCTGGGTGGTGGGTTCAGTGGGTAGCAGCGGTAAGAAACAGTTGATGACAGTGTGATGGTGGACGAGGACGAAGTGGGTGACACGCGGTCATAGACCAAGCTACTGCCGTCACGGTACGATGTTGACGATGACACGGCAGCGAGCATGGCTTGTAGCCTGGGCTTGGATGTCACTGTCGCTGTACGACGACTGATGACAGACTTGCCAACGTAACATCGCCAGAACATGACAGTCAGTGCAATGATGACGATCAACAGCAAGCCACACACAACGACAACTAACGTGTAGACACTACGACCACTGGTAGAGGCTGCGGGTGCACAATGGAGCTCGTCTTCGCCGTCAGAACAGTGCGGATGTCCGTCACAGAAGAGCTCAGACTCAATGCAGCGGGCATCAGCGTGACACAGTAGCACACCAGACCCTACACATCGCGTACATCGCTGCTCATCGCTAGCATCATCACAGTTGGCCAGGCCATCACAGCACGCCGCCGCAGACACACAGCGCCTAGCACCCACCAGACACTGGAACTCACACGACCCCACGTGGCAGCCGAGCTCGTCACGCCCATCACGACAGTTCACAACCCCGTCACATCGCAGTACACACTCGCCATTACCACATCGCACATGGTCCGAACTGCAGTCAGGGACACATGTGGCTGAGTCATGGTCCAGGGACATTCCCACGGGACACGAGCAGTGTTCTGTGCCATCTGGGTTGACCACACACAAGTGAGAACAGTTCAGACGACCACATGCATCCACACTGACACACTTGTCATGGGACGACGACGAGTTAGGTCGTACGACAGCCAATAGATCAGTCAGCTGACTTAGTCTTCTCTTGACAACAACCCGGTCCCTACTGGTCTCCTTACCAGCTCGCTCAACAGTCTGGGCTCCCTCGTCAAGCCAGTAGACATGCTGGCCGACCACGGCCACAGCGCCAGGCTCCTTCACTCCCTCACTGACTGTGATGTGCCATGCTGAGCCATTGTAGGTGGCCGTCTCGAGACACTGTCGAGCGGCGTTAGACCAGAACACTCGGTGAGACTGCGGGTCTACTGCGAGTGATGACAGAGTTACTGGCAGTACTCCCCTAGACACAAGCGTCCGGCGTGTGCCATCCAGTGATGAACTCTCGATCTTCTGATATCGTCCAACACTTGTCCAGAACAGCAGCCTGTCAGCCACATATGCACCATCACTATCATCATCATCATTTTGGTGGGTATCCAGACACGTGTGGGATTTCACTGCTCACTGAACCCAGAGAGAAAGGTGGAAAGCAAAAAAGTGGCACACCGGTAGAGCGCAATTGCAGCTTGTCGTTTTACAAATCTAAGCCAAATTCCACTGCTTCTCTGCAGGGGTTAAATTGTTCAGCAGGAGGTGGTGGACACCTAGATGCAAGATCCGAAATGACGAAGCTTGATGCCCAAAGTTTCGCAGAAGGTAGCGAGCTCCTTCCCAAGCTCCCTTAAAAAAGTCTCGAGTAGAGACATAACCTGAGTCACCCAAGGGTTTTCAGACATTCAACATACTGAAATTGGCCTTTTCTATCTTGAATAATCTATGGCTATTGTCATCATCAATCTAAGGCTTAAAATGCTGAGACAATGGGACAATAAATTCTAATGTGCCGAGTGGTGGATCCCAGCAATCAAAGAAGTGCTGGATGGATCTCAAACTGGAGGTAGTGGCTCTCAAACAAGAGATCTGAAATCAGATTGGATCCTGCTACTTTAACCCCTGCTTCTCAGCAGTATTTACTAAAGACAATGTGATAATGTCACAATCATCCACTGAAGTGTGCAGATGTGGTAAAAAGTTATTTTACATAGAGTTACGGAGCACAACTTTCAATTACACCAATAAGCATATTTGTGGCCAAAAAATTACAAATTCATGGTGTCCCAAAAAGACAATTACTACTGCTGTATAGTTAGTTACAAAGCAACTGATATCAAACAACTGAAAAATGTGGTACTGACCCGCGACAAGCATCAACTGCAAGATGACGTGGTTTGAACTGGGAAGATGCATTGACAATAATACCGATATCACTGCCATCAGGCCGACTTGCCATGATGACATTACGCTTGGAGTCAGACCAGTAGATAACAGGCTTCACTGCACTGTATGACACGATCACCAAGTCATAGGGATGCACTGATGTGTTCACGTGTGAGGCACCCGGGATCAACACCGACATCTGATTGTCACTCACAATGACAATAATCAATCATACAATTGCAAAATTAATAAAAAAAATAATAATTAACTTCAATACAAAATGCGAGAGAGTGCCATTCAAGTATTGTGTCACTGCAGTAGCCTACATAGCATCAGGTGGAACTCATTATGTCATTAATAGAATCTAGTACCTCTCTCAAACCAAAACCAAAGCATAACTCTTTAAACCTCTCAAGCTGACAAAATAGCATGAAGGCAACTACAGCATTTGAAGCACATCTCTCTCATACGGCAAATGTCAACAATTTTACTCGACATCAAGCTGGGATAGTACCAAGATGGGTAAACCAAAACGTTTTACCATCTTGACCGGTGCACCAAAAACAGTAACGGACAAATTACAGCGGGTGTTGAACTCTGCTGCGCGCGTTATCACTGGCACTCGGAAGTTTGATCGCGGCCTGGGTCAGATACTGCACGACCAACTGCACT
>Ga0126335_1001919_pt1 | contig 12103 bp, 15 predicted proteins | sample OlaspJWI45metaG_FD_108409 | JGI IMG/M metagenome (GOLD analysis project Ga0126335, IMG submission 108409) | Marine gutless worms symbiont microbial communities from Oahu, Hawaii - Olavius sp. 1 OAHU.JWI-45 metaG | ecosystem: Host-associated > Annelida > Digestive system > Unclassified | place...
GCATTTATTTGTCCTGCGTTGGCCTGTTATGCCACTATTCTATTTTATATTGCTTTGTTTTATTACTGGTTTTACGTGGTTTTACAAATAAATAAATAAATAAATAAATAAATAAATAAATAAATAAATAAATAAATAAATAAATAAATAAATGATAAGCTAAGGTTAAAGTATTCTCGACGGCAAATCTTGTAGTCGTCAGATATAAACGTGCAGGATTTCACCGGAACAGATGCATGAAACGCAGATGGATTATGGCTGAGTCGCATACCAGGTATGGTTCAACGATATCTAGTCGGACGTCTGTACTGCACTTATGTTCTACTTTGTAATTGGTGCACTATATATGCAGCTGTAATATGATATCATGTGATACGATATGCTCCGTAAAAATTAGAATTAGGCTTAATCCGCGATATCTCAGAAACGGTGCGAAATTGTGACTTAATTTAGTAGGTCAATTATAATAGGATTTAAACGATACTTAGGCCTATCTTCGGCGTAACTAGCGTTCCTAAACTGTGTGGTTTGCCTTGTTGTTTTTTTGTTCGCCTGTAGAAACGTCGAGGCTGTTGTATTTTCTTCGTACGGCCAAGTTCAGTCAGTTGCGTGCCAGAACACTCATCGAAAACTACGCAAAATCATTTACGAACTTTCCACATTGGTTTCGCGACATAGATACTCACGATCCGGACTTGCTGGAAGTGTTCGATTGCGGGTAAACAGCGATAAGTGTTACAGCTGTAGTGCCAGAAGTATACAGTGAACCTGACAGCCGAATAGAAAGTCAACAATAGGTCTATGGCCAATACAGGCGAAAAGTCAAAAGAAACTATACATCAATAAGAAAATGACATTTTGTGTCCTTCGGTCTTGTTGATATTGTCAACAAACAGTCTAGTAACGTTCTAAATCCATTCTAAGGTTGTGTGTTGTAATGCTTTAGTGATTTAGTGTCTGGTGTTTACAACATAGATTTACTATTCCGCTGCCAAAAAGAGAGAAGAACGGATGTCTTGTCCTCATCTATAAACCGGGTACTGTAACTGCGTTATAGTACGCCTAATATTCACACGCTAGCACAGTAGGCCTTCAGCCAAAGTGTTGTATAAAACTTGTAAGCACGACGACGGAAATCAATGGGAAATGGTGAAATTTGACACCCGCTAATCCCGCGATCCTAAAAGATTCTTAGATACCAGAATTTTCGTGGCTGGGCACAGGAGCAGATATAAATTGTACCCCTGTGGAAATTGCATTACGGTGCGAATAGTGTTTCTTTGCTCCACACGTAAGCGAAATTGCACAGCGATGTTCACTCGACTTGTCATCATGTTATGTATTCGACGCGGCGCTTTTAGATTACACTCATACAAACTAAAATGGGTGCATAAATAGTGCTTTAAATGGGTATTTTACGTTTGTTATTTAGCTGTTCTTTTGCATCAGCTTTTTATATTAATTAGCAGAATTATACAGTAGTCCGACGGATACGCAGATGCTAATTTTTTTATCGACATAATTATTATAATTGTTTCTAATGTTTTGCTTGATCCATGGCAGAGATGTGACCTGCGAAGGTAATTCAAAATAGCGGCCACTCGTGGCATATGTCTATTTCTACATCCGGTTTCGGTATATAACACACTACATCTTTTGGGTGCATCTGTGTACAAAATTACATCCGACCATCCGTGGCTGAATTTGACCATTTGTGTATTTGGCGTCTCAGGAGCATCAAAGAAAAACGGAGAGATGCTGTCGATACTGCAACAGTTGCGTGCGAGCACGATCGTCGGCGGTTTCTTCGGCATGGACGAAAACATTCAAGTAAACGGCTACGTCTTCATCCAAGACTGGACTGGAGTAACAGCCAAACACTTGACGCGTTGGAACTTTGAAGACATGCGAAATTGGCACAACTGCGTTCAGGTGATTCTTTAGGACGTTTTTGCACTTGTTTGCCGCTGACGGCAACGACAGTGTGTGCCTGTTTTGCCAGACGGTTTCTATCCATAAGGATGGCGTTTCCGTTCCAAAAAAGGCTTTGTTGCCAGTTATGCTGCAGACCTCCAAGACCTCGGTGTTTGGTATCTTGTCCTGTTATTTGACATGGGCTATTCGCCGGGGGCAGCGCATGTGAAATTGTTCCATGCAGCTTCACGTGATTCTCTGTGTTGACTGTTGACGTGGGTCACGTTATCTGTGGTCGCAGAATGATTTATTCCGCTCTGATTGTGCTGACGCTGTTGTAGAATGCCATGCCGGGGAGGTTCAAAGCTTTCCACTACTACAACACCGGAACTCTATTTGAAACAGCATTGACTTTATTCAGACCTCTGATCAACAAGAAGATGCAGGACCGGGTAATTTCTTTGTAATGAAAACAACATGTATACCAGCATTTCAATCACAGCAGTGTGCATGTTTTTTTACCGTCGATGAACTGTAATTGTACTTTTATTAGCCTACCTGCACACCAGCTATGCTGCGAGCAGGTATTGTTCTTGGTGGCATCTGTCTGTCTGTGTGTGCGTCTGTCCGCACAAAACTTCAAAAACTACTGCAGGTTGGGGGGTCACTCGCTCCCGAACCCATCAGCAGTTCGACTCAGGCCCGTCGGCGGTGCTGCCTGTGGCCCTTCCGACCCCAACCTTTACATCGTCTTTGCGCACTTGATAAGCAGCCAGATTAACTTAAAAATTTTAAGTTGAGCGTACTAGAACAAGGGTACTAGTTGGATGTACTTGAAAATGGTGAGCAATGTGTACTTATGAGTACAGTCAACTTGATTTTTTCACGTATGCTGCACCACTACTTTTTACAGTGTGGTCGGAAATTGCTGGGGCTTGATCGGAATATCTGTTACTATAACGCTTGAAGTAATTCGGAGCTTTTGACGTTTTGACCTTGACTTTTGACCTTGACACATATTTTTGTATTTTTTTAATTCAAGCTCTAAGTTTTGAATGCCGTAAGCTAGCAGCTTCATTTTCAGCGTGAAGGTACATCTATAGAATATCTAGGTCACCTTCCAGTTTTTTCTTTCATGAAGTTAATTTCAAGGTCGAGGTCGCAAAATAGCGGCAGCGCGCAGGTTTGTGCTCCCCTCGAACACAGCTTAAAATGTCACTGTTACTAATTTATTCAGATTCACATTCACGAAAACATGGAAAGTCTGTACAAGGCGATTGGCATGGAGCTTCTGCCTGTCGAATACTTGCCTGATGACTACACAGGGCCCAGTGCGGGGCCTCTCCAACAGATTATTGGTATAATTAACTGTCAATCATATTAGTATGGGACCTTCCCAAAGGAGGCAGGTGGGCAGCCTGCAGTTGAGATTTCACCGGGATGACGGTGGGCTAATTGCGCCGTATTGTAGCAAAGAGAGAATATCAACACAGCCGCTCTTGTAACTATAGCATTGTTGGTCACTCTTGTTGCATGGTGTTTTATGCAGCTACAAGTCCAGCAGACTGAGTTTGTTTTTTTGTCACATTGGGACCCTTACGCTGTGATTAGTTTGAAGACTGCTGCCTACAGTTCATATTGTAACACGGTTTAATGGTTCTAATCGGTCTGAAACTTATCTCAGTTGCCAGCTAGCTTCCTTCCGTACTTTGACGTTGTTGGTTGGATAATCTGACCTGTTAAATCGTCTCCGAAATGACTTATAATGTATCCAGTGGGACGTTAAGCACTACTCACTCACGCCGTATTGATAATAATCAGTCTTAACTTTGTCAAACCTTAACCGATTTTTGAAATTTCTTTTAGCGCTGAAAAGATCATAAAATTTACAACCAAAGCTATGTACTACTTTCCATCATACCTTAAGTATGTTGCTACACTACCTTGGGAAGTTAAAAAGTTTAAATTTGTTAAACGTTACAAAAGATACAACTTTAAAAAATCATATCTTATGCGACAAAAATAAAACATTTCATGTCATAAGAGTAAAGGATATTTATACTGTCATAATATAATATCGTGTTTACGTTTGCCCACACACATGCACTAGGAAGTGGATGGTTGGATGGTTGCGTCGTCAGTGACGAAGCGGTCCATGCGACGCCAAACGTTCAGCAAGCGCAGCTACTGTTTGTCAACGTTATGCACACACAACTAAAAAACTCGCTGCTGGATGACACTGTATATTTTGTATTAAGCCAGACTGAGGTCTGGGCTGTTTGGTGGCTCCGGATCTGCTGCAATGTAAAAGGTGTAGCCTTATCGAGAAATCGTACAGTGTTACATGACCAGTGTGCAGAGGCGATGTCAACATTTCGAGCTGTTTACATAAAGCTGTGTGTTACTTAAAGAAATATTTAACAGAAACCATAAACGGAAGTAATAGGTAAGTTAGCGAGATCTATTAAAATGTGTGCATGCAAAAATCAATATATGTTGTTTGCAGTCTGTTCTATATTTGCAGCAAATTTGAACTTTTTAACTTCCCAAGGTAGGGATGTTTGTTGCAAATATTGTACACTTTCCATCAGTGAAGTCATTTTGAAAATCTGTTAACTTACGGCGACGTTAAGGCCGATTATACGTAGGATGTTACTTTTTTCTGACTCACTCGTTATGTAGCCTACGCAACTCAGCTTTATAAACGTGTTTGTGCGTGTACTCAGTTTTCATCATGAAATGAGTTAATTTTGTGCGACATATTACTGAAGTTAGTTATTCTCGGTGTTTAACGTTTTATCAATATAAACGAAAAACGTGCTTGTTTTCTAAATAACTTTTTACAAGCGATTGTTAATCTGCGTCTATGCCGCTGCATATACACTGTGTCGCGAAAAACGTACCCCATTTTGCTGGCTCTAAATTTGTCAGTCTTTAACCGATTTTCAAAGTTCTTTCAGTAGGTTAAGTTGTAAGTTTTTTTCTTCATAATTTCAGACTTTTTCCAGCAGTGAAAGTATTATGAAAATCGGTTAACGTTCGACAACATTATGACCAACAGCACCCGGTACGTTTTTTGAGACAGTGGAGTTTCACTGTGCGAACGTGACGTGATGTTGTAATGTCTATAGAGAACTTCAAGGCGGACATTATGACAGAAGACTTCCGCCAGGACCTACTTCGCCGGACCAGTATACAGGCGGTAAATGTTGATGAGTCAAAACGGCCGTCATACACACCGGTCCAGGAATCGTTCCGTAGACTGGCCGTCGACTAGCCCATCCGACCACCATCCAGCTCTGATTGTCAGGCCGCATCGAATACATAAGATACGGACTATTACGGTCGATGTTCCCGTAGCGTGGGCGTCTGCCAGCTTTTTAGTTGGTTTGTTAGTCTGTCTCTCCGTCTATCTGTCACTCGGACGACTGTTCTTACTCATGCGCCAGATGGCGCCACTTCGTTACTACATTACTGCAGCCATCTGTTAACTTTACATTTTGCAGTTCTGTCGGGCTCGTCCCCAAGTCAATCCCGTACAATTTTATCTCAAAACACTGTGAAGAGGTGATTTTTTGCCTTATTTTCGACATTTGATACCTAAAAAGGCTTTCAGCTTCGGGGGTCCCCGTGGTTCCCCACCAGGGGCTCTGCCTCTGGACCCCGCTTGCGGCTCCGCCCCTAGACCCCCGTAATAGGCTCGCGCTACCGCGCTCGCCATGGACCTCCAAGATCTTCCCAAGCCGTCGCAGCAAACTTTGCCCATGCGTACGCCACTAGTTGATGCTGTCTGTTCTATTATTATGATTAGGCCTACATTATTAGTACTTTGACATTTTGTAAAATACGCAGTGTTTCAATAAAACAAACGACCACTTTAATTTTGCAACGTAACACGATAGATGTTAAACGAGCTGAAATGAAATTTGGCAGGATTGTCTTTTTTGCATTATTTATTGAAATCATACATAGCCTAAAATGATGTGCGCTAAAATTATTTTTTATTACTTTAAATTAAAGTGTGCTCACAATAATTATTCCGTATGATACTATACGCAATCCATTTCCAGTTTTGACATGTGACGTCTTTCGTAATTCTCGAATTTATCAACGTACCAAATTTTAGCGAAATCGTGAAATCTGCGGCTTTAAATTATTGCGATTTGGCCATTTCCGAGTGCGACATGGCGATTTTAAACACCGATGACAATTGTTTTATACTGCCCAAATTTCATACAGTCTAATGCAGTCATCTCAGTCGTCTTTGGGAAACTATTCTTTTAACTTGTCTCCCCAGGGCGGCCATCGGACATTTTTTTTATTGAACACTCCTTTTGTGCTGTACAACCGCAACTTAACAGATTTCCCAATTTATTCACATAAATATAGTAAAAATAATGAAAAAAAGATAGTAGCATCACCACGAGACAGAAGTAGATGTAGACAAATTATAGTCTGATGTTCTGAATGGGTCATAGGATCTAGTGACAAAGCACATGTTAATACGTACGTGTATAAGTAACTGACTTTGTACATGAAAAAATAATGACATTTATTGGCAGCGAAGCCTGTGAAGGAAAAGCCAATTAATTCTCTGTCGTGTTAAAATGTCAACAGTAGTCTAATTGGTCACAGTAAACAAGGACGGAATGTCACTATCATTGGGCGTGTCAGCTTGCACGGATACATTACAGTTACTTTCTTGCTGTCAGAGTTGGCCATAGTTGGCCACAGCGACGACCACCCAGAAGTTGTATTTATAAACTAGAATTGTGTGTTAATGACGACACGTGAATGACTTACTGTCAGTGGATAACAGTAACAGTACAGACTTTGTAAACACTGATAACACCGACAGTGATATTGTGTATTCTGATGATGTTAACACTTGTAATGTACAAATAGTGGTACAGGCTAGAACTGGTCGAATAGTCAGAAAACCGAGTAGATATGATGATAGACATTTTGTGACCTTGTAGACATTGTACTGATAACTGCTACACAGATTTCCGGGGGGGGGGGAGTATGTGGAAAGTCCGGTTTTCAGTAGGACCGCTTTTGGAGTGTAACTTGATGATTATATTTCTAACATTAAGAGTGTCTGAGTACCTTTTAGAAGTGTTTGAGTACTTTTTACACCACCTCACCGCAACTACTAATGTCGGTGAGAAAACAGTTTGCTCAACAGTCACGCCTCACTGGGCAAGTGGATGTAAGCAGCTAGCCCACAGCTGCTAGGCTACCTGGAGCGGGGAGGCCAAGCGTCGCATCCACGATTTCTTGGTCGCGAGCCACGGCGCTAACCATTACATCACCGAGTCACACACAATAGGTCGAAAGTCAGGTCATTTAAGGTCAAAGTACTCAGTTAGAAAACTTTTGTTAATCTTGCTGTCTTCTCATGGGCGGCGCTCCCATAAGAGATGCATGGGTGGGATAGATTCCTCTAATTTTTAGACAATTTTTGTCAGCTGGGGACAAAATTTCAGAGAGATTCGATCCCCATGCCACGCGTTGTAACTTGTAATGTAAAACAGGGGTCAAAAAAATTTTCATCGCAAACTACTAGCTGTAGGCCTACTAGTTTATTACCGAAATTCGCTTCAGAGTGGCTCACAGACATTTTGTCCCCCTAACTTTCAAAATCGAAACCAAAAATACCCCTGCTGTCTCTCTTGTCTACCTAAAAGAAAGTCGCGTCTACGTTTTGAGTGGCTAAACTGGATGTACGTTATTAAATAATTTTAACTTAATTATGTTTGTGGTGTGAATTCGTGTCGTTTTTATCCGAATTCGTTAAATCTTGGCGCTTGTAAGGCTAAAGCTGTGAATGACTGAATGATTCACATAAGCGTAGTGGCGCCTTCTACAGTGCACGCAACAGTGAACGCCGCTCAGAAACGTAGCCAGGAATTTAATGATTCACTACAAGCTAGGGGGATAACCGATAAGCAGAGGGTCTGGGGACCGTCCCTCGACGGGGTCCAGGGTCCAGAGGCAGAGCTCCGGTGTCGCAGAAGCTGGAGACAAAAATGCATATGGACTTCACATTATATAATAATACAAATACGAAAGAAACAAATACGGGAGTATTTTTGTGCAGTTTCAGTTTACTGTTACCAGTCTAAAACCGGTCAATAAAAATTACCTGCGACAACGCGGGACATGCACTTATTTACCCTCCGGAGACGCTCTTAACAAGGAAAAATATATGGCAAGGTTGCCAACTATTTTTCAGCGCTCACTGTCAAACAGAGCGTATTTTACTGCCAAGTCGGTCCAAAAATGCCAAATTCCTCGAACCAGATTTTTTAAATGACGCAGTATGCAATATGCATAGCACCCATATTATTTCGTTTCAACGTGTCGTTTCGAATTTTTGCATAAAGTGAGTTACTGAAATTAACTTAAATTTTAAGATTATTTGGTTATTATATTTTAACGATATCATGACATCTCGTCAATGTCATAATTACGCCTTCTTTTCGAAGTCGAATAAGTGATGTCGAAATCGTAGCAATGACCACTACATACAACACATTTATATATTGCTATTAGAAGACATGTGTATTTATGTATATCCTACGCAAAAGAGATGGACAAAACATATTCTGTTACTGTACTTTTTGCAATAGGCCCTAGTTCAATAGTAAAAACGATATCTAAGTCGTCAAAAACTGTCATTAGAATATAATTATTAGAATATCACTTGGTAATCTGGTCTTCCTCTACCATCCACGATATTGAGCCGATTGAAAGAGTGCAACGGCGTTTCACAAAGAGATTACATGGGCTTCACAGTCTTCCCTACAAGTCGCGTTTTCAATGCTTAAACTTACAAAGCCTAGAACTTCGCAGACTACAGTATTAACTGACCTCATATGGTGTTATAAAATTGTTTTTGGCCTTGTTGTTGTAAACACAAATGATCTCTTTGAATTCTCAACTGTAACGCAAACTAGATGCCATAGATACAAGTTGTTCAAGAAATCAAATAACCGAAATATTCGCACCACTTTTTTTCTGTGAGCGTGTAATCAATATATGGAACAAACTCCCTGCCGATACAGATTTCTCTTCACTAAGTAAATTTAAACGCATTATTACCTCTATGGACTTCTCGGATTGTCTTCATTATTTCTAGTTTATACCCCAGTTACTCTTATAGCAACAGCTATGGTTTTACTTTATCGTTTTTATTGTATTTTTGTATACCATGTAGGCCTACTCACTTTTCTTGATTTATATTTTGTGTCTTGGGCAGCTGTAAGAGCTTAATAGTCTTGTTTGTCCAGCTCGTGTACTGTCATGTGTAAAACATATTTGTATTTTATGAGCGAATAAATGATTTGATTTGAAAATAATGCCAGTTTTTATGGCCACTGCCAAACTCGAATATTTACTGCCAAATTATGCGAAAAAATGCCAAAAATCTACCAAACTGCGAAACCCAAATTTTCACTGTCAAACGCCTCTCAAAAATGCCAAATGTGAGTTATTTGGCATTGTAAAATGCCAGTTGGCAACCCTGGAATGGGGCGAGAGAGCGGAAGTCATAACGGCCACCTAAGTTTACAGAAAAGCTCCGGGCAACTGCATTGCACCTACTGCACAGCTAACAAAGCGTCTTGTCTCCTGCCGGTGCATGGCTAGCTGAGCCGGTGGGCCTTATGCACGCTAACTGCTTCGATCGCACAGTACGCTCTGCCCGCCCCTGGTCGCCAGCATACATTAACGGCGGCGCACGGACGGACGGGCGGCGGTGAATTCAAACAGCGTTAACTGCTAAAGTCCACGCGCTACAGCAGGATTGCAGGAGCGTGAACTTCGTGTGTTCCTTTTACGGGCTTGCGCGTGCCGGAGTGTTATAACAACGATTTCGTTGTCGATCGCCAGATCTCAGCGAAGATATCAGCCGGCATTTATGACCGAGCAGCGTCGGTGGTTTGTTTGAAGTAGTGTCGACAGTTGGACTGGACACATAACTGTCGATCACTCATTATAGGCGTCACGCGCTGCCGAGAACGCGAAAAGAACTCTCGATCGTGCGCTCAGTTGAACATCTAGAAAACAGAATTTACGAAGAACAGATGCAAACGCACGCATGAGTCAAAGAATGGCAAGACCTGAAGTCGAGGCTACCAAAGAGAATATGCTAAGAACAAAAACGAAGAAGGACGATATCTCGTTGTCGGCCATGACATTTTCGGTTCCTGCTGAGCGTCAGAAGAAGCCATGCTCCGGTACGGTCGACAGTGGTTTACTAGTGGTTTTCGTTATTCATTATCGCCATCGTCATCGTTGTCATCACCATCATCAACAGATATGTCATTTGCACTTGCTGTTTGTTAGAACTGGCAACGACAAGACAAGGAAAGACAAGAACAGATTTTTAAAAACACGGGCTGAATGGCAATGGCTGAATAGGCAATAATAGTGTTGTAAAATGTAAATGCAGTTTACACAAATGATAAGTAAAAGTGAAGAAATATACAAGCTAAAATGTGAAAAATATACAACAAAAAGGCCCTATAGAAGCTAGTTAGTTAACAAAACAAAACAAAACTGCAAAACAAAATTTATGAAAAAGACTAAACAGAAGAAAGTACAAAAATACTTAACCAATGACTTTGTACGCACAGTTTAGCAGCTGAAGAATGTTTAATTTGAAATAGAACAAAAAATCGTTTGTTTGTTTTATGTTGAATTAAACTAAAACAACTAAGATAATACAATACAATATTATGTCAAGTCACAAAACATGATGTCACAAAATGTTGAAAATGTAATACAGAAAGTTAATACTTGAGATCAGATAAGCCTATTATAATAGGCTTATCATGATGACGTCACGAATTCTATTTCCTGTTTTAGTAGCTGTGCTAATTTGCTACTGAGTGCAAAATCTGACAGAATGTTAAACCTCATTTTTCTAGTTTTTGCAGAAATATTATTATTATTATTATTATTATTCCAGAAAAAGATAAAATAGCACAAAGTTTGTTTGTCTATAAGTTCCTTTTAACTTAGTTTTTGATAGGCTATGTAAGCTCTGTCATTTTGCTACGTTGTAGGTTGCCTGAAGATGGCGCTTTACTTCAATTCGGGTCTACTGACAATTCATAGTGAGTATTCGATGAAAACATTCCGGAGTGGGTGATATATGGGAAATTAATGTGTTTTCTGTTTCTTTCAAAGTTTTAAAACTAACGAAACACGTCAGCTACAAGCTTCTGTCTCTCAATGGGGTATCATTCCACTACAGCTAGCAAGTCGGGAACTTGTCCGCGACATGCCAAGGACAAGTTCGCGACCAACTAGTTAGAGCTGAGTCGATATATCAAATTAAATTTCGCCGATATAGATATTATCAGTATCGTATCGTAATCGGCGTTTTAGATATCGTTTTTCACTATATCAATATCGTATTGGTGCCTGGTGCCAACTGAAATATTAGTAATTTTCGATAGGCCTATTTTGTTATACTTTTTCTACTGTTTTACGAGAAAATACTTTTATGAGCAAAATCATAGTTGTTCCATACAAACAATAAGAACAGTTGTTCGTACAATGATTTTGCTCATAACAAACTTTACAATTAGGGAAGTTTCGATACTTTATGTAACTTTAAATTGTTACGGAACTTTACGTTTTTCTCCGGAACGAACTTTTTAAGCCTATTAAGTTATAAGTGTCAATTTCACCACGGTAAGTTTCTTGCTGCTGTTTACTGTTGCACTCAGTAACCTCAGCTAGAAAGATCTGAGTATGGTAACTCCAAGGCAATGTACTCCATAGGCTGCACAGTGTGAAGTCGGATAAAGACTTTTCATTGAACTTCGCGGAACTTTTCGAACTTTAATGCAACTTTGCGTTTGGGGAAAAATTTATGGAACTTTATAACGTGCATAATAGAATGGAACAATTATGAGCAAAATTAAATATCTCATTTGGCAATGTGATACTGGTCCAAACTGGAAGTTGATGATTTAATTTGACACTTTGTTGTTATTGACTACGTGGCATGCAGTGCAAAGATGGCAGAGTTGCCCATTACTAAGACTGAGAATGCTACAGCGTGGATGTCGTTGGATTTCCAAAGTGGAAAGCGAAAGACGTTAGGCATTTTTTAGCTTTTCGAAGTATGACTAGCCCAAAGAGCTCTGCAAAGAAATCGATGTCGCCAGTA
>Ga0126335_1001920_pt1 | contig 12099 bp, 12 predicted proteins | sample OlaspJWI45metaG_FD_108409 | JGI IMG/M metagenome (GOLD analysis project Ga0126335, IMG submission 108409) | Marine gutless worms symbiont microbial communities from Oahu, Hawaii - Olavius sp. 1 OAHU.JWI-45 metaG | ecosystem: Host-associated > Annelida > Digestive system > Unclassified | place...
GGGCAAGGGAGGGGAGCCCCCCCAATTCACATTCCTGGCTACGCCGCTGGTGCACTCTGCAGTGCACAGCATTCCAGGGGCCCAAAACTGCCAGGCAAGAGCAGTACGCAGAACCGAATCTTGCCTGAATGCACAAAAAACCTCCAGCATCTTTACGTAACTCGCGATTTCGATTCGTAGCTATTCTGTATAAAAGTTAAACATTTCTTTGATACTATAACCCCAAACCTACATGGGGACTGTCCGTTTCCACCGCAGATAAATCTCCGTATACGAGCCCACTCAAACTTTGCTACGCCACTGCTGAAAGAAATAAGTAAAATAACAGCAATTTCACGTAGACCCCAAATAGCATTTTAAGCCTTGCACTTTTTGAAGCAGCATTACAATTTACATAAGCCATTAGTTGCGAAAATCAGAAGAATTTATTTTACAGCCAGTGGGCGGTACACTGCATAGGGCTAGGTTACACTCCCTTTAGTTTGCGCTTGATTTTTGGGGCCATCACATATTCTTCAAGCAGCTGCTCAGTACAGTGGATCAAAGCGCAAAATGGATCGGCTGCTGCGCGCGGACTTCAGTCTATGTTGTCAAATAAAGACATAAATATATTAAACGCATTTTTATGACCAGACATTTTTTGTGAAAGTTCTAATAACATTATTTCCATCGGACAGTAGCAATAAACCTCGTACATTGAATCCGTGAGCTTGTGAGTAATGTCGTGCACAGTGTCGAACAACTACAGCAGTCTTCCCAACCTGCCAACAGCGTGCTGCGTGTTACAAAGTGCACTGAAGTTTATTGACAAAATAATCAGGAGAGACTTAGAAATGCACGGCTTTCACAGTTAAGTTCAAGTGCTCACGCGTTGACACAAATCACAATAGTGTGCGACATACAGACAAAATAGTAGGCCTGTTAGGCTGCCTCGAGTAGGCCTACATGAGATGCGGACTATTGTGATCAATGACCCCAGCGTTTGTCAGTCCATCCGTCAGGCGGGCGGGCTGAACGTATCGACTTCCTGCTTCAGGTGGAGAGTGAAGACTCATGGTGACCCAAGAAACACTTCTCCGTCACACACGGCGAGGGTCGAGGGGGTTCGATGCGGCCTTTGCCAAATTACTTTGGTCACTTGTTATAGCGTTCCAACGTGAATTGAGCACACGGCATTGCCGCACATAGGCCTAGGCCATAGCCAGCATTAGGCCTATTATGGCGAAGTGAGAAGTGCAAAGTCACGCATACTGGGTCTGTATACGGCCTACACGCATGGCGTACAGCGTTATCGCTTAGTTAGACCCCTGTACTGGTCTTCAATGTACCCTACTCCTATTTCAGCGCAGACTGACCTTGGTCGCCAAACTTCGTGTGAAATTTAACATAGTACGCAATCACACATTCCTTATACCAACAAGAGTAATTTGGCGAATGCGAGCAATAGCCTATACTTTAGGTCTACAAATTTTCTCTCACTCCCTCCCCCTCCTTGTAGTAGGATCGGGACCACCATGAAATACAATGTGCTTTGGGGGTCCTCAGGAGTCTCTACCCCAACAGGACCTCCGTGTGACAGACAGACAGACTGACACATCACGCTACGGGATCATCGATCTATGTACGCCGCTATTATGCACGTTGTATATTTGATGCAGCCAGGCCTAACAAATGGCTGAATTTGGGAATTTCGCCGTGTGAAATGGGGACATCTCATCTATAGTATAATACAATACGTTCGTTCGGTCCCCAGAACTCTCCATTTCAAACAGGACGTCGATCCGTTCAGCCATTTTGGCGCAGACCGCCCGCGTAGCAGACAAAAAGGTAGACTGACTGACGCCCACGCTACAGGATCATCAATCGCAACAGTCCGAACGTCATGTATTCGACGCGGCCCAATAATACAAAGTCCAGTCGACGCACCTCAGTAAGACGAGTGTAGAACTTAGCTAAAGACTTTGCAGTCAGCGCCATGGTCAGAGACAATCTTCTACGAGATCTCTCTCGCACAGCATAATGCCATTTAGACTCTGAATATTCATATCGCTATGAGGCGTTACGAAGGTCACGTTCAGGCCTCTATCAGCGGCCAATGTGACAAACTCGTAAATATTAGGCTACTGTACGGCGCCGGCAAGTTGGCCTTCGTTCTTTTCTTCACAGGACACACATGGGCAGCGCTCAGTTATTATACGAATCAGTGGCCTGAGTAGAGCAATGAATGACGCAGGCTAGATGTACTCTTACCTCACAACGTTGCTTTGTACACTTCATTCGTAGGATAACGGTGGAGACGCTAACTATGATGCAACGCAACACGCCCCCAGGTTTCTGCTTTTTACACTTCACACGATTTAAAGGAGGCAAGGTTGTATTTTGGGTGTTTGAACAGCCCCCGAAATTTCAAACAAAACTTGACAAGCATCACTAAAGGTTCCAATCCAGATATAATGGCAGACATGCAGGTAAACTGAAACAACAGTCTCGTTTTTGAGAAAACTGCTTTCGGGACATGGCTTCTACGTCGTTAAAAACGTACCAAAATCAATTTCGGCCGGGGTTCCACTGGGGAGCTTACAGCGCTCCCCAGACCTCTGCCCACACCAAAGAAACCCATCCCAAACCTTTAGATGGCTTCGGCCTTTACGGTCGTCGCTGCTTCAACCCAGAAAAAACAACTGCCCCCCCCCCTCGAAAACAAACCCTAGTTACAGCCTTGAAAGGAGGAACATCTCTAGAGAGTTTAGAACAAACTCCCGTCACCTTTTCCCATACGTCGCTTTGTATTGTATTATTGTATTATAACACAGTGTAAGGGCGACATGTCACGCCTCTAAAACAGCCGAAATCACGTTTGTCCCCACAATGTGCAAATGTCCAGACGTGCCCTTACAAGACGAGTCCACTTAAGCTACATAAACAAAAGTATTTCTAAAAAAGAGGTACAACACAATCATCGCAAGGGTTCCCTGTACTTCTAGTCATTGAAATTCAAAGACTTTTTGGGAATGTCAACAAGTTAAAGATTCAGACTTGAAATACGAGTATCTGAATTACAACTTCTGTGTAGAACCTAGTAATTAAAATATATCAATATAGTTGAAACTCTCTAAAGCTCATATTGTTATCGTCCTAACGCTATTTTACATACTCTTAATTTCACAAAGTCATGAAAGCAATAAAAATACTTTTCAAGGACGTGGTAGTTTCACTGCCAAGTGCTTTAATACACAGACATCCAAACACTTTCAAAAATGCAGGGAACCCTGCAAAACTCTCAAAAACAAGAATTCATGGAATCTGTCATATTTCTCACAAAGCTGTGGATGTCAGATCACAAAAAGTACAGCTGCAAAATGACGAAATAAACTGGTCCCTAAGTATGGTACGGAAGTAATGAAAGTGTAAGCAACTAGCAGTGAAATTCTGTCATATACTCACACAAGCTGCTAGTGACAAAAGGTAACAGTTGATTGTTTTCTCCTTCAAACACAAAATAAGAAGGTAATCAGCATTTTAGAAAAGTCAGGTGACAAATTACGATGGTTATATTTAACAAAAAAACAACTAATTTCAAGCCAGTCACACAGCACGAAGCACTGCAATACACGTGAACAGCATCTGTTAATGAAATGTCTGACTGTAGGCTGAACAGCTTCTGGCATGTATACATACAGCATATTTCCTTTGTATCAGAATATGACTATAACACATGTCAAGACACAGAAACCTTCCAAGCAGAAGATTACTTTATATATTACACCGTATTCACGCACATAATCAAGACTTGATAATGGCGACTACAGAAATGATACAACTACAAACACTAACTACATGATACACACGAGCGAGACAGTTTAATGTTGTACTTGACACTTTACTGGTCACTTCGGAGATGGGTCTTTCCACGAAACATATTGCATGAGTATCGTGACACAATGCTGCAATAATTACGGTCTCAAAATCGAAAACATAATAAATGCAGAATTCCAGTAGGTCAAAGAGCAGTGACGCTTTGTGGCTGCAGTGGAACCAAACGACAGACGTGACCAATATCACCCACAGACTGACTGCCTGGACTCATATAAGCTTTGTTTTCACCGAAAACCAACTGAAAATAACACAGGAAAAATATGCAAAAAAATCATCACACCATAACAAAAAACTATCTGAAAGCCTTCATAAAAGTACGTAACATACAAACAGACTAAGTAATTGGTCCCCTCAACCAGTTCAACAAAACAACCTTATGAAATATATCTGCACTGTGCAGCCAATGTCACTCTATCAATCTACAGCACACGATGACTTAAAGCACCAGCTATTTATATCAGATGTATGATCGCAAATATGATAACGACACGCGACGTTTAAAGTTTTTCAAGAATGATGGCCGACGCAGCACCACCACCGTTGCAGACAGCAGCACAACCTTTCTGTCGGTGTTGGAGACTGTGCACAAGGTGAACTATTAACCGTGCTCCTGACATTCTAACACACAAAGCAGAAACACAATACATGTGACCAGTTTGCAACTTTATCGTCAGCACCAACACCTGTCGATACTCAAAGACAGTGCTTGCGATTTAAGGCAATCGATCAACTGCTTGCCTAAATAAATTGCCTGAACGCCCGCCAGGCGATTGATTTTTCGATCACCGACCCAATGGCCAGTCAGCATAGAATTTGCGGTTGCCTGGGTGCAAATTTGAGATCAACGAATTTTTAACCCGCACAAGTAAGCCTGAAACTAATTTTTAAAAACTAGAGTGATCGGTGATCTTAGTGCATGTCTGTCTGTCACGCAGACAGACTGTGTAAAAGCAGCCAAATGGATCGGCAACCAGTTCGAGTGGGAACTCCTGGAGCTCAAAAAAAGTCGTATTAAACAAGGGTTCCAATCTCCCCATGGCGAGAGGGACCTCGATGCCACCTTTGCCAGATTACTTTGACCACTTTTTAGTAACATCACAAACTATATACACGCAGAAAGCCGAGTGTTTGGAACTTATCAAGAAATCATCTACAATACAATACATCATACCCAAGAGGATGTCCGAGGCTGACGGCCCCACCATCGACATTGACCTTGCTGGGGTCGAGGCCAAGTTTACGTGTGTTTGCTATGGCAACGACACTGAATGCCTCATTGATCTCCCACAATGCAATGTCCTCTACACCGAGTCCTGCCCGTTTCAACACCTTCGGAATTGCCAGTGCCGGAGCAATGGGAAAATCCACAGGTCGCGTAGCTGCATCCGCATATGCTAAAACACCATTGCTATACTGTACTGGTAGGTAATAATAATTACTTTGATATATCCATAAACCACAACATTACTTTGTAAATATTATTCAACAGCAATAATTTACAAACAACATATTTGTACATCTTAATTACTGTCACATCACACTGAGAAAACATCCTAAAGTGGCAAAAACTGTTTCAGCAACATCTGTTTTCTCTTGAACAAAACAAATCTTCAGTTTCTTTCCCCAGAAAATGTTAATATTTTTTTCAGATATTGCAAGTATTTTACTTTTGTTTAAAAGCCCAGATGAAAAAAACTAACCATTTCTTTCATGCTGCAGTATCTATTAATTGCATAATGCAAAAGATCTGCACAATCTATTAATAATGCTTAATTATAATCAAGGATAATTATTAACTAATTATTAGCTGCATCGAATACACGAGATGTGGACTATTGCAATCAATAATCCTATAGCATGGGCATCTGTCTGTCTGTTATGCGGGTAGGATGTGCTAAAACAGCTAAACGGATCGAGGTCCTGTTTGAGGCAGCGACTCTTGGGGGCTAAAAGAACATGGTGTTAGATGGGGATGTCATTTCTCCCATGGACTGGATGCAGCCAGCCACTTTTTGTTACAGCTAACTATAAAATTTCTTTAATTGTAAACAGCACAAGCAAGAAGCAGTCACACAAGCATACATCAATGTTAACTAACCGACAATGCGAGCAAGTGGGGTGACGTTGAGCCTGTGTGCAGCCTGTGTGGTCATCAGTACGACAGCTCCAGCTGCGTCATTCAGGGTACTTGCATTACCTGCCGTCACCGTACCTGGATACACACAACACATGCACACAGATACTACATTATGCGTGAACAGAGATCAGACATTCTAATTTATTGTATTTTAGTTTTAGCTCTTCTTTAATTGTGTTCATTGTGTTACCATGTAATTTCTATAGGTTTTATATAACTTGTGTCAATCCAGCCTCTGGCTGCCATACCAAATACACCATTCTTCTTCTTCATACTGTCGCCCTTTAAATGCATAATATTCTGTGACAACAGTGGTCTCTGCTAAACCACTTTCAGACTGCACATGGTGACTGCAGTGCCTGAATGAAAAAATGGGAACAGGCAGCAACTTGTCTGTTTCCCCATGGTGAGATGCTAACAATGTCCCACGTTGTCGACTCTTGTCCACTGACAAAGTGACATGGCGGCTTGTCACAACTGCACTCTGCAGATGATAAAGCTGTTGCTTGGCTGACACAGTTATGGCTCTTGACATACATGCAAGCACAATAAGAAATGTAAAAGTTTGCTCAAATAGCCACACCCACGATTGACTGAATCCGACGGCTTTTAATTCCATAGTGTCTACTATTGTAAGTTGTAAAGGTCAACTGCTATCAGCATTTATGTTGCCAAGATGACTAACAATGGGAAAACAGCATTGCTACAACTGAACCTACAATAATAAAATTTATACGACACAACAAAGTAATTACCATCTTTTTGAAACGCCGGCTTCAGTATTTTCAGTTTGTCGAAGTTGACTCGTTTATATTCCTCATCCTCACTCACTGTCACTTCTTTGCCTGAAGACAATTCACACAACACTTAAGGTGTGATCTACAATGACATCAGTCCTAATATTTTCCTCATCACAGTAGAAAACATCACAGTTTATACTAACAATTTACACAATAATTAAGCACGACACGACACGACACTTAAGCACATAACACATAAACTTTCTCGGGTGTATCTTTATTCTTTCTTGGCTCAAGTTTTTCTAAAGCTAATTACAGATGATCAAATTGCTGCAGACTTTCCTTGCACAACTTTGCTGTTCATGCAACGAGTTGCATCTGCACGTCTCACAGGTTGTTGCATAACGTGATTTGTTGCTCAGCAGCAAAGTTGAGCAATCCACAACAAGATGATCATCTGACATTAACCTAAGGTCTTTTAAACACACTCACTTCATGACTTCATGAACTAATATATTTCTCAAACTGTAGCGTGTTTTACTTGATTCAGTTTCTCGTAAAAGTCTTCTGATACCATTTCACAGTAGGATATGTCGACTGTGACTTAAGGCTAACATGACGAACATTACAGTCTATTGTGTACCCTTTTTATCAGTTATTGTGACTGGTACAATCTCTTGTTTGAAGACACCACGTCCAGCGGCCGACTGACTCCGCTGATAGCTCTGTATAGCATAATCATCCTGCTCCTCACGTGTGATTGACAGATTCTTAGCAAGCATCTCAGCACAGATTGCCTGCACATCCAATCCATACAATGGTTTGCAACTGCCATCTATAATCTGTGCTAAAGTGTACAGATAAACCTTCTATACATATAAGGTGCTTTGTGTGTCTGTCTGTGTGTGTGTCTGACTGTCTGGCCTCTCATAACTCGGAAATGGGTCGGGCGATTGTCTCCAAATTTTCAGCGTAGCTCCAGGGATGGTTTTCAGTGCAAAAAAATGCGGGGTCATAGGTAGAGGGTCTGAAAATTGACACTTTTAGGGGGTAAGGAAAGTAGACAAGGGTGTTGGGTGAGGGTTGGCAGGGTATGGGGTTGGGAGGATGGAGGCTGAGGGGGTGGCAGGGCGGACAGAATGGCTAGTGTCTCAATAAAATTAAAACATGGCCAAACTAATTTGGAGAAGGCTGCATCAAATCCGTAGGAGAATTGAGTCTCCTTGGACCTCCAAAAGTCTCCACTCCAAACTGGACGTTGATCCATTCAGCCATTTTTGCAGGGTGGAGGCAAGTGACAAGAAGACAGACAGACATACTATCTTATCTTATCACTTGATTGCATTTTAAGCTGCATCAAATACGAGATAATCAGCCACAACAGCCCGCATCTAATGCATTTGATGGGACCCAAAAATTTCAGAAAGGAAAAATTTGCAACCGAAGATAACTACAGAGAATTCCCAACTGTTAATAATTTATTTTCGTTTAAGAAATGTGTTAGACAATAAACTGACAGTTTATGAAACCAGAGATGACTAGAAAGCTGAAAGCTACATGCTACAACCTTAAGGCCAAAATTATAAAAAATACATGTTAAAATAAAATGTTTGTGAAGCTGTTTTAAAACATTTAAGAAAACGGACAAGTGTTTACATACCATGTGACAATTGTTATATACATCCGTAAGCCCGTCATGTACAAGTCCATCCTGCACATCAAACATTTTCGCTATAGTTTGATGCCTGGCAATATGAAATAACAAAAAATAATATTTTCTTATTATTATTGTTTGGAAGCATACAATGAGTTAATGACAGGTTATAATCACTTGATTGCATTTTAAGCTGCATCGAATACATGAGTTTCTGACTATTGTTACTGATGTTGGTGGTGTCTGTCTGTCAGTCTGTCTGTCACATGGCTTAAACTGACGCGGTGCATGTGGTGTACGCCGCGTGCCGCGTATGTAGGGTTATTCAGTGCAGCCTTTGCCAAATGTCTTTGGCCTCTTCTTGTACCTCTTAGACAGAAAGAATACATTTGAATTACCACACAAAACAAACACTTCTGCCATACCAATATGGTAACCATGACACTAACGCTACATTGCTGCTATACAACGGCATTAGAAAACTTTTACTAAAAACAGTAAAAACGTGTTAAACTTAAGAAGATATGTTAGGAAGTAGTGAATGTTTCCGGTTCCAACGAGCACCGAGCCTATGCACATACACTTTCTTTTATCTTTATTTCAAAACTTTGCATAAGGATACACACTATTCTGAGTTAAGCTTACTTGACTTTGTGCACAGTAGAAATTTTTTAGTAATAATCGTAAAATAAATCAGCAAAGTACACACCACAAGCATGGAACCTCCATAAGTAGGTCCAGTACGTGGAAAGTAAAACGGCACATTTGACATGCTCTCCATACCGCCAGCGACCATCACTTCCTGGACAGAGACATGCACACAAACAGATATGTTGATTGTGCAGTCAAAGACGTCAGATTGCAACATCATCGGTGAGTGCATTAATAGGCAAAGAGTCCAATTCTGGAAGTGCAGATCCTGAAACAACTACTGCATAGCCAGACAGCAATGCCCACAGACTACTATATTTAGGTACTGCCTTAGTGCCTTTGTTCCACTTCTGCTTATAATATATATCAAATCCCACTTGTGATGATAAGACCCGTCACATCGTCAGCTCAGTCCGTCATTTGTGATATGCAGTTTACAATAGCAAATAACCCAGTTAACACTGTTCCATTGTAAGAGCCTTGTTAGTCATAAGTCATGCACCAACATTCTTGTTTCTATGTAAAACAATGCACTACTGATGTGTTCTGAAGATATCAGAAACCATAAATGATCTCGTGCTTCAAAAACCCCACCGTATAAATGGGAATATCGAAGCCCTCAATCCTGTATTATTCTGAAAGCAACCAAGTCGGAACAGCTGTAGAGAGCACCAAAACTGCAAAAATACCACAATGACGCCAGATGGTTTTCATCACTGTTTTCAAGTTTTGGGCTGCTGTTCACATCAAATGTTGTATTTTCGTTGCTGCCACTCACACAGATAAATGACATAAAGGCAGTTATAGAACTGATGCAGTAGAAAACAGACCTGGTGTCCACACATGAGACTCTGAGCTGCAAACATGACGGCCTTCATTCCTGATGCACATACTTTGTTCACTGTCGTAGCTTCTGTTGAGTCCATCAAACCTGATGTTGAAAAAACAGTCAATTTCTCAGCTTGGCAGCAGGATATAGTCACACTCAAATACCTCAGCACAAATGAGCATCAGTATTCACAACAATAAATCTCTCTATGCTTGTCCAAAAACTGCAGAAGTGCCACAATGATGCCTGACAGTTTTCATCATTCTTTTCAAGTTTTCCACCGACAGCAGAAATCCTACTGTCACTGTAAATCGCTATTTTCTTTGCTGCCTGTGTATTACAAGAAGGCAGCTGTAGACGTGATACAGCGGAGAAAGCCCTCCATGCCGACTCATCCATTGCAGCACTCCATCATAAAAAGTAGAGAGCCCTGCACTTCTGGTGATTTGTTCTAACCAGCGCGCTTTTCCGCTTCTCAACAATGTCTGAGCTACTACCTAGTTCACTTCAAACAAGTACCTGCCTAGACAGAACTGCATGTATTCTCCAGTTCAACAGAACTAAATGTTTAATTAAAATGTATAAATTATGATAAACAAAATTCCACAAAGTTCGTGAAATGTAATCCAATCTACCAGCAAACAGAGCGGCTTGTCGTGCAGTGTTCTGACCAAGTGATGCCTGGTAGACATTGCCCATACAGACTTCCATTACTTCATCCTTCTCAATACCTTCAACACAATATTAATCTTTATTCTTCCACCACAATATAAAAATAAAATAAGTCATGTACTGTAAATTCAGCTACTTTAAATTATAGCAGTTTTGTACTGAATAAAATTCTGCCTGTAAAACTGCTGTCTGTACTGTGTTAACTGGAAGCAATGTTAGTTTGTGTATTTTTGTCCCTACATTAACACTTTAGTAGTACTACTTTTTGAAATCACATTAAATTCTGTGTAACTTGTTAACCCATTTGTTAACATGTTACTTGACAGCCCTAGTAACAAAATTTTAAAAAAATTATCAAATAATTTTCCAATCTGAAAAAACCTTGCAACTAATCATCTTTATGAATTTGATTGCAAAAGCTGAGACAACCAAACACACACCTGCCTGTACAACTGCAGCCTGTACTGCTATAGCACCGAGACGTGGAGCTGAGACCGATGACAGTGAACCCTGAAAGGATCCCAGAGGAGTGCGTACTGCACTCGCAATAACCACATCCTGAACACACAAGCACTGACAATATTATCAGCATCACACAATCACACAAATGCCACTCAACAGCTCAGCAACAGCTTCAATACTTACAACTTACATTTCCTAAAAAAATGAAAACAAAGTTATTGTATACAAAACTGAAAAATAAATGGATTTTGACTTCCCATTATCTGAAAGAACGTTAATATATTTTAGCAGACCGACTTTGCTCGTAATTCCGTATAGCCTAGGTGGTATTATTTATACCTTCAACTTAGAGCTTACTACCAAGTAATACAACACTATAATAAAATCCTCAAAACTGACATAACCAAGTAAATGTATCTCCTTCCTAACTAATATCATAGCAATAAGCAACATATAACCGGATGATTCAGTGATCCATGAGTTTAGACCTATGTAGTTATGTCACGATATATAAACATACATTTAATCCATGAATTTGTGCATAATGTCGAGTGAAAAGCTGAACAAATGTGGCACTCTTCACAACCTGTAACAAAAATCCAACAATCAACAATATGTTAATTAAGGCTATACAACAAAAATATGCTACAATAACAACTTCACTTACTCACAGTGTACGTTAAGTTTAATACTAATACTAACTACATACAGTAAATTGAGGATTGCCTAGATCAGCTTTTGATCACAATCAGGTCGCTCGTTATACGCAGCGATCACATTTGACCAACAACAAGAGTGATCACCGTCACGAAGCTAACAGTTAAGGAAGTGTCTAAAGTACAAAAAGTTATAGACTACAAGAAGTTCGGATATTTTAATACAGCAAGGAGATGAAGCAGTGTCGACTAGTGCGTGAAGTACAACAAAGGCAGAGTGGAGTATCTATTGCGATTAAGTTAGGGCTAGGATTAGCACTGTTTCAGTGGTTCCTGGGGCCCAATTTTCAAAACTTCTTAAGAAGATCTTAGGAAAATCTTAGGAAAATGACCGAACTTACGAACATCTTAGGAAAAGTTAC
>Ga0126335_1001921_pt1 | contig 12097 bp, 6 predicted proteins | sample OlaspJWI45metaG_FD_108409 | JGI IMG/M metagenome (GOLD analysis project Ga0126335, IMG submission 108409) | Marine gutless worms symbiont microbial communities from Oahu, Hawaii - Olavius sp. 1 OAHU.JWI-45 metaG | ecosystem: Host-associated > Annelida > Digestive system > Unclassified | place...
CATCCACCCTATCACTCCCTCACCCCCACAAAGTGCAATTTTCTGGCCCCTATTTACGACCCTCAAATTTATTGTACCCAAAACCATCACCTGGATGCCCTAGAGCTATCCTGAAAATTTGAAGACAATCGCCCTACCTGTTCTCGAGTTATCAGCGGACACACACGTACACACAGACAGACACGCAAAGCGCCTTATATACAGAGATGATATTTCCGTACGACGCGACGCGCACGTGGAAACGACGCTTTAAAATCATGACGCCGATAGCATGCTGCCAGTTTCTGCCAGGTAACCTTTCTAGCCGTAAGTACTAGGGTATCACCACCCTTGGCCTAAGTCAGTAGGCCTATACTAAATTGAAGGTCTAGTGATCCGTGACAAATGCACTTCCGGGTGTAAATAGCTGCATCGTACAGACTGTGTCTTGCCCAAGGTTGTTACGACCATCTGTAAGGACTGCAGCTGATGCTGGGACTGGTAGTACGCTGTTAACTGCATTCACTAGTTGGCGCTAGTCTGCAACGCGTATTAGCGGCGCCCGGAGCCTGGCTGGCGAACTGGACATGAAGTGGTGACCGACGGACGGACAGACGCACTGTGCTGACTGACGTACTATAGCAGTGTAACACTATTGCTACTATGCATGCCTGGATCTGTCTGTGCATATTGTACTTCTGAAGGTGTTCGGCGCTAATTCTGTCGGTGAATCATCTCGTCCTACTAACTAAAAAGACGGGAACAGTGACAAACGATCTTGACTGGATCGATCAATCTCTGGCCGACGTTGAAGACCATCTACAGGTGATTATTGACCACGCTTAGACTTGCAGATTGATTGCACTGATTTGCTTACACAAACGAACAATTCTGACATGGAATGCCTGAGATGTGGCCTACTGCGATCGATAACCATGACTATATAAGTCGTGTCCCCCTGCAAAGAGGCTTAACGGATCGAGGTCCTGTTTGGAGTGGACTCTTGAGGACCAAGAGAACATTGTGTCCCGATGCCGTCACAGAGAAGGGGAGAGGACTTGACGCGGACATAGCCAAATAAAATTGTGCTGCTTTGCCCGTTTGCTGTGGTAAGTTATTAAGGGTCAGCGATAAAGTTAGGGCAGTATTCCTATCATTATCATTGTGGCCCAATGCTTACAGACTTACAGTTGAGGTTAAGATTGTGTTTATGTCGTGAATAGTTATTGCTAGGATTAGTCTGGCTGAAACAAACATTCCCTGCCAGTTTAGTTCTGAAGTTGTGACTGGCAGTATATAATACGTAGCGGTAATGGGGTATGCTGTGCTGTTGCAGTCGCTGAGGCTGGCGAGCATGGCGTATGAGAACTCTCGATGCAGCAGCATCATCAACGCATCACCCGCTAACATCGCTACAGACAACGCGTGCCTCGTCTAACGCAACGACTGACTCGATATTCCACTACTAACTAGAATTGTACTCCATTCACCACACGAACGAAACCACTTCACCGACGTATTCAATCACTGCGTGTGCTGAGAAACATTTAAACAGCCGAGATTTTATAAACAGTTGTTTTATCTAAAAGACAACAGAATGAAATGAATCAGTGACTGAACAAGACTGCCTTTTTTTATCAAACACCACCAACCACTCTCTTCACCCCCAACACTCCCTCACCCCCACAAAGTGTACATTTTCTGGTCCCCTACCCACCACACCTGATGAGAATTGATTTATATTTTTTGTTTATGTTTTTGTTGTTGACTGTTGCGATCTTAACCCCATGACCCTGCATTTTTTAAAGCCGGGAAAAACTTTATTGCTATATTGCAAAAATGAATTTCCTAGGTCACAAAATTCAAAAAGTTATCGTCTGACATACACAAAAATAAAAGGTCAGTTAATTTGAAGTTCACCATTTTACATATTTACAAGACATTATTTCATGTTTAATATGAAACTTGTGCTGCTGGAGTAAAACAGTTCTTTTAGCTACACCAAGTGGCGGCGTGTCTTAGTGGTAACAACGTAGTGTATTCATGGTCTTGCAATTCAAGCTAGTGTCTAGCTGAGATGAATAGAAATTGAGACCAGAGCCATACAATGCCCATGTAGTTCAAAAATAGGATTTTGACTTCGTTAACACCTGCTATTCAGACATACATCAAATGCAATACATATGAACCTACAACCAGGAAGTGTGGCTAGCATTATCTTATAAAACTCAAATGCAGCTCAGAAATAGCCAGATGGACCTACCACATTTAAAAATAAGTTAAGCAAAAGGTCATCAACACTGGTGAGAAGCTACGAATTTTAACAAAAAATACTTTATTGCTACATTGCATAGCTCAATATCAGCCCAGCAGTATGGATAGAACAGCAACCAATTTCTGCAAGGTTTGTATTCCACAAAGGAAACCAAACGATATAAACAGCCAGCAAACTGGTGTATTAGTCTTGCAAGCAGAAAGTTTTAAGTACACAGAAAACATTTCGGCAGTCCCCTCAAACAGTAAATAATAACCAATAATGTTATCCGCACAATTGGTGGCTAAAACAGAGCTAGTTAATTTGGAATTTTTACATACTTATAAGATATCACTTCAAAAGTTTAATACAAAACTATGTGTTGCTAGATAAAGGCATTTCTTTTAGCTACAGTAAGGCTGTAGCTTACGATGAGTAAAAATTACATTTCATTACGAGAATATTAATTAGTACAATACCTATTCTTTACTGTAATAAGGCTGTAACTTAGAAGCAGGCAAAATGTGAAATGAGATGACCACCAAGTCTATCGAGTCCCTATCAAATAGTCGTGTGGTAAGAATTATGTGGCATCGTCTGCAGATCCAACATTGTCATATACTCGCACAACCTCATGAACACCTTTAAGAGCTTCATGCATGTCACTTACGAGGTCCAACATTTTGCCTTCGAACATCACTAAAGTGCGTGGAATAAACTCATGCCGTGCAGCAATGATTTCAAGTCCGCCGTCTTCCAGGGCTTTCCTCACAGTGTGCAATTCTTTATCATCAGATATAAACTACAACCAAAGAAACAACTGATGTAAAAAGTGGAACATTTTTTGGGTGGACTGGACCTCAAAGTGTTAATCGTTATTGGTTCAATCTGACTGCCAAGAGCCGCTGCTTTACTAAGTAACCAAGCTACTTTCTTTTCTGAATTTTAAGTTTCGCCTGGACAGACAGACACACAGAAACAGACATATACGTAAACAGACAACCACAGATTGATAATTCGTAACCTGTAGTTTTAACATTTGCAAAAATTCACAAATTTTATGAAATTTTGAAAATTCGTGAAACTCATTTAAAAGAATTATTGAGTGGGTGTGGCCTTTTAGTGGAATATTATTTGGACTACCTATAAATCACAAACGGCTGGTTTATGATTGCTTGTAGTAGTAACAATAACAATTTGACAATGTTTCATGCTAACACACATGATACAATAACAGTTTGCAATGATTTTTAACGAATGAATGAACCACAGAATTACATTAAAAATTAAACTGTGTCCGAGGGGAGCACAAACCTGCATGCAGCCACTGTTTTGCAACAATGACCTTGAGATTAACCCCATGACATTGAAACTCGAAGGTGACCTAGAATATTCTAAAGATGTACCTTCAGTCCTTCACACCGAAAATACATGAAAAGCTGCCAGCTTAATGCATTCAAAACTTAGAAAATACATACAGGCGCACACACAGACGCCACCAAAACAATACTGGTACCTGCTTGCAGCATAGCTGGCATGTAGGTAATATCGGACAATTGAAAAATTACTAATTTTTAAAGCTCAATTTTAAAAATTGTAAGAATTTGCAACTTTTATTAAAAATATTTAAAAATCATAAAATTCACATTCTTGATCCATGCAGACAACTAAGTCTCTGTTTCTCGATTTTCAACACAACAGAATGTTCAAAATGTAGAAGAACCTAAAATCTGTTTTAAAATTGTTGATTTTTTAAAACAAAACCTAAGAAAAGAAAATACTTCCTGAAACAGACTTTTTTTACCAAAGCCAATTTATGTTTGCCAATATGTAACTGTAGTTAACTATCAAATGCACACACCATAAAACAGAACACAATAAAGCATACATAAATTGTTTGCAGTTCGATTTTAACAAGCTGCTAATACAATGTGCTTTCAAACCACATAAGTCTCCACCAAAGACAGGACGTCGATCCGTTCAGCCATTTATGCATAGCAGTCACATTGTCAGACACATAAGCTACAGAATAATTAATTGCGCTAGTCTATGTCTCATGCATTTGATGCAGCTTAATAACAGCACACAGGCATCTTCCTCATACTGAACTGCACCTGCATGCTAAGCCTGAAATTTGGACTTTGTACTTTTTGAGCATTCTTGAAAAGAAGTCTACAACATTCACTATAGGAACTGCATAATTCACTGTCATTCATCATTCTTATTGTCTGATCAATTTTGATCGCCAACAATCTCAGCCATGCTCTGGAAAGAGACTTTTCACAGACCTGACTATAATCAGCTGAGAAGACAGAAGCACTAATTGTAACAGTAATAAACTGTGACCGAAAGAACCTTGAGCACGGGCCGATCTTCATCATCAAAACCGTCATCGACCTCTTCCGCTCCGGCTTCAATCGCCTTCACCTCTGCCTCATCTTTGGACATCGTCTTGTCGCCATCGTTTGGCACATAGATCACTCCTTTGAAGGTGAAACACGACTTTGAAGTTCCAGACTCACAAACTGAACCCCTGCCCACCCATACACACCCAACATTTTGTGACCAAGAATGCCCTACAGTCGAATAAAAACCTGTATTTAGTTATGCACCATTTGTCTCATCTGCATTTAACCCCTTGCACAAATTCTCGGACCGTGACATTTTGGATCATCCCAGATAAGTGATCTGGGATGATCCAGCAATGGCCCCATAGAAACTAGCTTGACATATGGCTATATCTGTGGTCATCTGGCTTTGTCAGGAAGAAATTAAGCATCTTTAATTTTCATCCAGGAAGAAAATGATCTGTGTTGACACTGGGAGCCTCAGGAAAGAGAACACAAATGGCTGGCTGGCTGCACTGGGCCTGAAAACCTGGCTATTCTCCAGATACTAGCGTCCTCAGCACATACAAATCCACACTTTACCTTACCTTACCTTACCTTACCGGTACAATCTGGGAGTTGAACTTTATTGTGTAAAGCACGGAGAATGCCAGTACCTGCAAGCAACATTATTAAGAGACCACAGAGACACTTCCAGGTCTTATCCCAGAAGTATGTATGAGTCGGCTTTGATGACGTCACAGCATCTTCAGATGCCAGTCTGGGTGATCTGAGATGAATCATCCCTGGACCACCTCAGACTGCTGAAAGTTTGCTTCTCACATGATCTGGCATCTCATCCAGAAATGTGTGAAAGGGCCTCAACAAGCGAGAGATGGCAATGTTTTTTCAATGATATTAGTTTTTGCCATCTTATACTCTTAAACTTTCAGCTAATAGCCTAATTCCTGGGGCAGCCCGGGTCGGGCCGAAAGCCTGGCCAGCTGCGGCCATAGTAAAATCGCCCGCGTGTGCGCGTACTGGGTTGTAAGCCTGATCTGCTGCTGACTAGTGTGTAGTTTATCAGCGTGACGGAAGTAGTCACAAAAAAGCGTAACGAAATTTTTCTTTTTGCGAAGGCCACTGAAGCTGAAATTTGGACACGCGTTCGTCGTTGGTATTTGACGTCTTTTGCTGGTCTCCATTTTGAAAATTAGCCAGGATTGACAGAGTTAGATGCTGCAGAAGATCGGCAAAACAGCCTATTGTGTGTATCTAAAATGCAGCAACAGCGGAAACACTATAGCGATGTGATTGGTAAGCTAAAATAGATTATGATTTTATCGCGATGAAGGACTAATTGGGCGTGGGTTAATGTCGTATCACAACAGTAATTAGTGCACTGCAGAATCGACAGGTAAATAGTAGACAAATTGAATGTATTGTTCTATAATGTGAAATTTGCAATAAACTAGTCAATTTCTTCTTTTTTAGTGTTAGAAATCTGAAATAACAGTGTGGTTTGAGCGAAGTGATAGTTAAAAAATGGCGGTGGGAGGATGTTGGAACAGCCGCTTCCAATGAGCTCCGTTCTCCGGGCGAGTGCCCGGAGTTTAGGTTTCCTAATGGGTTATACAGTGATTGTTTAACTAACTTAGCATCTGGCAGTCATAAACTTGCAAACCGGTCTCATCTCAATGAAACAAACAAACTGTAGCAAAAAGTTTCAAAAGCAGATAATCTGCAATAGTCACAGAATGGGTCAGTAATATTGATAACATACAATAGCTACAGCATCATTCAATAACCAAAATGAGCTGTTGAAATAAATCGTTGTCTAGTCAGGTCCACTGGCAGATTCAGGGCGGCTCCAGGGTTGGCCATGGCTCAAGTTCAGCCGTATTTGCTTCAAACATAACATTTTGGTTCACAGAAAACAGCTGCATTTAAATGACACCAGTCACGATTTCACGACTCAAAATATCACACAAATGCTGCTGCGGCAAGTAGCAGGGGCTATGCCCTCAATCCCACCGTGGAAGCTCACAATAGAGGGAAGGAAAAGAAAGGGGAGGGAGAGAGATAAGATTGGATAAAAATGGAGGCTTAGCCCTTCCTTACAGAAACCTAGATAAAGCACTGTTCAGATCCACTACTGAAACAAAGCGGAAATATAAAGACAGCAAGCAGAATACAAGTGTTGAAAAACTGAGAAGATAAATACCCAAATTTTTTCAAGACATGCTGCAAATCATTCCGTGCTCTCTTTGGCTTTTCTGTGAACACCTCAACAATCAGCAGACAACTGCTGAGTGCTCTGCCTTCAATGTAGACGACAGAACCTTTTGCGTCTTTTGATTTCTCCTGACAAACACAGGTAATCAATGACGTTTTGGCACAATGAGAAGTGAACTGTACATTCTACAGTGTCCAGACAACTGCAAAAGATGAGAAGTGAAGGTGCAGACATGACTTACTGCACAAGCAGCTAACCCAAATCGGTTTACTTACTTTGGTTTCAATGCTATTAAGTTTTCAAGTCAAAATACTTGCACCTAGCATCATTGCTTTGCAGTTAAACTACTTAGTTAAACTACTAAAAAGTAGCTTTTAAAAGAAGCACTAATATTTAAAACTATTTCTCAAATAGTCTGACGTCATCAAAGTATACGAGCCAGGATAATAAACTTTTGAGCAACAGCTGTTCGGAATTTTAGTTACCATTTTACGAAGTGCTTCAAACACAGTAGTATTTGGAACATCTTTTGCTTTGGCCTCTTCAATCGCCCGAGCAAGCTGGCGGTTAATGTTAGGATCTGTATTGCCACCACCTTCTGTTCACAACCAAACAGAAATTTGAATTAGTACAAAAGGCATAAGAAGCTTCAAACATCAGAAAGAGTCCGTGAAGCAAAATAATTCACTATGTATTTAAAGTACTTTCAAACCTCTAACCGTCGGCAAATGGCAATGTACAAAACTTGCTACTACACACTAATACACACTACACACTTAACTAATACTACTGCATTACACTTCCTTATGCATATTACTACTTTCCATATACTTCCTCGGTGCTTGGTGACTCTTAGCTTTTAGTTGCCATGTATGAATATTCTTACTCACTTACTTACTTTCTTAATTCTTATTACTCAGCCAGCAGTTGCATGTTTGCTCAAAAAGTTCGCTACCATAATTCCACTGTCAGTCATAAGATAGACTTTTCAACACCACTAGACAAATTGTTATCTTTCCTTTCTTTACATCCAGAGCAGCATGACAGAATAAGTGCTAGAAACGGTTAAATGTGCTTATTAAGCAGATATAATACCAACCACGCACGGCTAAACGAATGCGATTCACCATAACATTAATTAATTTCTGCCTCTGGTTATCCTTTGCCACTTTTGTTCTTTTAATATTCTGCCAGTGAGAGTGGCCAGCAAATCGTACAGGTGCTCTCTGCAGCCAATGTTGTAACTCAATGTCTGCCCGTAGTGGTCTTGGTACAGCAGCACGAGAACACCACAGTGGCACACGTAAGTTCTGGTAACGACAGTGTCTACACAGGTGGTTTACTGCACTGGACAGCATGTCTGAAACGCATACATAATAAACACAACATTATTTTTATGAATGCAACGTTAACCGCATCAGTTTGAGGCATCTCCTGCTGAAGTATTTTACTAAATTTGTTCCGGATCAGTGTTAGCGTTAGTTACTAGCGTTAACTTAGTTGATGTTCTATTGCATCTTTACCAGTGAATCATCAGATGGCTGCTAATGACCAATGCTATCCAACGCAAGGCCTATACATGCAGTGTTAATTTGTTGGTTACATGTGTTACACGCTTGTCTCGCCAAGACTCAAGACTACTTCAAACATTCTCACCTCAATAAAGAGTTCATGCAAATACTCAACCGCACGACTTTACTTTAGGTCCAACTAGCCCACAACTGCAGCCCGTATGTGCAGTGGACAGGAGTCAAACTGCAACTCAATATGACCTACTGAATAGTCCATTAGGCGATATTGTGATATCGATCGTGGATGTGCCCACTTTATGATTTCGCAGCCGCCGCTCATGCTGTTTTGCGGGGTCGACCACACACAGACTGCTGCTGCTGTTGTATAGCAGTCCAGTCAGTCACTGTAACACGACACCATTCCCACTGTCAGACCATGCAAAACACCTTAATGATTTAGCATCATTAAGGCATGCTTGGGAAGGTCATCAAGCTGTCAATTAAGACTCCATTTGTCAGGGTTGGGTGGTTCCACTTTTAAAATTTCCAGTTCGATTAACGCAGTAAAACCACGGTTCTGGTTCGGTTTTGGATTACCTACTTGCCAAATACCTACTCTCTTATTTGAAGAGTGCGACGAAAAATTTATCCCCCTTTAGTAAACCCCTGTGTACTACCATAAGACGAGTCCAATGAAGGGTCATATGACCAAGAAAACTGTGACCTTGACCTTGACCTTGGACATAGCGGTATAACCTATTTTCAGTATAAATGCCTTACTACATCTTCAAATAAGTTTTCTAAGCCAAAATAGTGCATATGGGCATTTCAAAGGTCAAAGACACCTGGGTCATGTGACCTTCGTTGAACTCAGCTTGTGATAGTAAACAATGATTTTTCGTTGAAATCGCGATATCTCTTCAAATAAGGGAGTTACTAACAAAAATAGATTTTAGCCTGTAGTTACCTTGTTCGGGGTCCAAAAGACCGCGAACATTGTGGTTTCTGTATTGGTCAGTTATCAGAAAAATAACACAGTTTTGGTTCCTAAGACCGACCCGACCGTACCATTTGTGTTCAATAAAGTAAAGCGCACAGCATGCTGCTGTTGCCGTTGTGAACTCATTTACACTCGTGCATTATCAAGGCACTGATCTATGTTATTAGTTCATTGCTGATTTTCATCATCGACTTATATGTGAGTATATATGGTAGACCTAATACAATGTCTGTTGGTCATATCACTCATATGGAACAGACAGAGAGAGGCAGATACCGTTGATAATAGCCACTGGGCCAGTGACTGGTGATTATAGACATCGGCTGATATCACCCTGCACCGCCAGCTGGCAACATGTAGGCCTAAATATCGTACGATATTGAAACACCAAGATATATGAATTAGCTCTATGGCCTATGATATGAATACTACTACCGAGTCATGTAAAATGGTGTGACTGATGCTACTGCTAACCAATCACACTACTGGGCAACAACGTGAGATCACTTGACAACACGTGCCATACCCGAGTGCTTTTCAAGTGAGATTCTAAATGAGAGGCACTATATCAAGTGTCCACACCTTTACTTTCTCTGCAGCAGCAACATTATAACAATGCAGAGCTGCATTTCATTAACATATTGGCTGCCAACTAAGTCTGAGTCTCGGGTCACAAGACATTCGTTTTTGTCACTTTTAAAGCCAACATACAAAGAAGGAATGCTCCACGCGGTCACCTCAGATCGAATGTGAGGTCCGATGTGGTCTGGGTGGCAGTAAACTCGTCCCGAAGACTACTCGTTGGGGTTAGAGTTAGGATTAGGGTTGGGGGCGCTGTTCGGGTGAGGTAGTGAGAATGCCGAGTTGGGTTTAGGTCAGGGCGTGTCGACTGTAAACAAGTGATCAGATATTTACAAATAATGTATTCAAGTATGATATTAGAAAATATTTGTTTACAGAAAGAATTGTTAACTTGTGGAACTCCTTACCATCCTTGGTTGGTGAAGCACCATCAATTAACTGTTTTAAGATGCGATTAGATAAGTTTTGGTCTAACCAAGATGTTTTGTATAATTTTAAAGCACCATTTTTGGGAACCGAAAGTAGAAGTTATTCTTAGTGTGTTTGTATCGTTTATTATGTTATGTATACAGATGTGGGCATAGAGGCATCAGCTTACGCCCACAGTGCCGATACGATACGATATAATATATACGACTCAATATAAGCCGGAAATTAAGGGGTCGTACACTGCACAAGTACCGTTTCGTGCGTAGATTTTTATATAAACACGTTTGATTTGTACAACACAAACAGCATATTTAAAATGTATAAATCAACAATCACCTCTAGAAAACTTTAGTAACTTCAAATATTTACGACATCAAAATCAACAACATAAAATAGTTAACACTAGTTCCTTACCTGTAGAATATTAAACGTAAATGTCAGTAAATAAGTAACAGGCAAAATCAAAAGAAAAAAACAACTACAACCAGTGATTATTCTAGGCATGGTGCCATAACTTTAAGATGTGCATAATGCATATGTTGCTTAGTTTCATTGTGAACATTAATGTATTAGTGACACAGCCGAAGTACTACTTTGTATGATTTTTAACGTTTAAAAAACTTCTCTCTGGTACTCATTTTAGCATGCAAAACAAGCAGCTAAGCTACATAAAACTACGCCCAGAATGCAACAAAGGTCGACATTAAAAATGTTTTATATTGCTATAAAAAATCTGATGGTGTAGGTTCTTATCCTCTGATGTAGATTCTATCATGGCGAAGCTCATGAAGATGGTAGAGACACTGGAACACGATTGATGGCATATTTTCACCGCCGTCCGTCGTCGTACACCGTGACAGCGGTGACGCACATACGACAGATAAAAACTAAGCGAACTAAAGACGCCTAGACTTCATGACTGCGAAACTAAAGACTGAACTGAATCAATCGGTTCAGTTTCGTATTCGAATTGGTTCAGTTCAGTCTTTAGTTCTGCAGTCACGAAGTCTAGACGTTAAGCATTACGGGCTTTCGGCATTCCGGCCTCTTCCCCCCTTGATAGGTATCATACATACGATGGTTTTCAACCCCCTTTGCCACTCACCCGTCCCCATACCCCGCTTAGGTCGCTGTCGGTCGGCTAACCGCCTGCAGGCTAGCTGCAAGCAACACGCTCGTGCAACACGGGCGTCACGCTCCAACAACCACGTTGCCCAAGCCCAACAACGGTAGAAAGTATATGCGAGGTTAAGTCAGTAGAGTGCAGATTCGACATTGTCACTCATAAGCTTATCAACACTTTTAAGAGCTTCGTGCAGAATATACGCACCTATACCAGGTCCAACATTTGGTCTTCGAACAAGTGCATGGAATGAACTCATGCCGTGCAGCAGTAATTTCAAGTCCGCCATCCGGCATCCAGTTTCAGCGCTCTCTTCAGTTCACGATGCAACTCTTTCTGATCACAGATGAACAAACTACAGAGATCGAGCCGCAATTTAGACCAACTGTGGGAGTGAAAGAAAACGGAGGAAAGCGGGTGTGAGGGGCCGAGAAAGGAAGAGAAAGGGCGAAGGAGGAGCTTAGGGTGAGAAAGCGGAATGGGGCAACGTGGCTTGTTGAAGGCCTAATGTACGAAGATCATCTCGATCGCAATGTAATTTCTTGTATAGGCATAGGCATAGCATAGCCTATTATCTCTGTTGACATTTGACTTCCTCCCCAAGAAAACTAATAAATTCTTGCTCGAATATCGGAACTTTGTCTACTTATAGATAA
>Ga0126335_1001922_pt1 | contig 12094 bp, 9 predicted proteins | sample OlaspJWI45metaG_FD_108409 | JGI IMG/M metagenome (GOLD analysis project Ga0126335, IMG submission 108409) | Marine gutless worms symbiont microbial communities from Oahu, Hawaii - Olavius sp. 1 OAHU.JWI-45 metaG | ecosystem: Host-associated > Annelida > Digestive system > Unclassified | place...
GGTCACATCTCTTCCACGGGGTGCTTCGTTATCTAGCCCGGCTCCGAATGCATTCCCCATGGTAGGTCGCGGGGCCTGTTGAACAGAGGTTTACCGGATGCGAATCTGATGAAGAAGCGGCGGGGAGCAGCTGGGGTGGATGATGGACTTCGGCGCTCTATCACTTCTCTCACAGGAGGCACTTCCTTAGGTAGACAAGGATATATGAAGGATGATAAAGGATGCACTCGTCTTTGGAAAATGAATGATGAGCTCTTCTATGGAAGACGAATGATGATCTCTTCTTTGGCAGACTAATGAGGAGCTCTTCTTTGGAAGACGAATGAGGAGCTCTTCTTTGGAAGATGATGATGAGCTCTTCTTTGGAAGACGAATGAGGAGCGCTTCTATGGAAGATGATGGCGGAGCTCTTCTTTGGAAGATGATGATGAGCTCTTCTATAGAAGACGAATGATGATAAACTCTTCTTTGGAAAAGGAATGATGAGCTCTTCTTCGGTGGATGAACGATGAGCTTTTCTTCGGAGGCTAAATGAGCCTTTCCAGATCCCGGTCCTTCGTTCGGAAGATGCAGCAACCTCATCCGTCCCCGGTGCCGCTCAACCAGGAGTTTCGGCTCCGAGTCCGAGGCCAGGTGTCCGGCACGGCTCAACAAGGAGCTTGGCACCGCGGCACCAAGTGCGAGTCGACTGAGCTCGGTCGCTGCTTATATACCCTCGGCCGAGTCCACTTTTCGGCTTAGAGTGAGGGTGGACAGGGTGGTTGGGCTTACATTGAGGGGTGGCGGGTGAGACTGAAACTGAGTTCGTTACACTTGCAGGCAAATTATGGACACTGGAGCAACTGGAGTAACAGTATAATATCCATTTAGCCATATGACGTAATCTTTCATTTTCATCACACATGGTACGATCTTTAAGTTTTTATGTTTAACTCTGTTGCAATTTTTCACAAATTTGGACTTTTAACTTTCAAGGGTAGTGCAACAGTGGGATGTGGTTGAAAATATTTCACGCCTTTTGTAGCAAATTTTCTAGGCTTTCCAGCAGTGAAAAAATTGAAGATAGGTTAATAATTGGCAGAGTTATAGCCAGTTACATCCCCGTGTGGGTTCCGGGGGTTAGAATAGACCCACTCCGTCTCCTGGATGTCGTAAAAGGCAATTAAACCTGGCACTCCTCAACCTCCATGACCTCATCTGATTACTGATGACGGTCTGGAGTAAAGAGGGAACATTAACACAGCTGCTCTATTTACTATAGTGCGGTGCAATACTCTTGTTGCACGATGTTCTAGGCAGCTTATAGGTCCAGCAGATTAGGTTTTTGTCACACTGGGACCCTTACGCTGTAATTAGCCTAGAGGCGGTTGCCTACAGTTCTGAAATGGTTCTGGTGGGATTGAAGCCTATCTCAGTGGCCAACTGGTTTCCTTCAGTGCTTTGACGCTGATGGTTGGGTCATCTGGCCTGTAAAAATCGTCCCCAAAATGACCTATAAAGTGTTGAATGGGACGTTAAGCCTCTACTCATTCACTTACTATAGCCAGTTATACGCGGGAAGTTTTTGGGGACACAGTGTAGTGCTGAGGCGCATTAGCTGTTTGCGGCACAGCGCACCTGCTGATGTAGAAATGTCAACGCACTACGGACGCTGACCGAAGTAGACAGACAGCATTTGTGTCAACTTGAAATAGATTATTATTATTAGGCTATTTGTATTATCAGAATTTTCAAGTATTTTGACGTGGTGAGTAGCTGTTGTTAAGCGTGCTATCAACACTATAGTCTATCACGTCATAAAAGAAAAAAACAGTAATAGCTTTTAACCTCCGGGTAGACTTATTAAATTTACAAACATCTTTCATGTACTTAAAACAACATTGCCTTCAGAATTTCAGATATCCTTGGAATGCTTTATTTTGACTTCATTCACTACTTTTGTACGGTATTGATGCTAGCACTATTTACAATTAAGCCTATCTATCCAAAGTAATAATACTAAGTAATAAATTATCACATATTATTCAACAAAAACCAATCGAAATCCACGATACTGAATTGTATGTAGCATGTAACCCTCTACGTTTAGAGTACATAACTATCAGATACTGACGGTGACGGACGTTCGACTGCTGAGACTTGAACGTGTCTTGATTTTTGTGATTAATGTTTGATTTTTGCTGCTGCAACGTTGTAAATAATTTCGTGTAAATAGAAGTGTATATAGCTATAAAATCGTGTTCGCTGTCTACACATCTCAGTCTCACAAGTTATCTGAAGGACCCAGCATTCAGTCGCGACATTTTAACACTATAGTTACTAGCATCACGTGACGCCTTGTTAGATCCATTGTCAGCGTGCAATTGGTATGTAGCTAGTTGCGTAGTCACTCTTGTCCATCTAGGAAGCTTGCTGTCATATCTGTCGAATAGAGATTACAATATACAACTCTGTGCTGACATATTTGTAAGAAAATGTTCGTCCAATTCAGCACAGCAATTCCGTCATCCTCAGCAGTCCAGTGCCTCTTCAGCAGAGCTAATTTGATTGATACGCCAGACTAACTGATCAGGTGCCTGAAAAGTTGAAATACTGACGCTGTTAAAACTGAACTATACTATAGCACGTTTTGATTTTGAACCATGACACTGTGACAGCTGACTTGCTCAGTTTACAGTAACTAAGTTGTTTGCACGTCACTGTCATTTTGTACTGTTTTATGCTTTTGTGTATGAAAAAATTGATAAAAACAAGTTATATGTATTATTCAGTAGACCTACCGGCGAGGACTACTAACTAATTAGTAACAAGGATGGTGTAAAGATTTTTACCCTCCTTATAGTGGTAGTGAGAAAGTAAAACTTCAGAGCAAGTGATCTGTGATTTGAAATCATTTGCTAAATGATTTTGATTTGAAATTAGATAAAAATGATTTTACGCAACACTGATTTTTAGTTGCTGCTTTGCACTTTATATTGTACTTATTAACCAGAAGTTGTATGGGCGACCAGTATTGATGGACGAAATGCCTTCTCTGAGACTGATAGCCCGCCAATGTATTTACTGTGTATGCTATGTTATGTTTTATTGTTATTTGGTAAACAAATTCTCTCTCCACTCCTTTTCTCCTTCCCTCCCTTTCTTTCTCCCTCCCCCTCTCTCTCTGTATTTTAGTCGACCACAGTCGACCTCTTAAGAGGTGAAAATATGGATCAGGAAGTTGATATCAAAGACATGATGACTCGCAGCTGTTGATTCTTGTTACAATTTTAACTTTTATTCGTGTAATTAGATTGAAGCGATGAGATGGGAACAGAAAGCTGCGAGGTAGTCTGTGTAACACCAATGATACGCCGACGTCAGTCTCCGATCGTCAACTACAGCTCAGATACAGCTGCAGAACGACACAACCAGTCAGCAACATCGTCATGTCTTGATCGCTGTCTAAACTGCACAGTTTCCTCGCTCACTGCTCTGTTGGTCGTCAGCAGTGTTCTCTTCCTAGTCAGTGTTGTTGCATGTGACTTTATTCGCCTCACGTATAGGCTATGCTACACCGCGATGAAAGATTCAACACTTGCATTGCCGGTAGCAGTGCGGTATGCTAGTTCATCGGGTATGGGAGTTCAAGGCGTTCACTATGAAATAAACTTCTGAAAATTTTAGGCCAAAATTTGAGCATGTCATTGCCACCTCGTCGACACCCGCGGCCTCGTCTGATCAGTGATGCTAGTCTGGAGTTAAACGAAACATAACATCATTGCTCATATTAGTTTAGTATTGTGCACGACTTTCTTGACAGCTTACAGGTCCATCAGATTGGTGTATTGTCATACTTGGACACTTACGCTCTGTGTAGAGGAGGTTGCCTAGTGCGTATTCATTGTAACATCGTGTAGTGTGGCTGGTGGCATCGAAACCTGATCTTGACGACCAGCTGGATTCATTCAGAGCTTTGACTCTGTCGGTTGGGTCATCTGGTCCCTGAAATGACCTATAACGTGTCAAGTGGGACGTTAAGCCTACTCACTGAGCATGTGCACTGTACAGGCCTACAATGTGGGACTTTGGGTGCATTTAGGCAGCGGCTGAAAGCAGCCTCGTGTTTCTGTAAGTTCTTATTCAATAGTTACAATTCTTAGTTTCGTGCAGTATAGAAAAAGTAAAAAGTAAAGTCTTTCCCGATACACATGGCCCACGGGGCGGCGCTAACCTCCGTTTCAGTAGCCCTCAGCCGGGCACCAGCTTGCACCGGGGCTAGTGCATAGTACAGTGTGTCTGTGTACTCCTCTGCCATTAGGCCAGTACCAAATTATACTGCTTGGTGACAGAGACGCATAAGGTGTATCTATAGGCCTAAAAAACTTGCCCAAAGTTACTATGCAGCAGTACCCGGCCGAAACTCGAACCTGCGACCTATTGATGACGGATCGGATGTCTTAGCGAGTGAGCCACGTCGCCACCCTGCAGTGCAGTTGTCATGAGTAAATTCAGGGTATGATTGTTTTCTCTTTTGTACATAAGTGTTTACATGCCGCCATGTTAATCGGTTGTCGACGGGTGTAGGTAGGCCTACGTGTTGCAATGATCAGAGCTGGTGGAGTGGACATGTGTATGACGCACTAAGCCTATGCTACATGTACACTGATGTGTCAGGCCAATGTCAGTCGAGTCGTCGGCCGGTCGCGATGCACATATACCACACAATATGTAGACCTGGCTAGTTGGGCTCCCATCAACGACTGCATCATCATGTCAAACATAATAACAGTCATTCACTGGCAGTACCGGACCGGTAGCGCCGTGAAATAAACTTGTTGAGTCGAAATCGTCGACTTCCGCCACACGCCGTTATACCGTCTATATACTGTGATACGCCCAAACATGCTGTCTACGTGTCGTTCTATGGGTTATAGGCCCCTATATAGGTTTGTTTCAGCACTGTCTGGTCACTCTGGTGTGAGTTATGCGAGTGTATTTACATGTATATAACTGACCTGTGAACGCCGCATGGCTTGGCGCATAGGCTAGGGTCGTTGGTCTGTGATGATGACACTACACAGTAGGTTACCCGCCGCAGTGACATCTCGTAGGCTACTTGTAGTAGGGTGTACATGTGATTGGAAGTAGAGGCAAACCTTGAGTTGTCTTTCCCGAGAGGCCTACATCTGACGCCGAAACGTAAATGAAGCTAGATATCATCTGAAGCAAAACAAAATGTCAAGTGGATAGATAGATTCAGCGACAGAAGCGATCGTGAAGCGGCGACTGTGGAAGTGACTTGCAGGGTCGGCGGCGTATTTGCACTCTACGCGCTGCTGCGTTACTCACTCCAGAGACTACAGACTGTCTGGAGTGAGTTATTGCACGTTAACTCACCCTAGACACAATGCTAGAGATAGGAGTGCTAAAGTATGTCATGATATAAGAACGTTTTTCACCCTGTATTAGGCCTACCTGGCGGTTCCGGTTCGCTGAGCGCCGGGCACTGAATACCGCCAAGGCATAATAGAAAGCGGAATATATTGTTCTTGTATGGAAAGAGCCAAGCAACTGCTGGCAGGTTGTCATCACTATTAGCCTATATAGTACTCTAGCTATTCTGTCTGCCCAATCAGGCATTATGTAGGCAGCCCCGTCCCCGCCTTTCGCCCGCCTAAGGCCCCCGCTTCCCGTACCAGTGCGTATGCGTGCCAGCCCATCAGCACCAACGCCTGCCTCTATTGTGTATACGCACTGTCCACCTGCGCCTGTGTGTGCGCCTATACAGCCTGTCCAGTGTCCAGTGCCCAATCTGCCTGCTGTGGCGCATGGCCGGCCGGTCCCGCGAGAAACGAAAAATACCAATTTTCTGGCCCATACCCATGACCCCCAATTTTGGCGCCTAAAACCATCCAATGGGGCACCTGGAGCTACGCTGAAAATTTGGAGAACTGCAGATATTTGTCTGACATGGTAGTTGTACAGTGTATGTACACGCAGGTCTGTGGCTCAGCACTGCTGGCAGCTGGACTACTGCTTCGGTCAGAAAGCGACGAGTCACTGGTGCACACGATACTGCTTTACTACTCTCCCGTACCTCCCATCACAGCCGATGAACTCTTTCCACTATTTATCATTGGCGCCGGCACCATCATCGCGATGCTCTCATTGGTCGGCTCCTGCGGCGCATGCGCACACAATCGCTGCCTCATCTGCACTGTTAGTTCAGTCATAGTGCTAGTGCTACATTTTAGTTCCATCCAAAGTTTCAACGTAATAATGTGTATTTGGACAAGAAAAAAACATTAAATTTGGAAAATAATCGGAATCTTGCTCCGAAATTTTTTGAAGATTCTTCAACGTTGCAAGATAGGACATAGCACCACATTAAGCTTATAAGCCATTAGGAAACCTAAACTCCGGGCGCAGCCCGTGAGCGAAGCTCATTAGAAGCGTCTCATTGCAGCTCGTATTCGATGGGGCTAACTCTAAATTACTTTGGCGTCTTGTTTCTTGTTGCTTCTATACGTCGATTTGTGTTTTTTCTACGATAAGGTTGAAGTGACTCGTACAATTCGAATGCGTTGTAATGTGACAAAACGTTTATCGACAGTCGCCAGATGGCTATAGGGAAATTTTTTTAAATTTTTTTATTATGTTGACTGTTTTTAGAATATTAGATAAGTTACACATCTTTAGTAATATATTATGTACCTGTAACATTTTTATTAAAATGTGAGCACAGATCTAATAGTAAGTAAGTAAGTAAGTAAGTAAAACGTGAATTTATATAGCGCATATCATTTTAAAAAACATCTAATGCGCTTTAGGCACATGTTACAGCTTATTTGTTATTTATCTATTTAAAACACCATTATACCATTATTATACCATTATTTTAATGTTTACGGAATCGCTTTAAACTGATTACTTACTACTTCCGCGACAAGGAAAACTAGACTTTCATCACATTTCATTGGAAATTTCGTGTGACAAGATTTCGTGACAGTCAACGGCAAACTCAGTACGCGCACACGGGTGAATTTACTATGGCCTATGCCCGTAGGCCTGCGGCCTAACCGGGCTGCGCCCGGTATTATTTGCTAATGCTAGGAGTCAGCACGGTCCTTGGCGGAGCTCTGCACTCTCCCACTGCACTTGTCAGTTTTTGTCCCTTAGCGACGTAGATAAGTGCGGCGACATTTGTGTGTGGGCAAAAGTGTCACATACAGCGACTGCGTGGTGAAACACTGGACAAGAACTGACAGACGTTGGAACAGGAAGGCGCTGTCGCTTTGATCACTGGAAACCTGTGTGATGCACCTTCCTAAGTCACCAAGGAACTGTTCACTGGTCAGAGGGTTCCTGTGTTGAACGTGTATGTTTGTGTTGGTTGTGCTGTCTTCCTCTCTGCCGCCGTCTTCGCTGACCCGCCAGACGACACCGACGTCAGTGCACGTTGCAGGCCGATACGACTGCGCCACTGTGTCTGTGACGTTGACGTCCCAAATGACTTGACGCCTCTGTCGTTCTGCCAGGGTATGAGGGTCATTTCGTCCGACCTCTTGCCGTCGGACCTTAGAAGACCGGGTGGTTTATTGGCTGCGGAAATGTTGGCTACAAACAGAGTTCGCCAAATGAGGTTGTTCAGTTCGTGGCGTCGTGCTGATCGGTCGGTGCGCCCTTTACACGAAAGACCATGTACTGTAGACCTCTGACATCGACCTGGACACTGATGCGGCTCGCAGATGTTGGCACCCAGTCGAAGCCCGACCACGATCTGCACAGCACTGTCATCGAGACGTAATCCACAGTTTGACAGTGGCAGTGCGTGTAGTCAGTCTCCGCTGGGTAGTGCGGTCACCGCCAACAGCTGTGCCTTGTCAACGTTGTCGCTCAGACTGCCACCTTGTTCCATGTTTGCATGCGTCAGCACCTGACAGACCTGTGACGCGGTACAGTGAAGACGAGACGTCGCTGATGGCGGCTGCTGTGGTGTCCGTGGTCCAAGTCTTCCCATTGCAAAGTAGAAGCTGCTGCTGGAGTGTCTCTGTACAAACGGCGGACGCTAAAAAAGCAGAAGGTGTATACCCAGCTCGGCCTCCTTAACAGATAGGCTGGTTTGGAGCTACTGAACATCTGTGAGGTCCAAGTTGGCGATGGCGCGGATGCTTTTCCTAAAAATGCTGTCGATCTCCAGAGAAGGAAGGTTGGCGCAGGGTGTAGAGCGTAGCAGCGTATAGCATGTACGTCATTTTCATTTTCGTCATCATCATCATCATCATCATCATCATATTATTATTATTATTATAATGATAGGCCTAATAGTTAGTAGTCTAAAGAGACAGTAGGCCTATACTGAGTCAATGTGTGTGCTAGTACACTGGGTTGGTCGCGACAGTTGTGACGTCAGAGCTGGTTATCGTCGTTGTTGCGTACATTGCTCGACCTCAGGTAGAGTACAAGCTACTGGCTACAGTAACAGTACAGCCCATTTCACACGTCTTCGCATGAGGCGCCGCATCACCGCGGACGCAAGATTTCTGTTGTGCGGTACAAGCATCCCGGACCGGCGTATGAAGACGCCGCGACGTCATCAAAGACTGCTCATACTGCCGGGATAAGACCGGGAGTGACCGTGTGGCCTCCGAGGCTGTATGATACTTTCGATGTCCCAAAAATACCATTGTTCAAAGTGGTAGACGAACCACGGTCGAAGTGATATAGACCAGTGATGCCACTATACGACAATAAGTATAACACAGTAAGCTCACGTTCATCACTCTTGCACTGTCATGCCTCCAGAAAGCTACTCGTCGGAAATTGTTGTTATTCTAATATAGGCCCTTCTCCTCTGTCCTATGTCTGTAGCCAAGTCCTATCGCTCCTCTAGCATGCTACTCGACAGTTCCAGGCACGTCGATCCGTACACTCCGGCGACTAGACTAACTGTTCCACGTACCAGGACGAATACCGCGACCACAGTTTCGCCGTACAGGGACCTCCGGCATAGAACAGCCTCCCAACTGAACTTGGAGCTCCAGACATTTCACTCGAAACATTCAGACATAAACTGAAGACATTCTTGTTTACAGCGTGACTGTCGACTTAGCGCATTAGCTGCATTACGCGACCTTGCGCAATAGACCTACATGTACTTAATAATAACAAGTAGCCTAAGTAATTTGGCGAAGGCTGCATTGAATCCCGTCCCCTCGCTGTGTGGAGGGGATCAGAACACAATGTTCCTTGGTCCCCCTACAGTAATCACCCAAACACCCTGAAGTTTAGACTGCTTCCACAGATCTTTTCAAAAGATAGCCTGATTGTGTCACTTAGGTAGGGACTAACGGAACGCCCAGATTGTTGTGTTCCAAAAGAGGGATGAGTAGAGGTAAGTGACTACGCAGTCGGATGAGTGGTGACGTTTTGCCTCTAGTAATGGTGCATGTCGAGGCAGTCAAGACTTTGTGACTTACTCCGTACACAGCCTACATGTCTGTCTGTGTACTCGATAGATCGTGTTGGCTGTCGAGCAGCGAATGTCATCACAGATCTACAATCACTACGACAGCAGCTCCGCACTCAACACTACTTCCGGTCGCGACGACCTGCTTACGACCGGATGGGACCGACTGCACAGTCTGGTGCGACTTTGTTCACTGCTAACTTGGAATTATTGTCCCATAATTATTCACTTGGTAAATTTGTTTTTGCCTACGAGATGTACGACAGTGTAGTATGTCAAGGGTCGCTGTTGTCTGCAATGTGCAGTGGCGGTGTTGTGGTGCTGGCGGTCCACGTGACTTCGTTCATACTACCTGGTACAATACTACTAATGTTGCCCGAGCCAGCAATGTTGACCGGGCGAGTAATGTTGTTGGTGACGTCATAGCAGTCCCAGGGTCGTGCTGTCCGCCCGATGACGTCACAGCGTGCCAACAGGCGGCCGCTGTGCTGCAGGGACACTCAACTGTCGTCACTGGAGACAGTATAGACACCGACCATCTCGAGGTGTGTGCTATAGCTATGCTCACAAAGCTGTATTGTTCCTGCTTGTCCGTCATGTACATAGTAACGAACGTGTTTAAATCAAGCAAGCAATCGGCTGTGTCTTGTTGTTATTCCAGGGGTGACCCAATTACGCAATCAGTGCAAACGCATCATTTCATAAATTTCGTAAACGTGTAAGTGCACTTCGTTCACAGAATACGACGTAACATCGCTCAGTTCGATCGGATTGAGACCGGACTTGGTCGGATCATCTAGTTGTGCTCTCGTTTATCCAGGTGACCAGGTCCTTTGTGGGATTTCGTATAGAACATCCAGAAAGTTCTACTGGGACTGTTTGAACTGCACTGGCAACTCAATTGGAGACAACTTCACAAAATTCTGTGCCATAACGCTAGAGAATGCAAGCTGCTGTGTTGTCTGAGTGACAGGGTTGCAGTGGTCGAATATTGGAGTTGCTGTCACAGCGAGTTGACGTCATCATGCCTGTGTTCTGTGCCGCGGTCGTCTCTCAGGTCAGACACGACTCCACAGTATCATAATCATCTCTTAATATGATAATATCTCAGTAGACAAGTCTGCTGAAGCTTCAAGTCTATTCGCTATATGGCGTTATACACGTGAGTGCTAGTTTTAATGCAAAATTTTCCAAGCATATTTCCAAAAGTTTTAAAACATTTCAGCATGTAAAATAACAGTAAACCACTAGCGACCTCAGTTAAGACACAAGAGTAGCACACAGCGTGTCACCGCAGCGACCGCTAGAGTCTGCTGAGCTGAGTCAATAGGCTTTTCACAGCCTGAACGGCAAGACCAATACCAACCAATTAAGACTTCAGTTTGCCAGATCACAAAACAAAACACGTTTGCAGTATTTTCTTTTGTAGGCAACATTTTATAGTCAGCTATTCCATAGATAAATGCGTGAGAAATCTATTTATGTCAACTCAAGCTGGGTGCTGGTCAGTTTTCAAACGTATGTTATGTTAACTCAACAGCGGAAGCTCAGAACAGCTGAGTGCTTTTGCGCCTACGTCAGTAAATTTTCCTCGCAATATTTCGAACACACACACACATTCTAAATAAAGCAAAAATAAGTCGGTCTGTTAACTTAGGCCTTCCTAAGTTACTCACACGTATTTCGTACAGTAAGCTAGAACTGTTCGCGCGAGAATGTCACTCAAAGACAAAAGACGATCGCTTCTCTGTGTCTATCTCTCATGACGACGAAAGCCATTCCGACCTAAAAAACCTGCAAGTGCTTTTAGGCCGCATCGACTGCATGTGATGTGGACTATTGCGATCAATGGTCCCGGGCGTCTGTCATGTGTCTGTAACGCGGCTTCGTTACGCAAACACGAATGAACGGATCGAGATGCTGTTTGGAGTGGAAACTCTTGGTGGTCCAAGGAACATTGTGTTCGATTTCCCCAACGGCTTCGCTTTACCAAATTACTTTGGCCAATTGTTAACATATTTTGTTGACTGCATGGGTTGCAAGGTGCTGCACGGTCTGGCTGCGGGTGTACTTGTGCGACTTTTGCGACGAGACTGTCATAAACTCGACGACGAACAACCGGATTTCGACGTCGACTTCTACTACTGATTACAGTGATTACTGAGTAGCCTAGTGAGCCAATGTAGGCCTATATACAGTAGGTCCATATCAACGGTTTGCATTGCCTTGTATGGCACATACGTAGCATACCAGGGGTGCAACTAGACACTTTCCCTCCCAGTGGCGGTTTTAGGAAGGGGCTAATGGGGCTAATATTTGGATTAGCCCCCCCAGTTTTTAAGTTAGCCCCCAGTTTTGCCTAACCCCAAAGATAAAATTAGCCCCTGGCTTAAGGGGCTAAACGCACACAATAACAAAAAGTTTAAACCTAGGCCTACATCTGTTTTTCAATTATACATATGAATCAAACTTGCTTAATATTTGTGACAATAAAGTAAATACTAAACATTTTAGACGCAGGACTGCCTGGTCATGTCGACATCAGGCTCGAGAGATGCTGAGCAGTCAGATTTCAAAAAAGACATGTTTGAAATTCTGGATACCATGACCGGGGAGATGAGAGCTCGATTTGAGAATCAGAAA
>Ga0126335_1001924_pt1 | contig 12093 bp, 10 predicted proteins | sample OlaspJWI45metaG_FD_108409 | JGI IMG/M metagenome (GOLD analysis project Ga0126335, IMG submission 108409) | Marine gutless worms symbiont microbial communities from Oahu, Hawaii - Olavius sp. 1 OAHU.JWI-45 metaG | ecosystem: Host-associated > Annelida > Digestive system > Unclassified | place...
CACGACAGGACTCTACTAGAGAGAACCTCTAACCTTGTGGACTGTAATTTTATCATCAGAATGTTATATCTGAACGCATACTGACTAAATATCGGACTATGTTACTAGTATGTTTTACCGTATCTCGTAGCTAAAACTAGGATTGTATCAAAATGCGTTATGCCATTTTGTCCATTAAACGATTATTGTATTGTATTGTACTGTACCTACTTCTGCGATCCTCTACATATCTTAGGAACGGCTATAGTTATAGAGTGCAAAGCGTGCAGTGTGTGCGGTGCATTCGATGCAGCCTTTGCCAAATTACTTTGGCCTCTTGTTGTAGAATTAGCGACGGTGATTATGATAACGATAGCTATGATAAGGATTCACTGTCAAGTATATAATGTTCTGACAAACAACTCTAATACTTGGAAAGATTAAAAGGTTGCATGCTGTTGTGTGTGCTAACTGGAACTGGCAGACTTGCAATGAGCAGTAAATAAGACGGCTGTCAATTACACACAAGTAGTAAATTTCAGTATCGACAATAGGCTAAACACAACTCACAATACATGTAGCCTAATTACCAAGTAAACCGTGGACTCGTATAGCGTTAACATAGCACAAAATATATATTAATATAGATTGACATACGGGTGTCCTACTTAACTAGTCCCCCAAAGGGCGACCAAAGTCCCCCCAAGGGGGGACCAATTGGTCGCCCTTTGGGGGACACAACAAAATTTTCTGCTCTCTCCACTCGCATAGTATGTCCCCCACTCTCGAAACCGTGGCGCCACCCCTGCCTATACCTGAGAACAAGACCGCTCTCCAGACTTCTTGGTCTAGCGACATATCTAGCATGATATTTTCCAAACTTCAGTTACAGCACCACTGCGACAAATGCTAGCACAGCAGAATGAGTTCAGATGGGCCGAGAGACACACTGAGGCGTTTGACAAGCTCAAAGAGTTGCTAACGACAGCTCCAGTATTTGGATATTTCTCAGACAGATGAGATAGTCATGCAATGTGATTTGTCTAGCTATGCGCTATCGGCCGTAGGCCTACTAATGCAGTCGGGCAAACTAATTGCATATGCATTACGTGCAATGATGCAGACAGAGACGAATTACTCACACACGGAGAGAGAATTACAAAGCATTGTCTAGTTTACGTGCCCAGTAGTAAGTTGATACTCGCAGACACTCTTTCGCGCACAGTAACAACGCCGACGAGCTAGCAGCGTTGACAGAAGATGACGAACAGCTAACTGACCTACAAATGGTTAAAATGGTGCTGGTTTGCTTGCCGACTACTGGTACTGCGTTCATTTATTTTAAGCAGTAGGGGCTTTATTGTGATCAGTGTTTGGCTATTTCAGTTCCAGAAATTTGATCTTTGCCCACTCTCACAGTCACAACAGTATTACATCGGTATTGTTGAACCTACAGATAAATTGTCCAGTATTGGAGAGATGGCTATTAATTTTGAATGGTAGAAGACAGTAGCTACTGTCCTTTGGCACAATTACGCATAATAATAATAATAATGTTAACAGTTGCACGTGCCAAGTTTTGAAGGTGTAGACTGAATGCAGTCGCAAGAATGGAACTGTTATCTTGCGTCGGTATGTTACTGACAAGATAAACTGCTTGGATGTCTACAGTGCATAGAGGCCTTACAGCATTCTTTCCGACTCTGTTATCTTCGAGCATCCTGCTTAGCAGGCCAATGAATCCTGCATTTAATAAGGCTTGATTAACTCATAGATGCCCATATTATGAACAGGGGATGCCCACGTTAGGCAACATGTTCCTAATATGGGCGCAGCAAATTTTCCAGTAGAAGCTGTAAAATACTGGGCCACCTGATTAAAATTTTGTTGTGACATTTCAAGCTCTGACCAAAAGCAAAGCATTGCAACAAAAAGCAACATGATAATGCCGACAACTTGGACAGTCAGCAGCCTTAACAACCTGAAGGTGCCATATTAGGCACCCTTCCCCTACCTACATAACAGAACCATCACCACTGAGCAAGAAAAATCCTTTAACAGATATTGGCTCAATCAAATCACAAATCTCATGAATATGATCAGCTGCCGGTACAAGAAAAGTCAATTAATCTTGAACTGAAGATGTTAGTATCAGTATCATTCGGCTGCACAGGTACTGGGCTGCTGTCATCATCATCATGCCACGACATCACGAAACCATTCTGCTGTGTACTTTCATCTTCTGCATCATCAGCAACATCGGCCCACCAAACATCACACTCACTGCTGTATCCTCTCATTGGTGCAATGTCGTCCAGCGATAGCCAATCAGAGCATGGCTCCGGTTCACTGCAAGCTCGTGATTGGACGGAGTGCACAGATGGCGACCGTGAACGATTTGTTGCTGACTCATTGTCATCATCTGATAACTTATCTGCAAGTTCCTTCTCTACATTAGCAACTAGTTCTGCATATGCTGCCCGCGCCTTCTCCGTCAGATTACACAGCTTGAAATAATGTTCCTACACATAAAACAAACAAAGACTGGCACAACTTAAAGTAAATGGTATTATTGTTCTACTCTCTCTTTCTTCTCTGTCATATAGTGGCTCCAAAATCCAACCAAAAGAGTAGGTGGGGTAGGGCCCTGAGTTGTTCAACTGAGTTCAGAAACAAGCATGTACCATAAGTGGGGGTATGCACTAAGCACATACATGTAACAAGAACTACAACACTAATGCAAGAATGACTAGCAACCATATGCATTCCTCAAGTATGTTCATATGCAAATTGCAAGTATGCATAACTTCATGAGCCCCAGCTTCGGCTGGGAAGGCAAAGGCAGGAATGGTTCATTCCATTTATGTATAAATGTGTGAATGTGCTGGTAAAACTGTGTTATCACTTGACAATGCATGCCACATCTGAGTGCTTTTGTGGTCAGGTTCCATCACAAAACTATATCAATTGTCTGTTACCTACCTATCTTTTATAATTAAAACATGTTTGACTAGATTGTTTTATTTTGTGAATGCCTATCATACAACAGAACTGTCATAAATCATCCGAGATCCAGTGTTGTTAGTACTGAATAAAAAAGCAGAGACAATGAAGTATAGCCAACATTTCCACAGGAAGTATTTTTACAGCAGACAGAACACTAGTTCACTCTTGCTGTTCATGAATTTTGTGCATATCTGCTTCTAATTCACAAGTTAATGCCTATGTACATCAAAGGAACTCAAGTTGTAAAAGTGAACAACAATGATAGCAGCAAACCTCGGCACCATCATAGTTGAATATACCAACGATGCTAACTGGAACTTTGCGGACACAAGCTCTGCCAAGTGCAGATCGGTTCAGAGCAAATACAAATGGAATAGACTGTTGTTGGCATTCAGTGATTACCGACTGTAGTGCTTCATCCAAACCACCTGTACAATGCAACATAATCACACACCAGGTATAATGGATGTGGCAGCAGATAAACTAAGACTTAGCTACATGGTCAGATATTTGCAGTTTAGCAATAACAACAGTCTGTTCTTGCTACAAGTAAAGTGAATTAGTGTTGGCATATTTGATCTTTCTAAAGAATGCATTACAAATCGAAATGAACAACTTACAGGGTAGCTGAAGGTAACCAATTATTGTTAAAAGTGCACATTAACATGCAAAAGAACAAACCCTACAATTCTCAGTGCTGAAACAAACAAAAGCACACCAGAAAAAACCTAGGAAGAACTAGGAAATTACTGCTAATGATGTCATAAAAGAAAAAACTGACAGAGTGAACAGTTCACTAATGACACAAAACAATTTAGTGCCACACAAAAAGCTGACTAATGATAATAATCTAGCGGTGAGCACAGTTCCATAATCCACTAACCACTCATTAGCAAAGCTAACGTTTACGTTAGCGGATCAGCGGTTCCGCTAACTCTGAAAACTGTTAGCGAACCAATTAGCTTCCGCAAAATTTAGTTCCGCTCACTTTTCACTAACAAGACAAGACAAGCCAAAACGAATAAATTATTTTAACATATTTTATTAGAATAGAAAAACAATGAACCAATAAAGAGTAAGATTTTTTTTAAAGTTTTGATTATCTTGACCGTCATCGACGATCTTGTCATGCTACATCTTGTTGGAAAGCTGTTTTCTAAGCTAGAACATATTAAAATTTAAACTGTCTACATCTATTTTAAGGGTTTTGTAGCAAAAAGATGAAATCAGAAGATCAATTCACACAAAAAGTTAGCAGTTATCGTTTAGCACTGGAGAAGCTAACTTGTAAGTTTGCTGTGCCACTACTGTAATAATCTAAAGATAACAATTAACACAGAAGAAGAAAGAGTCACAAAACCAAAACTATATATCGACAGTAAAATGAAAATAATAAATTAATGATCCTCATTTGTAGTTACTTTCAATCAAAGAAAAACTGGGAATGTTCTATATGTCAGATGTCCAGCAATGTTAGCACACAAAGCACAATATAGGCATAGGACACAGTCACCAAGTTAACGATACAAAAGAGAAAAACAGGCTCTCAGTTCATCATACGACCTTTTGACTGCACACGTTCAAGATTTGGAGAGATGATAATGCACTTCAACTTGTGCATTTTCAAATGTTTCGTTACTTCGCGCAGTCCGAGCACATAACGACGTTTAGTTCTAGCCTTCAAACACACAAAGTTCACACAACTTATTTGTCCATTATGTCACTCAGCAAATGAACAAACTTAGTGACTGTAGGCATGGGCAACAGCCATGGAGAGCAGTTGTGATTTTGTGAAGCCTGCAAACATTATCTAATTTGATAAAAAGTGTAATTGTGCATAAATTATCAAAGATCCACTGAACATGTGATAGCTTATTGCCAGTTATTACAACTGGTAGCTTAGCTGACCTTTACAGGGTCCTTGTGATACAGCCGATCCTGGAAGCGGACCAACTCATGCAACAGCTGACAGCAACAGTCATTAATGTCTTTACTCAACACCTGACTGCAATATCTACAATGACAATGACAAAATACAACTTATTAATAGCAAAACATGACTGTGTTAGTGTGCACTGACGACCACAGACACACATATTAGAAACAACAATGAATCAGAACATTTGTCTGAGTTCCAAAGCCATTTTGGATTAAACTTGTCGTGTTACATAGACAACAAATAACAACTGATATAATTATTAATGTGGTGGACTAAGCTGTCAATGCGAGGTACACACACGTGTATTACTGGCTCAAAGTAGTACTCTGCCAAAAGTCTGTTAACTGCAACATCAAAAAAGAACAGTTAGCTGTGCTATTTTCTCTCAAGCAAAAGCAAATGGTGAAATGATCATCTACTGAGCCCATAGGTGAGTAGCTGAGAACACCACTAAGCCTGCAATGCATCCTAGCTTCCTAGCAGCAGGGCACGACTGCACTTTGACCAATGTTAAATTATGCTGCTTGGTGACAGATGGACATATGTGTCAACAACTTGATACAAGTTGCAACTCATACTGGAACAGCCAGCCATTGAAGCTGTGACTTCTTGATTGCCAGTATGAAATCAAACTCGACAATTACTATCCCTGATTACTCACAGCTATCGAAAAACAGTTAACTGCCAACAGCGAACAGCTATTCAGTTATGTCAGCATAACGTTACAAGTGCATCACTCACAGTTTACAGACGTTTAAAAACTCACTCGCGAAAACGTCGACTGTGTATCTGTGACAAAAGCATCGCTTGTTTCACAGCAGCAGATAAGTCTGTGTTTGCTATACCAGTCTGTGGCTGCTCACTGCAGTCTGCTGTCACAGCATCAGCCGTCATCGCAGCTGGCATGTAACACAGCTCTTGACTTTCAATACGACCCAACGCCATGTCCTGCAGGAACTTCTGCCTTCGACTCTCTCGCTCTTGAAGAATAATCTACACAGAGACAAAGATAAACTGAAAATGCACAAAATCTAGACAAAAATGTTACATACTTGACCACAATAATACAGTGCTGGCCCTGAAAGTACAGTACAGGTAGATACATAACAAGTGCATTTGACTTAATTAGTGTTCAATTATGTTTCCATTATATCATCATCAAATAATGGCTACTGTTAATGAGATGTTAAACTTGACTGTATATTATGAAATTTTAAAAAGGTTTATTTTGTGATTTAGATAAAACTAAAAGCACAGAAAAATCACACTCAATTCACTCTCATACATGGCAGAGCTTATGTCAATTTAAAAATGTGGTATAAAACTCGACATACTTGCTACTCCAGACTATCTTACTTTTCTTAATGCTGACGGCTTTTTTGCCTTTGGCACTTCACGTTCTTTTCCACGCTTCTTCACTGGTGCTGACATGAGCGACCGTACAAGCTCAACGCCACCTTTGTTCTGCAAACCATCCACATGAAGGTTTTAGAATTTATTCACAACATATTAAAAAAAGAAAATAAAACTCTACAGCTAGACTACATAGTGTTAATGCAATACAAACCTTAATATGCTGTAAACCTTTGCTAGATTTGGTTAACTGTGAGTGATGTGGGGTCTTGCGAGCAGCATCTGTCTTTGGTGACTTCTGCTATGCAAAACAGTCATAACACAGAAAACATGCCACACTCATCAACAGACAAGAAATGAGTATGTGAGTAAAGGCTTAACGTCCTACTCAACACATTATAGGTAATTTTAGGGGATGGTTTTTACAGGTCAGACGACCCAAACACCAGAACAGTAGTGTCAAAGCACTGAAGAAAGCCAGTTGGTCATTGAGACCAGGCTTCAATCCAACCAGCCCACTTCACCACGTTACAATGACACATCAGACAAGAAAATAAATAAACACTAGTTAAGCCATCTGGCTTAACTAGTGTTTATTTTTAAAATAGTGGACAATAGGAGTGAAAAATTTCACTCCTATTGTCCACAATGTTTTCTCGAAGACCACAAGACTCAAACATAAAAACAGCAGTTATAAAATATATTTTGCCATTTCAAACTCATAAAAAGATAAACTGACAATGCAAACTAATCCAGGCAAAAAGTATCAAAAACTGTCACCTTTTCCATAATATCAGCAAAACTGAATGCAATTGGCTGGTGGTATTTCTTGCCAGATGATGAAATCTGTGGTCTAGGAATTCCTGTGGCAGCGCCTGACATGCCACGTGTTGCAGAGTTGCTGACTGCACCAGCAACGCCTATGTATCACACCACAGTCCATTACAGTAGTTACACAGTAAGTAAGTAATATCGGTAATATGCCTCAGCGTGTAGTGGTCCAAGCCTGATGTTGATGACCAACTGCCTTCCTGATTAGTACTTGGGTCATACGACCTGCAAAATCCGTCCCGAAAAAGTGTCGAGTGGGACGTTATACTGCCTCAGTGTGATTCATGTGGATCACAGAAAAGGACTAAACACTATCATAAGCAGTTTGCGTGTTTGCCAAAATAAAACCACTGTGATACACAGCCTTTCAGTTGCACATGTTTGTTTAGTGCCTGAGTGACTGTGCATCAAGTACGCAAAATTATGCGCGATCAGTCTGCAGAAGAAAGATAACTATGGAGTATGGAGGCAAGGACTTGGAGAACAGGTGCAGTTAAAGTCTGCAGTCAAAGATAGAATGAGTCATAGATGGTAAAAGTAGTAGTAAATGTATAACATAGATGCAGTCTATTATGCATAAGCTGAAGATACCTGATGTGTTCGGCATGTTGACAGTATATGACGAAATTGCTGCATGCACTGGAGTCTTCTTTGAAAAACTGCTCAAACTGAACAGAAATGGGAACTCATTCAGGTTGTTAAATTCTGGTGCAGGATGTGACTGTGAGATTTCCATTCTTTCCACTGGATTTGGTGTTTCTTCTAAAGCAATATCAGATCCTTTCGACTTTTTCTTTTTCTTCTTCTTCTGCTTAATAGTTTTTGAGTTTGAACCAGGAGAAGCTGCTGCAGCAGCAGAGATTTCAGTACTTTTATCATCCTGCTTATCTTGTTTCGGCTTCACATCTGCACAACTGCCTGCCAAATGTATGGAGACATCATTATGTGACTGGCGTGTTTGTAACCTCGACTTGGATTTACTGTCATGTGAAGAAACAGTAGTCCAGGTCGCTAACTGAGCATCAGAGCGCTTTACAGATATCCTGTCACTTGATTTTGTTCTGTTTTTGTCACTATCAGATGATAAGACTTGTGTCTGATCACCAACACGAGTTGTCGACCTAGACATTGAGTTGGCCTGAGGATGGGTTACCAACTTTGATTCGGAGTGATGGTTCACAGGCGTATTTCTAGTAGACAAACTTCTCGACAGTTTTTGCTGATCAGTTTGCCTTCCTTTTACAGCTGATGCTAAAACTGGCTGTTGCACTTTCTTACCAATTGCAAGTACTGCAGCCCAGGATTTGACAGATAGAGTTTCAGTAGGTTTCTGCTGTGACATTAAGTCTGATGCAATCGTGTCAAATGAACGGCCCACAGCAGCAGAACTACTCTGACTTGTACAGAATGTTTCTTGGTGAGATGACGCACACTTTACTCCATCTGCAGTCAAAGAATGTCGAACAACCCCAGATGCTGGACCACTGCTGGAAGACCGATTATGTCTGCTTGAATAACTGTTAATAATCTCCGAGTTATCAAACTCAGAAGGCATTATTGGACTATCATGATGATGTAAAGCTTCTTCCGGAAACTCAAACAACGAGTTGGGACGTTCTGTTAATGTCAACTGTGACAATTCTCTGTTAAAATCTACAACATAATTTGTATACAACTACCAAATGGCACAATCTTAATTTCTCTAAACAGCATTACTGCAAACTGCAATATGTGCTACCTAATAATATATGTAATATATCATTGTAACAGCATGGCTTAGTATTTGCAAACAACAATGAAGTTACTCTAACCTATGACAAGCTTGATAATTAAATACAGGATTTTTGTAACCAACAATGTAAAAGTATTCTGGGAGGTGTCATGTCATAGACTCAATCTGTTTCTCTATCTAAGTTATTTATGCTTCAGCTTTTAACTAAAACAATTCAATGCTTCTTAGTCATAAATTTTCACTGGATGATTTATGCCAAAAGTTTTACCAAAATAGCTATCAAAATAGTCTACTAACCAGTCTGCGCAGAGCTGTCCTTGTAAACTGTCTGATTCATTACTGAAGATGTAACCTGAGATGCTGCTTCACTAGCACAAATTGCCAGCTGCTTTTTCATCTTCATCTTCAACTTTTGTTGTGTATTCGTAACGCACAAAAACAACTCTGATTATCAACTCTGCCTATCAACTATAATACTAAACTTACAAAGCATTATCATAATATGTAACACGTGTAGGCCTACCTTAAAATCTGAAGACACAGAGAAAAGATAATCCCTGTACTAAACATCATCTGTGCTATGATGACTATGGAGAGGGCAAGAAAGATTATCACAATGAGCAAAATCATACGAACAGTTCTTATAGGCCTGTTGACTTAGGTTCAGTGTGTGTCTTGTTATCTAAGGTAATGTGAGGTATATTTTTCACTGTTTTCAAGCACACACTTTCTCCTGGTTGTCAGTAACAGGGTAATCATTTGCATGGAAAGACTCATCTGAAAAATGTGCTGACTGGAATGTTGCATTCACTTAAATACTTATTAAAAATCTGAAAACAGTTCTGCTGCTCACTCATAAATTTATTCACTAAAACTTCTAGTGCAGACAAAACATCAACAATCAATTTATAATTCCCGAAAACAACTAAACATCAGAATTTGAACAAAACATTTGACAAAAAAAACAAAGTACAAAGAAACATTTACCCTTTTCTTCTGCCCAGTGGATAAAATCGGTGTCCCTGCTGACATGCTGGTCTGCTGTACAGATGCCGTAATACAAGTATTCACACATGAGTCCACGTTCCCATTATTCATCGCCACTATTGGCTTTGTTAGACTATCTGCCACCAACAAAGCTGGCTCTGTGTTATGAAACTGTTGAAGTGATGCTGGCAAAACAGCACTGACACTGGTATGTGTTAACATTTGCACATCCTTCAAGTATGGTTTGGCAATGTCTAATGTAGTATGCTGTGCTAAAACACACACAAAGACAAACTGATAGCTGAAGTTACTTACCTCTCAAGCTCTTTAAAACACATTCTATTTCAGTAAACAAATTGTGAAAGCAACAGCTACAGCTACACTATGTTTACTTAGAAGTAACTATCAGCTATTAACTAAGACTTCAGTATACTTTGCCAAGTTGCAAACATTACCCCTTTTATTTCCTTTTGCAGCACAAATGTATTTGTACTGCAAATGGAGATGTACTGACTGGCAAAGAGTTGCCACCATGTCAAGAAAAATTTGTGTTATGAAGCTAGAATTATAGTACATATTAGCTGCTTTATTCTGAAAACCAAATTCAATAACTTCAAGAATGTTAAAAAACTGCATTTACAACTTTCAAAGTGACATAAAACTGCATTTCTGCACACACTTTCACCTATTAGTAGTAAAACAATCTGCAACATCATCATCATCATTAGCAGCAGCAGCAGCAGCAATAATATCTCTAAATCTGTTCTGTTCTGTTCCTTTGTGGAAACTCTGGCACTAGCTAGGTTTTACTGTAACTACAGTCAGCTCTAAGGCTATATCTCTAAATCATTACAGCCAAATACAAACCAAGTGACAGTTTACCTACCAATATTTTGAGGCAAAACTCCACTTTTTCCATGTCCTCTTCTGTTTTGACTATTCACAACTGCATATGATGTACTAAAACAAACATGAAAATCCAAATTTATTAGATCATCCAAAAATTTCAATTTTATGAAATTCTTTAAACAACAGCTGATTTAACACCTAGGCTAATAAAGTCAGTTCTTCTCATCCTACTATATCTAAGGTTTCGATTTCGATTCATTTTCTAAATGTAGGCTGCATACAGTAATGAACGACAACTTGAAGTCAGCAACACCATAGTTAAACAGATTACTACCAAACTATATAATCAGACTATATACATCTCAACTACCTAACTGCATACCAATGTAACTGACCTGTGACCAATTGTCTCTGTCTAGAGTCAAACTAGACACACAGAGCACATTACACCAGCAAATATTTTCACTATGCAGTGTAGCAAAGATTACCATTGTTCAGCCTGTTGTGTACTGTTAAACTGCTGAGCAGTATTCACAATCATGGGCTGTTGCATGACTGCATCAACCAAAGGTACTGCAGTAGACGTTTCTGTAATGGTTGCTGTATACCATGAAGGAATAAAGCAAGCAGCATCCGCCGACAGCTGAGAGTGCACCTAAACAACAGTATGTACCAAAAGTATGTCTATGAAACCTGACAGCAACATTCAATTACACTATGCTGATAGCCCTATGTGCTTTCTAGTTTTTGCATTATTTCAAAATTTCCAGCAACTTTACAATGTAGGCTTTACATTGTACACGTGGATGCCAATAGGGGACCTATACCCGCACATAAGCTATGCGTGGACTTAAAGTAACGTAAACATAGAAAATACCAAACACCGATATCACAATATTACTGAATACCGAACTGACTTTCAAAAAAATACCGAAAAACTGATACCAACTTCAAACACCGACACCGATCCATCACTACTGCCCATACGATGGAATTAATAAGCCACAGACATTCTGTAATTAATAGAAAATGGGAAGTGTCTAGAGTACAGATCAAGTCGTTCACGTATCTTGGTGTCGAGTCGACATCCATAACACTGGGTCAAGTGAGCATGATATCAGGAAACGTATTGCAATAGCATGTAACTGAATAACTTCCCTAGATCGTAATATCTGGCACTCTTCCATCTCTCTCACACCCAAGTTATGACTCTGTCAAGTATGCAAATGAGGAAGTCCACCGATGTACTGACCAACCACCACTCACACACATCATCCGTACCACTTATCTTAAGTTGATGAAGTGACATCGAATGGAAGTTCAGATGCATACAAACGTTGATAAACAGTGGATTGCTATATTATGAATTGTCGACATTTCCGTGATGAATATTATCGATGCGTTTGTGAAGTGCTGC
>Ga0126335_1001925_pt1 | contig 12089 bp, 6 predicted proteins | sample OlaspJWI45metaG_FD_108409 | JGI IMG/M metagenome (GOLD analysis project Ga0126335, IMG submission 108409) | Marine gutless worms symbiont microbial communities from Oahu, Hawaii - Olavius sp. 1 OAHU.JWI-45 metaG | ecosystem: Host-associated > Annelida > Digestive system > Unclassified | place...
GGTGAGAGTCAGTCAGTTGGTCTTGGTCTGTCAGTCTGTAAGTTAGTCTTAGGATGTTAGTCTTAGAGAGAGTCTGTCTGTTAGAGTGTAGAGTAGAGAATAGTCTGGTTCGTCTGGAGTTTGGAGAAATGAATAAACGATGACAAAAGAATCTGAACAATGTCTCGTCTTCCTGTATTGCCAGCACACACTCATCTAACGTTCCAGGAATCATTACAACAGTCAGGAGCTGGTCCTCCTCCTCATAACAGGAACTGGACCTTGTCCTCATAACATCTTGGTGGACTGGTCCATTGTCCTTACGACAGCTCTTTCGCGTCATTAGTCCTCTGATAATCGCGTGATTGATGCTCAAAGAGGTTGTGCATGGTCTTGTAGTACCAGCTAAGTTTTACTACTGTTATGATAAACGAAGATGTTACAGTCCAGTGCTTAAAATTAAAGGGATTTTTAAAATTGTAAACATAAACAAAAACTGAGCAGCCAGACCATACGTACCTATCTGCGCTCTTTGTTCAGAAGACAATGAAACAGAAATGTCAACTTGACAAAGGTGAAGGTGTAGTGGCTACATTAGACACATTCAGTCAATACATCAGCATAAATCTACGCCGTTGTTTACTGATGTTCGAACAATTTGCATTTCTATCGATTTAAAAATAAAATATTTTTCTCAGATGTAATTTACAGGCAGTGAAGTCAAAGCATTCGACTGAACAATTGAACGACAATAACGATAAGAGGCGAACCAGGGTGTAGCAGAAAAGCAGATTAGCTTCGCTTTTTCGCGGTCTCTCGGAGAACTTTTACCATGCTTGAAGGTGATAATCGAACCGATTGAGGTAATTTCGCTTTAACGCCTGCAGGAAATTACTCAGCGGTCGTTGCGCTGTTTTTTGCATCCCTCAAGGCGAATATTTGCGACGAAAGCATCAGTGTAACGAAGTTAATAAATTTTAATAAAGTTAATAATAAGGTTAATAAAGTTTCATAAAGTCACATCGAACATACTTGTAGTTACGCTCTTTTGTCGTGTATTCATGCGAAGAGACTGCACGAAATAAAAGTAGACCGGTAATGCAATTGCAATGACATTGTTTCTGCTACATTTTCAAACAATTACTCCAAAAATATGGCTCAATATCATTAATTTTCCTTGTAAGAAATCGGTTATTTATTTTTGTTCACTGACACATATGCCTTTGCGAAAACATAGCGCCGACTTTGTTTTTTTTCGTGCAGCCAGAGCAGACACCAGGCTGACCAGCCCACGTCGCAGTGTGTCTGTTCCGGTGACTTTTGAGCATAAAAGACATAAGCCAATCTAGCATCAACCATTAAAAACCGGGCTATATCACTTCATAGCACAATGCTATAAATTATAAATCAGAAATCACACTGACTACGCTACGAATTACAAATCAAAGCTGCTGCTTCTACTCTAGTCTAGTCATTGTGGTACAATAGCGTGAGCTATTGCTGTTAGCAGTCGATATTACGGGTTTTTGTGCATTAATTCGTCAATTACACAAACGATTAACTAATTCGACAGTTAATTTTTTATGGACAATGTCTCGATATTTAACTTTATCGACTACCGCTGTTGTTAATTGTAGCTAAACGGCCGGTTTCTGTATTTCTAGTGCATTTTATTTTAAAAAACTAAGGGCTGCTAAGGTAAATAAAGTCTACGTGATTGATACTGTGCGGAATTTGCTAAAGTTAATAAAACGTATCAGCGGTACGGCTTTTTATTTGCACGCTGGCGACTCCACAGTCCTACTGTGAACGTGTAGAGTCAGTGAGGAGAATAAAATGCTCCAACAGCAGATAAACCTTTCGTTAATTGCACTACAACATTTTAGCCACATCGATCACTTAATCAATTGAAAGCCATAAAATCTGCACGTCGCAGCAGACGAATCAACAGCACATAATGGCAGAGACTTGGCCAAGTGTTAACATTCTCACGGCAATGTCAAACCGTTCAAGGTCTTTTAGAACACCGTAGGCCTTAGAAGCACAGCAGCTCCCAATTAATCAGCAGAGACAGCTCTAGGTAACGGCGAAGTAAAATTGGAGAGAAAAGACGTACGTTATCGTTTTTCAGCGGTAAATTTTGTTTTATGTAATTGAAATATCGTGCTCCTTTTGGCATGACCGAAAAGAAAATACGACTGCTTGCTCGTTTGTTTATTAGTTTGTAAGTAAAGTATGAATACGATTTATTGTTTATGCTTCTGCCCGTTCACGGGTAAAGGAGGCATATAACGATCGATTTGTGCCGTCTGTGATTCTGTGCGTTTATGCGTCTGTCCGTCTGTGAAGTACACAGAAGTACAAAGTAAAAGTGAAAAAGGGAGAAATAAAAGTCTCTAAACAGTACATAAAACTGAATGTACAATTTAAAAAAATGTAAACAAAATATACATATGTCCATTACATGTTTTTGTTTTTGGCATTTAATATTAAGAGCAGTGTTTGGTAACTCGGTTGATTGAAGGCCTATACTCTGGCATTGTTCTCAATTCATTCACGGTTATTGCTTTCTGTAACTGTCGCTTCCCATTCTAACCTCGTTTTCTGTGTCCGTTTTTCTTTGATGACACTCACAGAAAACGAGAACGAGAACGAGGATGACAGAAGTTTGACTTAGCCTGTCATAAAACATTATAGCCTAAGCTCACTGCTCAGTATTGCGTAGGCTTATAATATTATGCGTGTGAAGAACAGTAAAATGTAAACAGAAAATTAGATAACGTGAAAATCCTATAGTTTGCCACTTCTTATTCTCCAGTTTTTGTGAGTGACACATAACGGTTGACAACGTTGTGAACTAGTGCCGAGCTACCATGCAATGCACAAGACAAGGCAGAACCAAAACGAAAACGACAATCATAGATTTGTCAGATTCCAAAAAGCGCCTCTACAGTTAGGCCTATGGTGATGAAAAGACCAATGCTTCATCATCGGACAGCCTATCCGTGATCAACACTAATTAGTTATATGTATGAAATCCGTGCAATCGGCATATCATGAAATGTTCAGTTGTGAAAGCAGCTGCCAGCTGAACAGAAGGGACACGCACACACACAGCCTGACACAGGTAGCATATCCATGCATAGTAAAATACTGCTATGTTGTTTGATCCAATAAGAGGGGGTAGGCTACATTCTCTAGTTCTCTTCTCCCCTTCCCTCCTTTTCCCTTCCCTTTTTTCTCCTTTCACTGTCCTGTCTCTTTCACTCCTCCATTTTCATATCACCCCGAATTCTGATCGAGTGGAGTCTGGGCAGGGCTAGAAAACCCTAGTTTAAAAAAACAAAGTTCTAAGGTTTTCAGTTTTCTTACTTTTAAAATGTTTTAAGGTGCTATGTTTTAAGGTACGACGCCGGGGCAGCAGAAATTAATCATTTTACATTTATCTATCTAAAATACTGTATCGTACTAAAGTCAATTCATGTGAGAAAAAATCTCACAAATTACAGTACACATTTAAATATTACTTTTTATAAATTACACAATTAATAGTTACTTAAAAATATTTTAAATGCTAAAATTTAATTTTTAAGGTTTTCTAGCAAACCTTAAACACCTAGGTTTTACAGACAGCCGAGTTCTACAGCTCTGGGTCTGGGGTGATGACGACGACGACGACGACGATGACAGATTGAACTGAATGATAGTTGGCCCGCCGCGAGAAACGGCGGAACTGTACAACTGGTCGCGAACGCGGATTGACATTCGTGGCAGATTCTGAATAAGGAACCCCGATTTTTTTTATCCCCGTTTAATAGTAACCCAAACTCTGTGTTCTATCTCGCTCAGTTTCGGAGATAGATAGGCCTATTCACGTGTGACACACGAACGGACAGATGACGCATGTCGTCACATCTAGCGTATATTCTGGCGGGCTGACTAATACAACTCTTTCGGGTGTCTGGGCATTGAACTCATGTAGGCCTATGTATGTATGTATATGTATATTTATTGGCCCATGAAACTAGTGACATAACAATATTAATATGTATAGCGAATGAGCCAGACAGCAAGGCTCGGACAAGCGCTAACAGCTGCCGTTAATATACAAGTCTGTTTGTAATGTATTAGCCTACTAACGGACGAACGACGCATTTCGTCACATCTAGCGTATATTACTGGCACATGCTCGACTTCATCATCTCAGGACAGAACGATCTCAGAGATGTACGGCTCACTCGTGCTGTTCGCTCAACGTTGGCATGGTCGGACCACAGACTCATAAAGTGCTCCGTATTCTTCTCTGTACAGCCTGTGAAGCGCCGTCATAAGGCTGTACGTATACGCAAGCTAATGTGGCTAAGCTCAAGGACGATCTCACGCGCCAGGAATTTGTGAATAAACTTCACGCTACACTTATCACTGACCGTGATGACTCATAGCTTTAACTGATAAGTGGTGCCATTTTAAGCCGGCAGTGTACAAGGCAGCAGTGAAAGTTATTGGTTTCCAACGCAAGCGCCATAAAGACTGGTTTGATGAAAATGATCTCACAGCCAGGAAGACTTTGGATGACACGTATGTAAAACATCTCGCTTGGATAAATGATAAGAGCAGTGCAAGCAAGAAAGCTGCCTATATCCAGACTCGTAATGTAGCTCAGCAAAGATTACGGCAGATGAAAGAAGACTGGGGAACGATGAAGGCAAAAGAGCTTCAAGAAGCAGCAGATCGACGTGACATGAAGTCCTTCTATGTCATGATAGCTTGAAAGCTGTGTATGGTACCTTCCTTACATATTTCTGTATTTCTGTTTTTAATCTAAGCCTCGTTTTATACACCGGATACCTTGTTACCTTCTAGCAATTAGAATTTTAGGTAAGCTATTGATAATATAGAATTTAATGAAATTAAATTGTAGATGACGTATTTGAATATTGTTCAAATTAAATGGACGCATCTGGTTCATTATCTTCATTCAAGGTGCATTTTATGGGCCTGATTGTTGTCGCCGAAGTTAGAACCAATTACAAAGCGGGAAGTTTTAGATGGCTGAGGACATTTGGCTAGTCACCGGCATAATTGCCGCGACGCTTTTTTGCCGACTACCGTCTACAGTCTCATTAATCTCTAGCTCATACACTCAGTGATATCTTTCAGTCTGCTTTCTTCTTGGCTAATCGCATAAGCCGTTTTTAAAGGACGTCTGTCTGTGTGTCTCCAGTGCAGACTGTAATAAGCCTATACAGCGGCTATTAAAAACCTATTAGGGTTACCAACTTACCTCGCTTTGTTTGCATTTTCCTTGTTTTGTGGTACAAGACAAGGAAAATACAAACAACTGCGCTAGCTGAGCGTTACTGTCCGTGCGCGACGGCGCGTCTTGTTGCAAATTAACATGTGGGCTACTCTGATTATGGAAGTCGACGTTTTTTGGAGTGTTGTAGTTTACGAGTCACATGCTTGCAGACAAAATGCTATCGCCTTTTTTCAAACCAGGAAATTTTAAAGCAGTAGCAATAACTACAAAAGGTGTGAGCATGCACAGCATATAGCGATATTTGTGCTAGTGGTGTTAAAACTGGATTTTCTTCACAATTGGCCGCCGTTTTTACCAGTTACCAAAAGTACTATTATTAACCTGGCAAAGGCTAAGTAAAGTAGCGGTTTGTAGGTATTTCAGCACCAAACTACATCTGTCACTAATTTTGAGTAAAAATGAGAGGTAAACAAACAACTGAATTTTTATTGCCAGTGTCGACTTTAAGTAAATAAATAAGAAAATTCATTACTAAGAGAGGCACTGAGTGTGTTTAAGGTTATCTCTGAAGTCGTTTTTATTTGTGTATCGGTTCAGTGTGAGATTAAAACGAACACATACAAGCAGAGAATGTTTTCTTTATTCACTAAACAACACAGTAGCAGAAGTAAATACAATATACAAATAGGCAGATAATATACTAAAGTGCAAGTAGTGAAGCAGTATACTTTGACTACTTTCTTCTTTAAACAGCTGCTTTGAATGCTTCTGATAGGTATGCTCATGTGGGCTACAACTTACAATAGTAAAGGGCAAGAACTTAGAAGTTCTTTGTTTGATACTTAAAACTTGAACTTGAATCCTTGAACTAGATAATACAATACAATAAAGATTACATGTTTACTGACGTTATGTTTTGTCATGTGCTTACTTTACCTTGTAATGGCCACTGCCATTATGGTTTGTTTACAACTTTACATTCGAAGATTCCAACATCTGCAACAAAATCATAAATAAAAATGCATATTGCAGTTTAAAGTTTTTAACAACCGGTTGCTCATTTTTAAAACCAGCTACAGCTTCTACAAACGGTTACCAGTTTTCCGGTTGCCATTAAACATCACTAATTCGCACTTTAGTTATGCTTACCGTGTGACTGCACAGTGTCTAGCGAGAAAGTGACACTTACCGACCGTACGTGCGCACGATCTGTGCATGCACACAGTCTGTATCACCAAGCTAGTTTTTATGCCACATCAAATACATGAAATATGGACTATTGCAATCAATGCATTTGTCAGCCTGTATGTCTTTCAGTCTGTCTTTTTTTATGTGGCTTTGCTGTGCAAACACAGCTTAACAAGTTAACAGATTAATGTCCTGTTTGGGGTAAATTGGAGACTAGGGGACCCAAGAAACATTGTATTAGACAGGAATCCCAATTGACCCCAGAGATTGTGTGTGGCCTTCACCAGATTACTTTGGCCAGTTGTAATTTTTGTTGCTGCGTTGCTTATTATCAGTTGTTGTCATAAGTAAAAAAATAGAATCGCACAAAGTTGATTCTGTGCATAAATGAATTTCATCAGTTCTGATAATATTTAATAACTTAATGAAAGATTATTATTGGTAAATGTAAAAGCAAGTGTTTACTATAACCCGTCATGATTTTTGTGATTAGCTTGGGCTACTGTTGGAAAATACACATAGCTGCCTTAGTTGTTAATGTTTAACAGTTATATTTTGAAGCAGAGATAGTTAGGAAAGTTTACCTTGATGTCATCAGCTGTTACCGTTTGAGACTTGTGTTTAGGGTGCTCGTATGGTGAATGGCTTTCATACAGATTTTGTCATCACCAAGTTCTCAGATCGCTGGTTTATTGTCTTGACTCAGTTTGAAAAGCTGGGCACTTTAGTGAGAGGCTTATTCATTCATAGTTATTGCACTGTTTGAATTTGTTGGAAACATTTAACCTTTGTAATGATATAATGTAATTTGTCAGCATATTGCTCTGAAAATGCATGTAAGATTTTAATTTCTGGACATTAACTTTTGTGAATATGATCAAAACTCATCAGAGCTGCATTGCCTGTTAATAAATATCTACACTGTGATTCAGAAAAAAGTGAGCCGAAACGTTCTTTTACATCTCCTACAAAACTTATCCAGTTTTGATAAAATTTGGTACATAGTGTCCTAAATAAATTTGAGACACAGCAATGTACACTTTTTCCATCTCACCTAAGTTAATGTCTTTACACTAGCATGTGAAACTAAAAGTTGCGTTTCAAGTACGTTTCGCAGTGAAATACCATGAACTCATGTCGTGAATCGTTTCTTTAGCTTGAATTCGAAGTTTTCACGTAGCAACAAAAATAAATTAGACAAAGTTTTAATTTTACTTAATTTAAATAATGGTTGCTATGGGGTGTTTCCATAATAAATGTTTTATGCCACAGCAGACGATCAAGACTGTACGTTATTTTCATAATCATCCACCAGAGAAGAACTGATTCAAATATTAGCATAGAAGACAAACTTTGATCAAGAACTTGGTGCTGTAAAAAGATCAGAGCAGTCTTCTACTAAAAGAGTTTCCATTAACTTGTTGAGCAGAACTGGTGTTGATAAACTGATCAAATGCTACTATGTTTAAAAAATTCTAGTTCAAAGAAATGAATTTATAGTATTCCTTTGCCATAACATAAAAACGAATTCTTGTTTCACACGGTAGTGTAGAAACATTATTTAGGTGAGGTGGAAAAAAGTGTACACTGTTGTATTGCAAATTTATTCACGATACTATGCATCAAATTTTATCAGAATTGGTTGGGGCTTATAGAAGGTATGACAAAAACATGTTGGCTCACGTTTTTCTGAATCACAGAGTATATGCGCTGTGTATGTTTGTCTGTTCACTTATAACTCGGGAACAGCTGCAACGAATGTCTCCATAATTTTAGGATGGCTCCAGGGTGCCACAGGGATGGTTTTAGGTGAAAAAAGTTGGGGTAGGGGGCTATAATTCAGGGCCCGTATATGCCACACAGCAACGTGTGCAGCCTGTGTTTGGCAACATGGTTATTGGAGCGTGACCACAGTGTAGGCCTGTAGCACACGCGTGCTATAGGCTTACTGCTATAGGTATGGGTGAGGTGCAGGATTTCCATGGACGCATTTTCCCCACCATGTGCATGGTTTGTCTATTCTGTTCATGTGTCTGCCTTTATGCAGGCATATGTATGTATGTTTGCTTATAACTCGGAAACGGGAAGGGCAATTGTCTCGAAATTTTTAGGGTAGCTCCAGAGTGTCTCAGGGATGGTTTTAGGCGCAAATAATTTGGGGGTCCCGGGCCATAAAATGATAAAATTGGCATTTTTCGTTTCTTGGGGGACCGGCTGGCCATGTGCAACTGTAGGCAGATTGGGCACTGGGCACTGCACAAGCTATAGGTGCACACACAGGTGCATGCAGACAATGCGCCTGTGCAACAGAGTAGGCGTTGGTACTGACAGGCCAGCATGACTACATACAGGTACGGGAAGCAAGGGCCTTAGGCGGGCGGAAGGGTGGTGATGGAGCTGCCTGCATAACTATAGGTATAATGCCCGTCTAGATAGGCAGAATGGCTATTAAGTAGGTAATTTTGATTAGATGTTTTAAATGACATTTATGCAATGTGCTATACATGTGAATTGTCAGAAAGTTAGTCCACTCTAAAGCTCACTGCTCATATTTGATCACTCACAGTACAGTTATTGTGAATAAAAATACACAAGTTGCTTTAATCGTGTGTCTGATGGGACTGTGTATGTAGCTTATAAATATTAACTGAAAGATGCAATGTTTATCTGTGTCGTACATAGGTTCACGTTTGTCAAGATGTTGCACTTGACTCACCTGGAAATACAACATACAAAACACAGGTTCTGATGGGTGTAGACGACGTATGTTTGCTGTTGTTTTCTGCAAATCAATTAACTTCTGTTTGTTACTTAGCAACGATGAAATTTATAAGCATAGGTTCAGAAGGTGCTACAAAGTTACAAACACTGCATTTACAATTTGGCATATAGGATTGTGTTGGTTTAGAATTTTCAAGAATGTTTCATTTTAGAAGAAATCAAGAATGAGCAGTAAAATTTGTTGGCATTTTTCCTCTTAGTCCAGTGTCTCTATTTCTAACGTTGATGTGATAACTTTTTGTATGGTGTAACCTTTTCACAATGTGAAGATGTAATCAGAATGGGTAAGTTGCTGCTAAAGTTGTGGTCTTAGCTGAGAAAAGATAACAAGTGTAAATAAGATTGCACAGTGTTATAGATAAGATACATGAGATTTCTTCACAGGCAGAACTTGTTGTTGTAAGAATGAAAGTTTTGTTCAAATTGGTCTATATATACTTTCTGGCATTAATTCATACATATCAGTGGCGAGTTTGTTGGAGCTCATCATATACTGTATGTTATGTGTTAACAGTTGGAAACAAATGTGATTGCTCGGAATTTGGCATCATTGGTTGACACGTCAAAACCGATCCTTTTTGCACTCGCTTTGCAAGACAAGTCACCGGCAACAGTTCGAGAACTGTCAGACATTGTTAGCAAGCACTGCAACACACTGTGATTAATAGCTGACAGCATTTTAGTTTGCTTTCACACAGCTATCCCATGTCACTGATTGCAGCTCTGAGTATTGCTACAGAAGTTTAGTTGTTGTTCAGCAGAACACCAGCTGACAAGTCTCGCATTTGATATTGATTGCAGTTGTCCTGCTTTGTGGGTGGCTGTGTTGTAAACTAGGTGTACTATTAGTTATAGCCAGTGTTGAGGCAGGCTGTAAAAGTCTTGGTCCAATGCATGAAACTTTGGCAATTATTGTCGTCATATGTGAACTCGATGATTCAGACGCTTCAAACTCAGTTTTTGTCACTATGAATTATGACAAGTTTTGAGATGTTTTGTCATAAAGAAAATAATTAGGAATATTTATTTTGGATGTGTCCTTGATTATTTGTTATTTTTTCCTAACATGGTTGAATTTAGGTATTGATGTAAACTGTGAGAAGCTGTGGGTAAACCTTTTTGTTGGCTCTTGACCGATAACAAGTCGGTGGATGCTATCAGAAGATAGCCTCAGTTGCCTGGTATAATGACTAGCCACTAGTTCACTGTAGCTATAGAATGTATCTATTTGTCACATCTGTCATCAGAACTGCAGTTGATCGTCGAAAAGTACGACTTAAGTTTGTATATCAAAGTCATTGGGTCAAGGTCAAGGTCACACAAGCAAAAACAAAAACAGCACATGGGTGGTTCACCTTTAATTTAAAGGCAATTTTGTTTATTCCATACATCTTATAAATGTAAAAACCTTTACAGTGTACAGTGCTTTTAAAGGATGATGCCAGCAAACTATATCACAAAAGATAATATTACTTGTGCAGCACATTGCCAAAATGTCACTGTGCTATGAAGTAATATCGTCTTTTGTGATATTTGCTGTTTTTTATATTTGCTGTTTTTCTGTCTGTACACAAGTGCACAAAATTGTGACGAAATACGATACCTTAATACATGGCACATATATTAATACTTCCGGTTTTTGAAAACGAATGGCCACCGTATTGGATTTTTACTTTCAGTTTCGATTTTGACTAGTCCAAATTGGGATGTCATTCTTCGTCTGTGTACCAAATTTTTTTCCAAATCGGCAAACTGCGAGCAGAGTTATGACGTCATATGCATATTTCAAGATGGCGGCGGTCCGCCATTTTGGATTTGGTATAAGAAATTGTAGACCATCCATGAAGTGCTGGTGGTTGTCTTTACTGGTATTTCAAATTTCGTCTTGATCGAATTTGTAGTTTCAGAGATATTGCTGTTGTTGATATACCGTGGCGTTTTGTTTATTTACGTTCGCAATATCAAAATGAAATCTGTTTCCAGGGAGAAACCACCCACATATTTGGATTCGGGGGGGGGGGCACTATTTAACATCAAACGCCCAAAAGCGTTGCTTCGCAGTCTGTCTTGGAATTTGTAGTAAGGCCGTTTTGAGTCAAAAATTTCCAAGTTCCATAAAAATGTCCCAAAATGGATGTTTTTGGCGGTTGGAGAAATGATGTCAAAATGTAACCGCTTGTTTTCGGGACCCCTGCAAGGCGAAACGACGTCGTATGACGTATTGAGCCTCGATGCAGCTTCTAGGCGATAGAGAGTTGTCAGAACGTTTTTGCGGCTAGGGGGTCTGGGGGAGCGCTTAAGCTCCCCCAGCGGGTCCGGGCGAATCCGGCCGCCAAACGCATTTTGGTGCATTTTGAGCTAAAAATCAAGGCATCTGGTGGCAACAATTTTATTGATTTTCCTGAAAACTAACTAACCAAATTTCGTGCTAAATGTTAGGTCTACTAATAGTACGTCTTCAAGGCTCAGCGACATCGGTAGTACGGTCTCGTTTGGTAGGGGACCAAAAAGTTTTGTTTTTGTCCTCCAGATGGTGTTTTTGGACGATTCTGTGGGTAATAACACGTTACGAAAGTGCGAGCATTGGCTCTGGGGCGCAAACTCAGGGTCCTCACAGGCTTACAAACAGGCTTTCACGGTAAACAGAGTATTGAAGCGAATGAGCGATTGCTTTCATTGAAATGCTAGTGTTTTAAAACTAACGAACACATGAATGTTTAGTCACTATCCATCACAGTAAAAACTTGAAGAGATCATTTAACGCAAAATAGCAGAGTTATTGAACCATTTAAGCATTATTGGTTAAGGCTGAGCAAAGGTGCCAAAGAATGTTCGCCGGTGCTCATTAAGTGACACAAAGTCATTCGCTACAAAAACTAAA
>Ga0126335_1001926_pt1 | contig 12087 bp, 7 predicted proteins | sample OlaspJWI45metaG_FD_108409 | JGI IMG/M metagenome (GOLD analysis project Ga0126335, IMG submission 108409) | Marine gutless worms symbiont microbial communities from Oahu, Hawaii - Olavius sp. 1 OAHU.JWI-45 metaG | ecosystem: Host-associated > Annelida > Digestive system > Unclassified | place...
ACACACACACACACAACCACATGCCTAACGTGACAGACAAACAGCCACGTCGCCATAGCCAATGTCGCGCCAACGCACCGTGTTGGGCGGCAAAACCTGTACCTTATCATACTCAGGTACTTTATATCGCCAAGTTTTTCTAGTCTCTTTGCATCTGTCAGCCAGACTACAGTACAACAGCGAGAGAAAGGGGTCACATTAATGTTTCACTGCACCAATTTGCGAAAAAAAAATTACACCAAGGAGCAACGACTGGAAATCTAGGCCCTATGATCAGTTATTCGCAAGGCGAAAGGCAACAACAATGTACGGCAATATTCATCATAATGTGCAGAAAACTTTTCAAATTAGCAAACAGCCAGGCGGTTTCGGAATATTAAACTCACTCACTTACAGACCTGTAATAACAGAGCAAGAGATGACGAACCTTGCCACGAATAATGGCCATATCTCCAGCCGCTTCAGCTCGTCCAGGCATCCTGGATAATTTCAACTTATTGACAATATCCACAAACAAACAGTATATAGAATACCGTGACGTCCACACTGCCTTTCTATCTGGTAAAGAAACTGCTCTTATCGCCAGCTCAGCAGGCGCGTGCGTAGATTAAAGCTGGGACGATATATCGAAATATCGGCGACATACCGTTTTAGATATCGTTTTTTTCGATATACAGATGTCGTACCGGTGACAGATGAATGCCGGTAATTTTCGATATTTTACTTTCTTTCACCGACTGTTTAACGAGACAAAATAATTATACATTAAGTAAAACTGGGTATCTCATTTGGCAATATGATGTATACTTCGTCACACTTTTTCAGTCTATCTCAAACCGAAAGTTGGTTTGGCACTTCGGCGCCGCCTGCTAGGCCTACGTAATTAGGAACGTGAAAATGGTAGAGTTACCCAGTACTAAGACGCATATAATCATAAGACCATGTCAGGCGTATGGATCAGGCTGCTCCTGCCCACCAAGCTCTACATATCTGTCACGTCACGACAGGGCTCAGGACAGTTTGACACCTGGAGGAGACAACCAGGTCGTCCACGAAAATGCTGGGTGGAGCAGGTCACCACGTGCACAGGGCTCTCCTTCTGATGCTTGGAGTGTTGCGACAAATCGGTGGGCATGGAGGGTGCTACGACCCGTCGAAGGTCAAACGTAGAGAGAGAGAGAGAGGGAGAGAGAAATAGAAGGGTCAGGATGATACTGGCGATGCCGTCTGCACTCCAAAGTCAAAAGCGAAACATTAAGCAATTTTTCAGGCTGTCAAACGAGCGTTACAGTACAGACTAAAGAATATCGACGTCAATATCGCCGATACTTTGTAGTCATAAATATCGGCGAATATCGATATCGGCAAAGACGATATCGATCCAGCCCCAGCGCAGATAGGATACCCGGCGTTAGTGATGGGTGAAAATCAGAAACGGTTCGACATAGACAAATTTTGGCCATCTTGTCTAATGTGGCTTGTTGGCACTCAATTTCTTTGGTCTTCAAATTTACAGGGTTTGGGTTAAAACACAGAATATGCAAAAAGCCACATTAAACAAGAATGCCCAAATTTTGTATACACTTCGATGGCTGGGGACCCACCCTAACCAAACTACGCAAAAGTAGTTAACAGCGCCGGATAACCGTTGGTGCTGTTGATACTACATCAGGCCAATTCGTGAAATAGGCCCACGGAATAGACGGGAATTTTCTCTTAAATTTTCCGCTGTACCTGACCATGCACTAGCTTTTGTCATCTCTGAATCTGTCTCAGAGTTTTACTTACTTACTAACTTAACGTTGAAAGTGCGTTGAGCATCTGTCTGTGCATGATGGTGTCCAATACCGCTGGCTGCGGTGAGTCGAGCTTCTCAAAGTTGGGAAGAGTCGACGTCTGCGACTTTCAATGGAGCAGGAAAATGCTAAGCATGCTGACGCATACGACCACAGAGCATGCGCTACTGCGCAGCTCCGACTTCACCGACATAATCAGCATCAACAGCGATAGGCAATAAACCTACTAAGCTAAGGAGCAGTTTTATAAGTGAGACCGAGGGCAGTACTACTGATCTCAAACTGTACTATTGGTAGTACATGTCGTTCTATGTAACTGCGTTCAGTGAAGGGTGGTTGCTATGGGTCTTGTCTGTCTTGAAAGCTGAGAAGAAAATAGGTCCTTTTCTGGGGCAGACCCAATTCAGTCTTAATCCGGCACTGGTAGATCATAGGGGGTCGGGGTCACGTGACCTACTTTTGATTTTTGGACCCCCTTGTATCTCTGCAATGCCTGAAGCAGGACACTCCAGTGCGTGCAGTGCATTCGATGCAACCTCTGCCAAATTACTTTGGTCTCTTGTTTAAGTTCTGAGTGTTGAACGAATTAACTGGCAGTGAACCAGTGACGACGACGCGACTTAAACTTTGCCAACAAAATCAAATCAAGCAACAAATTTAGTTTTGCAGGTCAACTACCATTCACTGTGGAAACAACGGACACGACTACATCTCAAAGTGCAACGAAACACGACCAGAAACAACATAGATACGAACAATATGCTATCTATGGTCGAAGGTTGTAAACAGTCCGACAGAAATAAATGGTGTTCGAAAACGAGCAGCAGAAACAACAGTTGTGTATCTATTTCACAAAACGTTATCTGCTATATTAGCAAAATGGACTATACGATTCAAAGCTCCTCCCAATTAAGGGCATATGGCAAAGAACGTTTGACGTAACACACTGTAAATCATTTGGGAGACTTCTTTCCAGCCAACTGCACTACAGCTGACTTCCAACTTCACAACAACTGCAGAAATACTAAAAATGAAAACTAACCCAAAAATCAAACATGCATGAACTTAATTTCTGAATGCTCAGGTCTAAATTACCGACACAAACACGCATCAAATGTCACAACCAAACAACCTCTGAAAGCACCATAAAGTCTCAGAATTCAGCAGACAGAAGTGGACCATACTCATGTCACGCGTGTTCCAAAACCAACGGAAACTGAACTGTTGACTGTCCAATGTACACTGCAGCCTACATATCCTGCTTTGTTATACAGCGCAATCGTTTCTGGATTTGCAAGTATTTCTACACAGTGGTCCACAAAAAAACGTGGCAGTCTATATTTGACTATAACTTTGGCAAATCTCAACCGATTTTTGTAATTTTTGGGTCACCTTCGTACTGAAGAAATGCTCCGTGCAACTGCAGTAAAATTTACCACACCACCTGAATTGTGTGCACACCTTACTTTGTAAAACAAATAACACTTTTCCAGTTTAAAAAGCCTTAACACAGAGCCAAAGGGTAGTTTCGTATTTTGATGGTAAGGTGTAGACATATTCCGGGTGATACGGACAATATTACTATGACTATATCCTTGTCATTCGGTCAAGATTAAAACGATATAAAAATTATAAATACCGGTTAACATTAACCAAAGTTACAGTCTAACGTAGACGGCAACGTTTTATGAGCACTGTGTAGGTACAATTTAACAGTTTCACAGTATCACAGTCCATGTTTTCAGTCAAGTTTTTTGCTCAGCATGTATATCAATGTGTTTCATCAAACAGCACAATAGTGTTCTCAGCTCCAACACGTGACCAAGCATTTGTACACTGTGAGTGTCCGTATCAAAAAAACTTCCAATTTTGTAACCGTGAAAGAATTTTGACAATCAGTCGAGATTTGGCAACGTTGAATCCGACTATAGAGTGGGAAACTTTTTGAGACACACTGCAGGTAAGAAACATTCCCAACTACCAGAGTATGTTTCCGCACACGTGCAACTGTTACAGACCGAGAGACAATTAACATAAAGTTTCTATACTCTAGGGGTGGCAGTCAACTCGTCTCCAAGTGCACTCATTCCCAGGGATTACGGCTAAGGTTAGAGTTAAGACTTTCAGGAATAGGTCTGGCTTGGGGCGAGTTGACTGCAAACCTACTGGATAATAGTTTAGTGGAGATTTCTGAGCTTCACACTGTAGGAAATCTATGGATCACATCCGAACCATTTTTAACAAGTCCGTGCAGGCTTTCGGAACTTGCATTAAGTCAGAAAATGTTTTATGCAATTAAATCTTGATTATACAGCCTTATTCTTTTCCTTTCCAGAATTTATAAAATTACTGTAGGACCAGCTTCAGTAATCCAGCGAGATATTGGTACATGTCGTTTCGGAGGCGAGTCCTTCCAGGCAAACGACTGTTCTGGTACTGATGCAACAAAGAAACACAGATGATGCTGCAAGTTGTTGACTGGTGAAAAAGATGGCAGCAGCTTCTGAAGAATAAACGCGAGAATCAACGTACGTTTTCCTACCAACTATTTTCCTTAAACAGCTAACAAATGCAAACAGCTGGTGTTATGGCACTGAAAATATCATGGCAAACACATTCTGCTGCCGGAAACTGGTAAACACACTAACAGTTCGTGCTGCGGAGGAATGAAAATAAATGTTCATTAAATTTTGTAAAACAAATAAAGCGCGACTGCTGAAAGTTTGCGTTGTATGGTAGGTTAGTATCGCTGCTGAGAAACCGATGCGAGGTCGAATGCTCGAAATTACACGCCTTTGTGTGCAAATATTTACCAAACGTAAGCTCAGTGGCTGCATGAGTGTCAAACAGCCCAGCTGCCAGTCTATGGCAGCCGCCGAGTGGAGACAGGCAGTGGCTATCGGCATCGGTTGAGTGAACTGACATGCCCAAAATAATTTTGCAAACCCCGCCTAAAGTCTTACACGAGCAGTGAGGCACTCAAAACAAACAACATGACATGGATAACTGGAAGTAGGCTGCAGTAAGTGAAGTATGATTCATCGTGCTGCGGAGGCTGAAGTGAGGTATGATCCACATCAGGCCCGGTGTGTCTTGATGAAGTTGATAAGCCCATTAGTGGACGAGTCGTGAGATGTGATTGTAGCGTCACCCTTCAGGTCTCCATGTATCACCTTTGCCAACGCCTTACCCAACTCTACCCTATTACACAGGCACAGGCTAGGTTACCGTAACATCCGCGTACTTTTAATTGTTGGCGTATATATGACGGTAAAATATGTTAGTCAGTCAATGGTATGGAGTGCGCACTGCGTCAGTTGATGTTGACAGTCAATGTATGATGTCAGTGGGCCCAAGCGTGATTAGTTGGACCGCTTATGATGTATTTGGAGTGATGAAGTCAGGTTGTACATATATTTCACATAGCATTTCGTATTAATGTTGTTTTTCTATCAATTTACAGTGCCGACAGTTGTCATAAGACATCTGAGAGGCGACTATAACATTTTCTCATAAGATTATCATAAATCAACAGTGCTGTGCTAAAAGATCTCAAAGTGACGTTTTAGTAATTTTACAAGAAAAACAAAAAAAATTATTTACAACCCGCTACTGCATCCGGTCTAGCTCAAAGAAATGGCTACCAGGTTTTCTTATAGTTATCTATGGATGGATAATTAGGTATGGCATCATAATCTGTAAAAAATATAAATATAATTTGGGACACAGTGTACAAACTAGCAACACAAATAACGCGAGACTATGACCAATAGCAAAGTACAACCGGAACTAGAATTTACTGGATATTGACGTAAGGACCGTAAGACACATTGAAAATTGAGGTGAGTCGATTACGTCGTCTGAAAGAGCACTCAGTAGTTTGGGGACAGTACTAGTTTGACTTCGACACCCAGACTGCTGCGTGGGTGGAGTCACAAGTTTCATGTTTGACGTGTGATGTCCTGGTTCGAATCCGGGGTGCAGCAAAGTAGTCGATGTGTAATCAACGAAATAATAAGTAAGTAAACTTATCCCGTTCCTTGACTGTCAGGAACCGGAACCAGAATGATAGTAAAAAGTGGCCGGATGTCCGGCTGGAACCGGATACAACCAAATATCCAGTACTTCCCCCAAAGGATCCAGAACGATGACTAAAAGTTCAAAACCAAGCCGAGACCAAATATCAACCCAAAAATCACAACCCTCCTCCCCGAAGTCAAAGAATGCACAGAGCTACTAACCCCCACTGGTCGTAGGAGTTGATGTCCCAGATGACTCCCTGAACGTGAAACTTGTGTTCATACATCGCTGTACAACAACCATCAGCAACAGATCTAGCGACGGTAGTAATACTACAACATCAACAATGCTTGTCAAGACGACTACTATACATGCATCAACCACAACAACAACAACAACCGTTTAACGGCCTTTGTCCGGGACTACCCGGGTAGGCCAGTACCAGAAAAAAATTCAACAATGCTTGTCAAGACGACTACTATAAAATGCAACAACCACAAGCAAATTCCACCACTTTCCAGATCCTGGAAATTTTACGAAACAAGAAGGTCATCTATTGCTCACACTCTGCCTGATGCTGGTGCCCTCTGGTGAATGATTGCAATTTACTGTTGGGATTTTCTGACATTTACATACCCTTCTCACATTTGATGCCGTTAATAAGGGAGATCCCCTCGAGCTATCTAATTCATATGTGGTACCAGAAAACTAGAATGGCTGGGCTACAATCTGGTGAAGGTCGCATGATGATCAACTCAGTCGTTTAGGCACAATACATCAACGTAACAGACACGCACACACTCACACAGGTAACCACGTCGCCACAGCAAATGCCACCCCAACATGCACTGCATTCCGGCTGCAAAAGTGGCTCTCAAAGTATAAGTCAAGGTCAAATATGGCTATGACAGACCTCGCGGTGGAGACCAACACACACACAGACAGCGACGTCACCACAGAAAATGGCATCAGAGGGTAACAATAAATGCAGTATTATTTCACAGAATTCCGTTGGAAGCCTGTTCTTCCAACACCAAAGCCCAAACTTTGCTAACACTGTAAGACAGGAGTAAAATGAGACCATTACCTATGAGCACTCCAAGTATGTAAGGCGTCAGCTTGGTAAAGATGATGGAGTTGCTGGGTCGGTTTCCTTCAAACACCTAAACAGAAGAGCATCAGAAAATGCTAAAAACTAGTCTCAACCAACCAACTCGTTACCATCAACACAAGCGAGTCGCCAAAGTGATTTGGCAGTGTGTTGCCATCTGTGAGGCGCCATCTGGCAAATGTGTCAAACAGTGATATTCACATAAGGTAGAATCAAGTAACAGTTCTGCACTTCCCACTGAAATCATGTAGAGGTGAAGGACACTTCGTGAGGGAACTTCGCCACAGAAGCACTTATGTATGACACATGTTGTCAAGGGATCACACAGTTTCACCTGCCACTCGCTCCTTTGTCCATGAACGGAATGAATGCTTTTGCCTTCTCAGTCGAAGCTGGTCCTCATTTACCGACCCCGAGGGGATGGGAGGCTGAGTCAGCCTAGGCGCCACCACGGTGAGTAAACAGGCTGATTAGTACGGCTACTTAACGGATATCACATTTGTTAGCTGTTCAGACCATCGCACGGAATCACTCATCAGTTGAAACACAGGGCTATGAACGTCAAACTCGCGACCTCTCTGGCTGCGAGCCGTGATGCTAACCACTGAGCCACCCCCCCCGGGTGATCAGGACCCCCATCTAATACAATGTACCTTGGGTCCCCAAGAGTCTCCAGCCCAAACAGGAACTCAATCCGTCAAGCCATTTTTGCATGGCGGGATCATCAATGGCAGTGCTCAACACTCTAAATCAAATGCAAGAGATGCAGTCTAATGCTAATCGTGACGATGACAGCCACGCAGTCTTGCTTGACCGTCACCTTGTGTGGAAGTATCTTGTCCAGTGCCGCACCAGACAGTCCAGACTTCTCGAGCTCCTCCTTGGCTTCATCCTTGCTCTTTCCCTTCATTAGAGCCTCAGTCTGAGCCAGGAAGTTGGACAGCAGCAGCTACGCAGACCACACACAGACTGACGTTAAATAAATGATAGAAATGCCCAAAATGGCGGAACCATACTTCCGATCATGAATCTGACGACAGATTCTGAATTGGGAAGCCTCATCACAGCAGTGCTCGGCAGGTCAAATCTCAAGTCAATGGAAATACGAAAAATGTGGGGTCCTGCCCCCAAAAAACTATTGGGGCAATAAAGATAAAATCGTCGAGGGAGGGAACCCACATGCAAAATTTGGCAATGCTCGAATTACCGGGGCTGTCTCCCCATACGGGTGAAATATAACTTTTTGGCATTACCCCAATAACTTTTTCTACTCTTGTTTGAACAAGCCTACAGACAAAACCCCTCAGCCAATTTTAATATGCAAAAGTAGGTCATGCGGGTCAGGATGTATGTGACCTATTTTGAATACTGGAACCTCCTCGTTCGTCAAGTAGTCACACTTGCAATGACAGATCAGACTACGTCTTTTCGCTATAAGCTCACTTGTAAAGGTAACGAGTCACAGAACCACAAAATAATCTTTGTTGTTCCAGGCGTGATCTTTATACCGTCTCTTAAACTGAGTTTTTTACAATCACTACAACCAATCCGTAAGCGTTTAGTCCAATATGACGATTGCATATGTTACAATAGATGGAAAAGGTAAGAAACACAGGAAAAACAATAAAAGTACACAAATACATGCACGGATTTAGAAATATTATCAAATCCACAGTAACAGTAGAAAATGGACAAAAAACATCATAAAAATGCATCAGACAGTGGTTTAGAATGCCTTAAAGCATGAAGTAGTATCACGGAGAGTCTATGGGAGAATAAAATAAAAGCATGCTTCTATCTCGCTTAGTTTCAGAGATATTTGCAGTTTGCATGCGATGAACAGACAGACAGACTGACCGACAACATGTATCATCACTACAGCAGTCCACCGATCTGGCACACAGCTATGGAGGAGTAGAAATCAAATGTGGTTTACTGAGAACGAAAATGAACATGCAAATAATCACTAATAATCCTCACTCACTTTGACAAGTTTGAATGCGTGGTTTGATCAAAGACCACATTTGACGCATATCGAGTCTTTCAACCAAAATGCCGTCAAGTACAAAAATGGCTCTCAGTGCCAAAAGTCAAGGTCTAATATGGCAACGACAGACCTCGTGGTGGAGTCCAGACTGTACAGGGTTGAAAGTTTGAACTGGCATCAGAAAGTCGCATGGAATCAATCGTGTGCCTAACAGATTACGACCACAATGATAACAGTCATCACCAAGTTAAACAATATATACACAACACTGAAACATTAATGTCACACATGACACGTGATTCGGTAATAAAAATAAAGTGAAAGAAAATTACTAATACCAAAAAAGAACTAAAATATTAACAACAGCAGACAGTGATAAGTACATTCTTGCCAATCTCTCCCTATGCCATTGGACCTGATGCAGCAGCAGCAGCAGCAGCTTAGAGAAAATCTGTCATGGAATAGAGGCGTTTCTACAGACTGCATAACTTCGATGGTGTGTCGTTCACATGGACAACACATGCGTCCTGAAGCGGTCGTTTTATGGACAGCTACTTCATGGCTCCCGACGTCGGGGCAAACAATATAAATAATACAAGGACTGTCTGAAGGACTGTCTGAAGGATACACGGAAACAGTGTGATGTCACACCTTCTCAGCTGGAAACGCTAGCAAGTGACAGAACAGACCGATGATCCATGAGCAAATCAGCAAATACAAGACTTTGAAGCACAACGTGTCCATGAGTTGGAGGCCAAACGTGATCTGAGAAAATCTGGGCTTCCATCTACCAGCGGCTTTCAGTGTCAGATCTAAAAGCGGATGTGTCGTTCACGCATTGGACTCCTTTCCCACAGCAAATCCCACTCCTGATGATAAAACCTGTCACGCTGATGGCTCAGTCCATGTACCTTAGTACCAGCAGTCTTTCAGTAACAACTCCAAATGTTGCCCTGGTCGTCGAGGAACAGACAACTAGATCTCATTCGGAGAGACTAACTGTTCCCCCGCTGATCTGTAGAGAAGGGCGGTTCTTCGTGATCATGGTGCCAAAATGACGCTACGGCCCTAGGCTGTACGGAGCCAACGACGAGTAGTACCTTAGTGTATAGATAGATAAAAAGCATGCTGTCCACTCATGCATGGCTCCAAAGATAAAAGATCATACACTTAACACAGTGACCCTTAGTGAAGCAACCTCACTGCAGAAGCGTTAAGGCATGGCACGCGTTGTCGAGGGATTTCACAGTTTTACCTGCACACCCACATGTTTATCCACGAATGGAATGAACCATACCTACCTTTGCCTTCCCAACCGAAGCTGGTCCTCATTTGCCGACCCCGGAGGGATGGAAGGCTGAGTTGGTCTACGCAAAACTACGGCGAGTAAGCAGTCTGCATAAAGCCGCTATGTGACAGCTATCACAGTTGTTAGCTGCTTAAGTCGTCACACCTCACTGTGCAACCAAGTATAGGGAAGCATCGAAGTCACAACCTGTCGGCAGCAAGCTGCGATGCTAACCATTGAATCACCAAGTCACGCTGTCATGCAGAATAGTAGTAGTAATAGTAGTGTGACTAGTAGTAGTAGTACCCTGGTATGAGCTGGTAGAAAGCATGCTTTATATTCGTGCCAGGCTCTCGACCACTACCACCACCAGCAGCAGCAGCAGTAGTAGTAGTGTGACTAGTAGTAGTACCTTGGTGTATGAGCTGGTAGAAAGCATGCTGTCCATTCGTCCCGGGCTCTCCCCACGCTATCGGCCCAGTCATGTAGTTGACCCTACTTCCCGTCCGTGTCACATACTTGCCGTTTGACTCCATGTCGCCTTGTTGGAAGTACGCCGCAAACCGGTGCATGTACTGCAGCACACACACCGTGACACCGTACACCACACCAGTAAGTACGTAAGTGGACTTGGCAAGCGCTACATATCGAACTGTCACAGAGCGCCGCGCTCTCACTGCTCGAATAATGTCTTCAACTCTCGCTTAAACTGTTCATAACTGGATTCACGTCACAAAGACGATGGCAGGGCTGTGATGGCAAAACTCCTACCACCGGAGCTGTTCTGCGTCTGCAGCACCGCACATGTAAGCATTAGCAAGTCTGCCTACGATACAGAAGCGCATCAAATGCAAAATGCTTAAGTGCAGAAAATGACAGGATACAGTGGAGCTCTGTCGCTACCGATATTCGTAGATATTTCTGAACTCAAAATATTGGCAATATCAATATTCTTTACTGCAGTGCTCTTTGGCCTACTTAAGCTGAAAAATGTTGAAGTTCTTTGCTTTTCACTATGGAAACCAGACGGCATTGTCAGTGTCATCTACAATGTCCACGCTGCGACACTTTCAGTCTTAGTGATGTACATTTCTGCCATATTCACGTTAAATACAAAGTATTCAATGACGTCAAAGTGTCAAACCGAATTGTCAACTTGCGGTTTGGACCAGTAGAGACGGAACGATGTATCACACTGCCGAATGAAATACTTAATTTTAAATCCTATAATTATTTTACTCACCTAACAGTCAAGAAAAAATATAAGCAAATATAGAAAATTACTGATATTTTAGCAATCGCAATTACAATATTGATACATCAAAAAACCAATATCTAAACGCTAATATCGATACGATACCAATAATATCGGGATCGGCAACATACCGGCAAGATCTTGATATATCGACCCAGCTCTACAGCACACAGCTCTAGAGCTGTCTAAAGTCTAACTTTAACCTTAATTCTAACTGTAACTCTAATCCTGTATCATTACAGTGAGGGGCAGATCATTAAGCAAAAGTCTCAGTGCCAAATCATTATTGCAAACGGAATTGAATCTTTCCAACAGATCTCAAACCAGAGTTATAGTGAAACTGAGACGTTTCAAAGTATGGCTTACTAAGCCAGTAAGCGTTTGAATAATGTCCGTTACGTCTGTGATATTCGCTTAAGCAGCCGTTACCTGGTCGTAGGGCAGCAGAGTGTAAGTCTCGGCACCAAAGAAGTTTGTATACCAGATACCAATCAGTGCCAGAATCACAGGAATCTGTACACATTATTACAAAAATAAGACAAGCTACAGGCGCTAAACGTGCACCTCCTCAAACAGCATGCAAATACTTCAATATTCAAATCACCGGAGCGTATCCTAAAAACTTTATAA
>Ga0126335_1001927_pt1 | contig 12084 bp, 6 predicted proteins | sample OlaspJWI45metaG_FD_108409 | JGI IMG/M metagenome (GOLD analysis project Ga0126335, IMG submission 108409) | Marine gutless worms symbiont microbial communities from Oahu, Hawaii - Olavius sp. 1 OAHU.JWI-45 metaG | ecosystem: Host-associated > Annelida > Digestive system > Unclassified | place...
GCCGGCGTCAGTCGTTGTAGCAATCAGAACTGAAAGTGGTGAGCGTATCGTTCGTCAGACAGCTCTCGGCGTCTCTCCAAGATTCACAGCACTGCCGATCTTTATTCAACAATGTCTGACTTGAAAAGTGTCGATAAATCGCGCCCCCAGTTTGAGAAAGAGAGAGACAGAGTTGTTTATTTTCCACATAGCAACAACACTTGAATAAGCGCACAACAGAAATACAAAATTAGGAGGGTTGCCAGAAAGGCACATGGCCCATCAAAGCTGGCCACCCATAAACAAAGCGGCGGTCACGTGACTTCTCGCCATACGGTAGCAAACAGGTGAAACCAGGTCAACACTGCCGGAAATTGGGTCGGCGGCAGACTAAGGCGTTATTATTGTTATCTTTTGTCCTGATCCGCTTGTTCGCTTGTCTCGTGGAATCTTCCAGTCAACTCGACTCGTCTTAAAACTTTTCTTCCACTTTTCCCGTCCGTTGCTTTCTCATTTTCTCTTCCATTGACTCATTTCGCCGAGTTTTATCTACTCGGTTGCGTGACGCAGTGGTTAACGTCGTTGGTCTTATCAACGAAGTTAATCAACGTCGGGCTCCGTCAGTACTTGGACCGATGACCGTCTTCGGACGCGTAAACCATCTAGGTATGTGACCAGCCAACTAGGTCGACCACGTCTTCCATCTCTCCGGGGTCGGTAGAATGAGGATCAGCTTCGGCTGGGAAGGCAAAGGCATGGTTCATTTCTTACCGTTCGCGGATAAACGCGTGGGTGGCAGGTAACCGTAACACTGTGAGATCCCTGACAACACGTGCCATACTTCAGCGCTTCCGTGATAAGGTTATCTCGTAAAGTGGCGCTATATTTCAAATGTCTCTTACCTTCACTGGCGTAGACAAGGGGGGCCCAGCCCCCCCCCCCAATGGCCGGGCAAAAAATAATTTTTTTTGTTAAAATAGAGGGACTTTCAAGTTAATTTTGAGGCCCAAAATGCTCTAAAACTCACCTACGAGCACCTTTAACTTCAAATTATTTTCCGGGGGTTATACCCCCGGACCCCCGTTAAAAGGGGAGAGGGGAAGGGAGAGAGAGAGCAAGGGAGGGGAGGCTCCCCCCAATTCACATTCCTGGCTACGCCGCGGCTCACCTTTACCTTTATATTTCTGTTTTGAAGTTTTTTTTGCGCTGGTCCAGCTGGCTTTCGGACTCACTATTAATGTAGTCATGCTTGCTTACTTATTGTACTTTACGACCGTGTTGCGGTGGAGAAATGTTGTTGGTCGTCGTTGAAGTTTGAGCTGAACGTGTACAGATTTGTACGTAAATTGGATCGAGTGAGCCATGAAATGTCGGATGTGCTGCCGGCATTGTCGGCCTACCTGGCAGGTATACTCTACCATGGAAGTCACAGTAGCGACGCAGTCTGTTCACAGTCAACTGCAGGTGCGCTTGTGCATGTGACACAGCCTGCAGAATTTACTATTCTTTGCGCTTTTCTCGCCGTTGTAAGATTGTGGTAAATGTTGTCCGTAAGCCTGCAAGTTGTCAGTAAACGTTTTAAAGTTGAAACAAACTACATGTAAACGAATAATTTTGTCATTTTAGTGCCAGTATGGATTTATGTGTTTTGAAGTAAAATGCAACAGAAACCGTTTGACAGCCCTTGGAACTCTTAGATTAAAGCGGAGCCCTTCGCGCTTCATAATATAGAAAGAAAAATGGCCAACGAGAGCGATGACAGAAGAAATGAGACCATGCAAAATAAGGAGACTTGCAGAAATCTCAGTAAAGCGAACTCTCTGAATCTGAGGCGCATGCATGTTGAAATGTGGCGTCCGGTTTGTAACGTAGTAGCGTTTGAAACGACTATTTTGAGGACGAATAAACTGTATGCACGACGAAAGACTAACAGTTGTGTTATTACAACAGAACCAGAGCAGTCGATAGAACAGGCTCTGAACAAAACTACGATGAAAACAACAAGGCTCTATTGGTGATTTCTGTCACGTCCTTAAACAGTCATGCGACGTAAGTTGTGATTTAATCCAGAAACAGGTGCTATGGTCATAGTCACGACATCGGGCATGCAGTGGGCCTACTGTCCTGTTTAATAGCGTTAATGCATAGTACAGCGTCGCCAGTTATGAGGCACTGGGGCGCCTCGTGCCCCTCGACTTCCAACAATCAGTTTTTCAGCTCACTTCGTGGAGCACACATAATCTAGGCTCACTGTATAAAAGCCGACTCTGTCTATAGTTCAATGTCAATCATTAATCCTTTCAACAAATTTTAATAGCTATGATTGTGTCATTGTGTTAAATTTCGTGATATTTTTTGTATCGCCCACTCGCGCTTGATTAATTTCATGTAGCCTAGTTTTGCAGAAGCGTAGCTATCTAGCACCTACAGGAAGCGTAAGCCCCCAATGACAAAAAATACAACACAAAAATATCCCGAAACATACGACATCGCCAATGAGGGGCGTTCGTCAATCACGCTTAAAAGCACTAAAATCGTTTTTGTCCGGACTTCGCTCCAGACCCCGCTGGAGGAGCTTACCGCGCTTCCTATACCCCCCTATAGTCGGTTGGGGATGGGACAACCCCTCCCCTCCCCAGTTCTAACTTCTAACCCACTGTGAGTCTCGTTTCGTTCTCCTCCTCGCACCAAATGCTGGCGACGCCATCTATCGTACTGTATAGGCTACCAGCAGCAGCAGCCGACCGCACTCAGCTGACAATGCGTAAAACTGATAACAGTGATAAGTTATCAGTGAGTCTCATGCATGCATGCGGCGTGGGCTGTTGGCTATTTTGATGTGTCTTGTGACGCGATATCCTTGTGCATATGATTTGCTAACAACTCAACTCTCACGGCTGCTTACTATTAGCTACACGAACCATGCAGAATGGAGGCCAGATATACAGTGATTTAGAAACAAAGTGAGCCCAAATATTTTTGTCATATCTTCAGAAGATTTTAAACGAAATTTGGTATATGTGTTATCCTGAATGAATTTGCAACACAGGAATGTACACGTTTTCCACGACACCTAAATAGTGTCTCTACACTACCGTGTGAAACAAAAATTAGTGTTTGTATATATGTACGAGGAGGAGGGGAGTGAGAATTTTGCCCACTGTAAAGTATAGGATCATCGCTCACATTCGATGCGGCCTTAGCCGAGTTAGGCAACTTTGGTCTTTTGTTCTACTTTTTTGTCTTATCTTTTCTGTATCGTCGACGTCATCATCATCATCATCATCGTATCATCTAGGGCTGACCGGAATTTGGCTCCTGCTCCGGCCGAAGTCCAGCCAGTTTCCCAAATCCGCGTGTCTCGATTTGTGTTTCTGAAGTACAATTCAAAACTGTGTTGAGGGCAATTAAAAAACAAATGCCTTGACAGAGTAATAGTTTAGCTGTTGGTAATGTTGTGACTGATGTGAGCATGGTGTTAATTGCAAAATAAATTTCTGTGTGTGCTAGTTAATATTGTTCTTGTTACTGTTCTTTCGTTGTGATATTTTACGATTACAAATCCGGCCAAATTCGGCTCCGGTCGTATTTGGAAAAAGCAAACCCCGTACAGCCCTAATATAATCATCACCGTAGGTGACGATACTGATGCAGCGACAGCAGTGTTATTCGAGTTAACTGTAACTATAAATCGGCTGACTAAGAGCCCTGAGAAGAGAATCATGCTGAAAATGAACCTGAAATATTATGCATGATTCAGCATGATTCTCTTCTTTGCACCTATGCAAATTTTATGCAAAATAACCAACTAAAATAGAAATAGAAACTGAAAAACAATAACTTTAACTGAAAAAATCACAACTGTAACTGAAACAGAAAAAAACATAACTGAGATAACACTGAGTGACGGCGCAAGACTGGGACGTGTCCTTTGTGTCCACTGTGTCGACAGTGACAGTGAGTCGTCCGGAAACTGCACTACGCTACACTACACGGTACGTTGTTAACCCAAGTCGTCACTCTTCGATGTCCCCGTCGCCGCCTGGCAAGACTATGATCGAGTCCACCAGTACCACTACACAGCTTCATCGCAGACAGCCACAAGCCGTTGAATTCGTCACATCCCGTCACACCGTCGTCGGTCAGGCGTCACGTTGTCAGCTTAACAACTGGTTAACGTACATGTAATTGACAAAAGCCACATCGAACCCCCCTCGCCATGGGGATGGGGACCCTATCTAATACATGTTGTTTTGACAGTTCTATAGTTTCTTTGGTCTCCAGGAGTCTCCACCCCAAACAGGAGGTCGATCCGTTCAGCCGTATTTTGTACTTTGTACTTCCCGTCTGCGTGACAGACTGACAGACGCCAGGATCACCAGTCGCAAGAGTGTATCTCATGTATTCGATGCGGCCTAATAATCATGTAGCTTTAATATTCATCTTCGGGATAACATCTTAAACGACTTAAAACTTGGTGTCTGCGTAACTGACGTCTTCACCCACGTTTAAGTTTCCATATACTTTTTCGATTTTTACATAATTGTTTTTTTTCTGTAGAGCACTGTCTTTTAGACATTTATCTATCCCACGAGAGCTTTGGATTTTGCTACTTGAGTGTAAATTTGTTAGCTGACATCGAAGCAGTCTGCCATGGCCTCGCTTGAGATTATCTTAGTCTTACAGTAGAAAAGCTTAGATTGTTCAAGACATAAGATTGTACTATTTTCTAGAGTTGACAAGTATTCGTGATTTGCTGGTTGTTACGGCAGATGGCACGGCCGTGGTGATGGCTCTAGTGGCAGTCAGTGGATTAGTTCTTACGGCTATCATCGTAACCGTCGGAGTCGCCTGCGTCTACGTCAGAATTAAACGGTTACCAATATTCACTTTTATCAGTATTTTACAAGTCGAAGAGAGAACGTCATACAAGCAGCTTATATCCATGACAGACTGGTTCAAACAATCATGTTGGTTTGCTAGGTTATCAAATGCTTGTAGGCCAAAGTAGGTTGGCTTGAAGGGAAATGTTTAGATGTCTCTGGCACTGAGAGAGAGAGTAGGCCTACCAATATATTGCAGGCCAATGATTATAAAGCTGAAATTCATGGAACCGGGAGCCAAAGTTTACATTATTAGAATCAGTTATATATATGCCTATAGCTCAGCACTGATTCGTTTTATTGTGTCTCATGGTATAATTGTTGCGGTTGGAGTGTCGGTAATGGACTAATGGGTATGAATTTCACAATCTGCTCTGCAAAATATAGGCCTACTTTTAAAACTTGTGATTTCACGTCAGGAGTTGTTAATATGAATAGATTAACACGGCAGTACTATCGCGTGGCTATGAGTGTGTCGTGTGATAGATTGTGTCAGTTTATTTTTGATCTGATAAGGTGCTGGGATTGGTAATAATGAGTGCATCTTGGATAAAGATGAAACTTGTGAAATTATAAGAAAATTTTAGCTGCAGGTTGTAATATGTGTATTTGTACTGTTTTATGTTACTTTTATGTTGTACTTTGTGTACGATTTCATAATTAAATAAATTAATAAATAGGATATCACATATCAGTATTTTGTTGGTTTTGTATTTGCGATGCGGGCATAGAGGCATTGGCATGCGCTCGTACTTCCTCTACATCTTTACGTTACCATATTGACTTTAACGCTCGTAGCGAAGTATCCCAATGAAACTATGCAACGTGACATAGACATTTTGAATTCAATATGTACTTCACTCTACACAACGAAATGAAGTTGTTAGGTCAAGACATTCAAAAGCTCGCAATCACTTCTAGCGTTCACCATGACACATGTTCACGATGTTCCTGTTAAGCTGCGTCGATTTCTGACAAGTAGTTCCGAGATTTTGTCACCACAAAAATAATATCAGCTTTAGGCATAACAGTTACGTCACACACTTATGTCTGTTCTATGGTGCATTCAGTAACGGCAGAGAGCGGACACAAAGTCTACACGCTCTGACGCCGTCACAACGTGCCGCCACTCTTCACTTGTCATCACCGACAGAACATCAGTCCAACTACTACGATGTGCTGCACGGCGACGACTCCACGCTACGATCATCTTATGAACGTCCTACGACGTCGGCAGCCGCCTGCTGCGACGTTGGCGACTACCTCACGCCGAGTGACGCCTGGACTACTGCAACGCTCGACAGACAGCCCAGTGACGCCTGCTGTCAGTACCAGGGTCTGTGTGACAGCGGCAAATACTTACAGCTACAAGGTTCCGTCTACTACGAATACATTTAGTACACAGCGCGACGACTATCAACTTGTAAAACTGACAATGGGTGTGCAGTTTGACAGCTCACATGATGCAGTGCTCATCATCACGATATGCGTCATTCACAAAAGTTACACGCACTCCAACGTTAGAAGTTTCCAGTCATCTCGGCCCCAAGGCAAACCTAACCCTGACCCAAAGTCCTAACCCTGAACTTAACCATAACTCCTGAGAACGAGTTTGTTACAAGTATCACGAAAATCAAGCTCATTTGAGTGATTTAGATGCCAAATTTAACGGCCAAAATGTATCAGATATTCAATTACGCCCGGTTTAATAATGGAATATAAGGAAATGGTCTTTTTATGGCCACTCTGTACATTTAATGCCCCAGAACCCCACTGGAAGCTCCCCAAACTCTTTAACTTGATGTTGGACCCAAAGAAGTGATGCTCCAATGTAACATATTCCTGCTGACGTCAATTTTAGCAGAAAATACTGGCCGTAGCCATGTAACACAGCCTGTGGCAGTATGGCAACATTTATGAACATAATACAGTTAGAAAATTATCACGTGTTAGTTATTTGCAATGATAAAATGCTGTGCCGACAAAGTTATTCTCAATTACATAATACAGAGATGCAGCAAAACCAATCTAAGTACGGACAAAGGCAGCAAGTAGGCTCGAATGAATGTGAGACCAGTTTTGCATCATCTTGACAGATATACAGAGTGAGCCATAAAAAAGTTCCCCCAGATTATACATTTATACTGTATCTACCCATATTTAATTATACAAACAAAAGAATACAACATTACAACTGTAGTTTATTTCTACACAAGTCAAAACCAAAACCTGATAAATGTGTTGAAATTTATACATAATTACTGCGACATAATCAAACGACCCACATTAGTTTATCACAATGGCAAAACCTATTAGCTATCAGGGGCAGATCCAGGAATTTTGGAAAGGGGACACGGTTAGGGGGCGAAGCCCCGAACCGAGCGCCGAAGACGCGAGCGCCGTCAGTGGGTCTGGGGGCATCCCCAGAAAATTTTGAAAAATTAGATGCGATTTCCTGCAATCTGGCATATATTTTTGGGATCAGAATGGCCTCGGATATCATTCAAAATGGGGCCTTTGCTGAACAAAAAACAATAGCGGCCACGATGTCGATTCACACACACACGCATACACCCCCACACTTCCAAAGACTCTTCGGATTTCGGGCACTATTAAATCCAAATTCAATTTCAAAAATATTTTCCAGACATTGTATACAATGTAGAAAATAAAACTGACTTTGCCAAAAATAGGGGGGGGGCCGCCCCCCTGGATCCGCCCCTGGCTATGACATGTCTGTAGCAGCTTCTCACAGCAGCCAGAGCTGAGAAATATCAATCATATCACTGTCAAATTTTTAATTTTGTTGTACTTTTGCTAGACCCTGGGTTGCCTTTTTGACTAGATATCAGCTCAGCTACACGCTGAACATTCCGTTCCATTCTGACAGACCACGGTCGTCCAGTATACCAAACTTACATTCAATTTGTCTCGATAAATCTTGTGCAGAATATCTTCGACAGAGCAAATAGCCCACTTCTTGTTTTATAATGCTTTACACACGTTTTGCGCCACCTTGTCTTTGCGAATGGGTTCAAATATTTTATTCATATGTGACCAGAATGTATTCAGCAAATTGAACGTCATGGTGACATAACGTTATGCTGTATTGTGTTGCCTGCAGAGTCAGGTTGTTTTCAGTTATCTGTTACCACTTGCCCGATCTTCTCAGGATTTGCTCGATCCGTGCGGATTTCTCGGAAATGATTGAGCTTCAGAGTGCACTATTTTATGTTGAATATAATGCTGGAATATGATAACGACGGCATGTGTCGTTGTGCCATTGGCAATGTAGGTTTAAAGGTAGATAGAGAAAAAATTCAACTGCATATAACACGATTCCTTTGAAAATCCAATTTGGCGCACGGCAGCCATGTGCCACACAATACAACATACCGGCGTTCAGTTTTAACTAAATCGCATTTCTTCACGCTATAAAGAAAGATATCCCCTCACTATGATCAACGACATCTTCTTAGTTCTTATATGTCAACCGAAACTCATTCATTAAATTAAATTGGATCAAATTTGTCACAAATAAGACAATTTTTCGCATATTCTGACTAATTTTCCAAGCACACTGAACAAAACAGCTTTTGTTTGTAAAAGGCAACGTACAGCACTGTGCCATTTAGCCTCGTTATTTTGTGCCGTATGCAGGCCATCTATACACCAATTACCATTAGATTAGTGTCTGTTTGAAACAACGTTAAAACATCAATAAATAAACAAATAATTAACAGTTCTCAACTGAGAGACAGGCAACAACTACCACAACCAAAAAGACAGTTTTGTATACAACACTGCGAATTATAAATAAAAGTAATAAAACCCGAAAAAAGGCAAGCTCGTTTCATAAAAACGGTCAGCACTTTTTTCACCGAAGAGTCTACAGTCAGTACAGAAGCAATAGCAAGTGTCACAATGAAAAACAGCGACAAAAGTACATAACAAAAATGTCCAACAACATAAATGATATGACTAACAATACAAAATGATCACAGTCAACAGATATGCATTCATAAAGATTCACAAATGATTCGTAAACATTATACAAGACGTCTCGCAGTATAGTCAAGACACGACGAACATACTGACATTTACCACACTTGAAGTATACAGAGTATGCATTGTATAACCCAGTGAAACGATCAGATGCAACATGCTGCTAAAACATCAATAAAAATGAGTTGCTTTTTCGAATGCAATACTGCATTTTTGGTAAAAGTTAATGAACATGTTTAAACACCAAAGCAGTAATAATGCTGTGTGGAATATTATCTAATGTTCTATGCAAAAAATGTTATGCTGTTTAAAACATTGTCTGATTCCACAAAATGTCCATCATAGTTTCTAAACAGAGGTTTTCAGTAACTCCAAGGGAGAGGAAGGCTGCACAGTGGACAGTCAGATACAAAGGCCAATCAGCTACCAAAGCGATTGCAAAAAATATAGGCTATTTCTAGTTTCTACACTCAATGCATAAACACCATATTGGTTCAGGTCTATAACTATGGGTAAACATGCTGGAGATATGTACCTTGTGTTTTATACCACGTCACTAAATTCAATGAGAAAAAAATAGAGACATCGAACCCACAGTGCCATAACTATACAAAAATATGTAATGTGGATATGTAGCACTACGGCCGACTCGTTTGGGAGCATAAAAAACTTGACTCGTGCATACTACAAGACTGCAAGTCATCAAATGTCTGATGGTATTTCTCAAGTAGTTGTGGCAAGCTAGTCATTATGGTCTCAATAAGATGGTCCCTGATGCAGCCAGAAAAATAAGAGCAGTAGCTCGACAGTGGGCGGAGGTCATCACTTCGAACCATACGGAAGAATTCAGGGTAGCGGTCCGGATGTGGAAGATCATACTTGCTGATGGCTGGTGATGACGCATGGACTGACTGGTATATGTCATAGCTAACAACAATGTAATGACACTGAATCAGTAACATCATAGTTGACTTGGCTTTGTACCAAGACAAACTGTGTGGCAGTGATATAACCACTACAACTAACTACAGGTGGACTAGGCAGTAGGCAAATTCTGCAAAGTACAAATGTAAAAATATGCTAACTGGCAACTCCCTAAAAAGCAATGCACTAGTCTCAAAATAATTATGTTTGCTTCAATTTCCAAACTTTAGTGATGTAGTACATCATAGCACATCATACAAATATCAACAGTATTTAACTCGAGTTTCACTCTAGTCAACAGTACAGGTAACTCTTGCGACAACCTTCAGAAATGAAAAACAGACGACAGTAAAAGCAACAGAAAAACAAACGCTACTGTTAATCACTGTTATCGAAGGGCTTTCTAGCACTCTTACCGTTCAGGCTGAGTGATGATGTCAGTCCAAACTGCATCGTTATCGGTTAGAATACTGCGAGCTCTGTCAAAGGCACTGATGTACTCAGAGACAAGCTGAGCATGCATGAGCACTCGTATGGCATGCTGTCGTACATGCGCCAGTTTCATCTCAACGGCATTCACAGCAACATCATACAAGCCATGCAACAGTGAGATCTCTTCACTCAGAAACAAATCGTGGTACATCGTCTTCCCCAAGAATGGAACACAACGGAATGAACCAATGTAGACTCGCGGCGGCTCGGTAACATTGATGAGTGGAGACAGATTCCAGAACAAGGCACCATATACACGCATGAGTTCGTGAAACTCCAGCGAGTCTGCTTTGTTCAGAATAATTCTTATTTGTGACTCGCGGCCCTGCAGCATGCAACAGTCTTCCAACTACCTAACTAGTCTGAAGTACATTACTGGTATATAGCAAATACCATCTTGAGGTCTCAGAACTGTCGTAACCCAAGAACACAAATAGTCACTTAGAGTCAGAAAATAGCACTATCAAAAAATGCAGAAAAAGACAAATGTTTTGAGTAGTAAGCAAAAAAATGACAGCGACATGCAGTCTGCACTGCATAGACAATGTTGACTGTCAGCAGGCAGACTGCCTGAAGCATGGTGAAGCATCGCTAAAATGCAAAATATAACCAAAAAACATAAACAGAGAAACATTCTGTGACAAAATACTAGAGTGGTCAAATTAACGCATTAACGAACGCATTTATGTGTTAAAGAATTAATCACTATAAAAAATTAATGCCATTAAATATTGAATGCACTGGCAAAAAAACACAGAAAATATTACTACAAACACTGCAAAACTGAATTACACCAGTCTGACTAAAATATTCCGGAACGCAAGGACACAGGGACAGATGCCTGGCAGTTAACTGCTGTACTAAGTGAGACCGTCATCCGTCAATGTAGGCCATCCTTTGCCAGCCACATGCACTAATGAGACCAATAATGACTGTCATACAATAGCAGCTTACATAACACTCATATATTTCATACGATCACTGCAACAGGAACGGCGCAAGTTTCCATATATACAGTGTACATTAACGTGCGATTAAAAAATTAATGCATGCATTAATGAAATTTAAAAATTCATCGCTTCAACAGCTTTACATAATACCTGTGCCCAACCACTGTATATTAAGGCATCAAAACTTTAATGAAACAAAAACAAAGGACAAAATATATAATGCTCAGAAAAAACTGGTAATCAGCAGTAATACACAAAGTTTGCACTATGAAGAACTATCAATCTTCACCCTAAATTAACCAAAAAAATGTTCAAATTAAACAGACCAATTCATCAGACCTCCTGTTACTTTATTTCAAATTGGCACAATTAAAGGTTTACACAAACTGAACTAAGCACGCGTAATTCCGGCAGAACGGATGTCAGTAATTTTCATCAAAAATAACCCATTAGGAAACCTAAACTTCGGTCACAGCCCGGAGAGCGAAGCTCATTAGAAGCGCCTCATTGCAGCCCGTATTCGATGCGGCTATCTCTAAATTACTTTGGCGACTTGTTTCTCCTTGCTTCTATATGTCGATTTGTGTTTTTTTTCTACGATAAGGTTGAAGTGACTCGTACAATTCGAATGCGTTGTAATGGACAAAACGTTTATCGACAGTCGCCAGATGGCGACAGGGAAATGTTTTTAAATATTATGTTGGCTGTTTGTAGAATATTAGATAAGTTACACATCTTTAGTAATATACTATGTACCTGTAGCATTTTTATTAAAATGTGAGCACAGATCTAATCTTTAGGCACATGTTACAGCTTATTTGTTATTTATCTATCTAAAACACCCGAATAAA
>Ga0126335_1001928_pt1 | contig 12082 bp, 4 predicted proteins | sample OlaspJWI45metaG_FD_108409 | JGI IMG/M metagenome (GOLD analysis project Ga0126335, IMG submission 108409) | Marine gutless worms symbiont microbial communities from Oahu, Hawaii - Olavius sp. 1 OAHU.JWI-45 metaG | ecosystem: Host-associated > Annelida > Digestive system > Unclassified | place...
AAGACAAGAGTGCCGAAATGTCGCCTCTGCACTGGAGTAAAGAAAACGGAATACCGGATGAGAGCGTGCCGAGTGCATCTGCAATCAACACTCGCCCAAGTAGTGAAGACGAAGTCAAAGAGCAAAGAGTTAATGAAGAACGAGTCAAAGACGGCATCGTCCGAGTTGTCCGAGAAAATGAAGGAGGTATCGACCTTTTGGTAGGGGAGAGCCTTCTGTAGCGACAGCAGGATGATCCTGATGTTGGAGTCATTGTACGTCATCGCCTTGCAAAGGACGAAGCCCCGACTCGCGAAGAACTAGAGACAGAATCCTATGAAGAAATTAGCAACGAAGTGGGAGAGCCTTGAGGTACATGGAGGCTTAGTATATCGAAGGAATAAGAGTCCGAAGGATGGAGAGCCAGACTTCCTACAGTTGTTGTTACCACGAAGTGACATAGAGGATGCACTTCGTCAATGTCACGCTGGGGTTGTTGCTTGTAACTTCGGCATCCAGAAGACTTTGGATCAAGTGAAACGAAGATTCTATTGGCCATCGTGGAAAGAGGATACGAAGCGCTTTTGTCGGCGATGCGTCGATTGCAACGAGTATCACCGAGGAAGACTGAAGAAGCAAGGAGCGCTAAAGCCAGTCCTACCCGGTGCGCCTCATGAACGTTGGTACATCGATTTAACTGGTCCTCATCCGAAGTCAGACCGAGGCCATACATGGATCTTGACGTGTATCGATTCTTTTACGAAGTGGGCTGAAGCCTTTCCACTCCGCTATAAAGAAGCACAGACCATAGCGAAAGTCTTAGTGGAGCAAGTGTTCACTCGTTTTGGAGTGCCTCCGTCTATATTGAGTGATCAGGGAAAGGAAGTGGACGGACGAATTATGAACGAAGTTTGTCGCCTCTTTAATATAGAAAAGCTTCGGACTTCGCCATACAAGCCGTCAACGAATCAGGTGGAACGCTTCCATCGAACTCTGAATAGCATCTTGGCAAAGTCGGTCGCCGAGCACCAGAAGGACTGGAATGTTCGCCTCCCCTTCGCCATGGCAGCCTATCGTGCGATGGTGCAATCGGCCCAAAGTTAATGAACCTCAATTTCTTGTTTGCGTTTAAAATAACCTTATATCTTCATTAGTTTTGGAGATATTCGCGTGTAACATAGGCCTATACAGACTTACAGAGTAGGCATACGGACGGACGGACGGACAGACGTTTGGAAAGACAGACAGACGGACATCGCCGCAAAGGAGAATCGATGCAGGCTGCTAAAACTCAGTATAGTTGACAATGAATATACAATTATTCAACCAACACCAAAAACCTTAAATACCTAATTTAAATCGAACTTCTTAGGTTTTTGAAACTTAAAACCTAGTTTTTAGGCTACATCGAATGCATGAGTTGCAGTCTATTTTTACCGATGTTCGCGACGTCTGTCTGTCTGTCAGTCAGTCTGTCTGTCTCACGCGGCTCATCTCGGCTTCACTGTTCATGGCTGAACAGATCAAGATGCTGTTTGTTTACAGTAAACACTCCTGGGGCCCATGGAACGTTGTCTTAGAAAGGGGTGCTGATCCCCCACAGAGGGGGAGGGGGAAAGCGGCCCAAAAATGGGCGCCAAAGGGTAAAAAGGTAAAATCGATATAACTCTGCAACCGATCGTCTGATTTGGCTGAAATTTTGCGTGATGACACATAGCCTACGAAGGTCCCCAGAAATAGAATTCAGGGGGCGATTTTTCTAATTCCGTTTTGGGTTTATATTTCCGCCGCCTATTACCAAATTTGGTGTGTACGTAGATAATGGGGTCGCGGAACGCGCAGAATGGCCCAACTACGCTTTTCTCCATAATCCAAGATGGCGGTAGGCTGCCATCTTGAATTATTTGAATCGCCATTTAACTCGGCCGCCGATTGCCCAATTTAGCTGAAATTTTGCGTGATGACACACACGGAGTTCCTCGAACGCATGATGGCGTCAACCTTAAAACCGAAAGTAGAATTGCGCCGCCAAGGGGCTTTTTTTCGAATTCCGTTTTGGGAGCATATCGCCGTCGCCGATCAAGATATTTTCAGCAAATTTGGTGTGTACATGAACATGCTTCTTCATCTTCCAAATCAGATGATAACTCAATTGACTAATATCGCACTTTAGTGAGAGGGTCCATGTGCGTGAAGCGTAAAACAGTGCAAAAACAACGCCGTCAGACATTTTCATCAGCTGAATTGTTTCAGTCGAGCCTTGAAGCTGTCCTGTGGCAACTGAAGAGTGGAGATGTTTTATGATAGTTTGCAAACGATATGCGGTACTTGCAATTAGATGTTTATTTGAGATGGTGAAAATGAAATACTATATAGCTGCATGAAGATGAAAGTTATGTTGACCGTCTTGCCCGCTTGCATGTTTGACCGCCGGGCCGTTTACTGATGTCATAGCGCTGTTAATACCAAGTGCTACAACACGGCACCGTGCCGTAGGCGTAGGCTAGGCGCAGGCAACCAGCACGCCACCGTGCCACAATCTCGTCAAAATTATACTACACAGTATGACTGAGTAAGAAGTTGGCACTGGTGTTGAAACTGTAAAATGTTAACATTTAATGCACCTAAACCTTAGGAAGTGTATTTAAATACTTATTTCCTTCTTTACTTACTTACTAAATATCGAAACAAATATCGCGATATTTCGTCAATAGCGTATTAATATCGGATAGAAATCCAACATGTGATATTGGAGCATCACTAGTGATGTTTTGTTTACATAGCACTGCGCGTGCGCACATAGCGCATTCAGCCACGCCCACAATAAGATGGCGGTCGTTCGGTGATGGTATGTTTGACGTTCTTTGGACACTAGCAGCAAAATCGATATCTGACAACGATTAGCTAATCGATTGCTAGTCGAGAGTTGTATCGATCGACGGTTGTAGTGATTTAAACCTAGTCGTCAATGGAAAGCAACAACGTAGCGAGTCGGCTGCAGCCCCTAGTGCCGCTAAATGGAACTAACAGTGCTGTTAACGGTGCAGCGAAGGTTAAAGGCGACCCAGAGCAGCCGTGCGAACGACAGTCGGCCGTTGTACACCAACAGTCGCTATCGGCCGGACCGTCAGCTGTCGAGACGGCTCTTATAAACTCTCCACCAAGCCTTGCCAGTCGTCAGCACTGTCTGCCGGTGCCGGTCGGGAGCTCTCAGTCGTCGGTCGCCGTGCCTTGCTCGGTCGACGTGGTTCAACAGCCGTCCCAGCAGCAGCAGCATCAGCAGCATCGTCATCAGCTGGTCGATGCCGGGTCCATTGCCGCCGGGTCGTATGGCATGGCTGTTAGCGGCGGCCGAGTGAGTCCCCCATGCTACCCAGGAGGAACGTATGCCACACTCACACCACTCCAGCCACTTCCTCCCATCTCTACTGTCTCAGACAAGTTCAACAGTGCTAACAACGGCAACAACATGGGTTTTGTTTTTATGCAGCATCATGGTGCCCAAGAGTTAGCCGCATTTGGGAGAGGCCCCGACGTTTACTCAGCATACAAGTATGAAAAAGATGTTGGCAATGACGAGATGACAGTTGCCGAACGTGCTGTCAACTGCAATGGTTTTGAGTCGTCTGAGAATAGTCTTGTTACGGTCATGAACGGTATTGGAACTGGCTATGCCATGACACAACAGCAGCCACAGCTGGTACCGATACGCAATCTTCAGCCACAATATGCCATGTATGGGCATTCAGACGAGGCACGATCTGCCCCGGTCAAAAATGACCTCACCAGCAGTACAGCTGCCGCCATTGATCGTATGTCTCCGTATGAAAACATCGCCTCAGTCTACACAAGCAATCTTATCGCTGCGTCACAGATGCCGGTGAAAAGTGCAAGCAGTTCGGCAGTGTCGGTGGGAATAAACAGCATGAACATTCAGAATGGCAGCCTGGCATCGTCGCTGATGGCTCCACGTGGTACGTTGGCTGGTGTCGATGTTCGTCAGCAGCAGCAGCAGCAGCTGCGTGTTGGATCACCTGACCAGCCGTCCTCATCCACTGATGCCCATGGATGTGATGACTCGTCAACGCCAACTGAAGGCAGCGGTAGTGAAGAGATTAACACGCGCGACGTTGCTCTTCGTGTCAGTAATGAACTGAAAAAGTACAGCATTCCACAGGCCGTGTTTGCACAGCGAGTGCTCGGCAGAAGCCAGGGCACTCTTAGTGACCTCCTTCGCAACCCGAAACCATGGAGCAAGCTTAAGTCTGGTCGGGAGACTTTTCGACGAATGTGGAAATGGTTGCAGGAACCAGAGTATCAACGTATGGCAGCACTGCGCATTCCCGGACCTGGTAAGAGATATCGTTTTTACTAAGCATTATTTCTCACAAGCATCTCACAGACTTGTTGATTTCTTGTGATAGTTTTGTCAGTTTAGGTGTGGTAGTCATTAATCAAGCCACTTGTTGATAGGTTCCAGCTTCCATACTGGTTGTTTGATGTCAGAATTTGCAGCTTACGTTGCGTGATGCATAATATATTTTAGTATGATCCTATAGAATATTGTGGCTGAAAACACAAAAGTTTCAGAATATAGAGGTTGATGTTATTCCCACTTATGGGGAAAATGGCAATAGGCTGAATGCTATCTGCACTTACTGTTACTGCAGATGGCCCCCTGCCTCCATGCTAATCGCGCATGTCACCTTTTGCCCCGAGGTCAGAAGCCAAAAGCTGGTCTTACAATTTTCAATGTGGTCCAGTTATAAGACAGTGTGAATATTTCCTTGTGGTGTGCAGTGTGATTGGTACAAATTTGACTTCATCGTCATTATGCAAACGTATGAAAGTGATTTCAATCGCAATTAAAATCAAATGATTTCAAAAAATAATTTGATTTAAAGTGCAAATATTTCCTTACTTCTGACTAATTTGTATACACAAACATTAAGCATAACAACTGTCAACAAGGAGTTTAAACCGGTTTTAAGTATGTTTAACAGATTTCAATAGTTATTTACTTTGTCCCAGACAAACCATACACTGACTGATTCATTGTAACAAAGTAGAACAGCCATCTGCTAATTATTTTACAGTTTCAGAGTCAGTAAGTTAAATGACCAGTTTTGACGCTTTGCCAGTTGCTGGACCAGTTGATATAACTAAAAAAATGTTTTACACAGCATGAGCTGATGATGAAGCTGATATTAACAGCTGCAAGGTGGAAGATTGCTATGACTTAGTTGGAGACTCCAGGATAAAAACAGACTGGAAGTCGAGCAATGGCTTAAATGACTGAAGTTACAATAAGAGTTGTCTTAATATGAATGTACTTAGTGTGCAAATATTCTCTTTCTTTGCTTGTCAATGAATTGCGTTGATACTGTGGATTCCACAGATATTCTGGCATGTGAATATCGTAAAAATCCTATTTAAATAAAAAAATTGATTTAAGTAAAAAAATTGATTTTTTTTTATTTTAAAAATCATAATATTTTTCCAACCCTGCTTCTTGGTAGGCCCTTGACTTTGGAAAGCGTTACAGTGGGCTACGTGGCATCTGTCTCAGCATTCTTAGGACGAGTGGCTTTTGGGAAATGAAATAAAACGCTGTCGCTGCCCATAACGAGATGGCGCGGCAGCTGGCCGGCCGCCGGCGTGTGGTTTCTATCAGCCTCCCGTACGGGATGGGACAGCGGCCGGCCGGCACGGCGACCGGCCGTTAAGTTAATTATCGGCGCTATTGAGTCGACGGTAACCAACCAAGCGTCGATGCTGAAGGAAACAGATAGGCGCCGACTAGGGACGGACTGACGGGCAGTATACGGCCTGGTCGTCTTAACTTGCACTGTATAGTATATATACTGTAATGGACTTCTAAATTACTACCGGCAGCCTAGACTATACCTTGCAAAAGTGCGATGGAGACATGTAGTTTTGATGTATGTCGTTTGCATATTGCGTGTGCTGCGTAAGTAAGTAAGTAAAACGTGAATTTATATAGCGCATATCATTTTTAAAAAAAAACCTCTAAGTTCAGTTTACTTTGTGCGATTATGAACAACATTAGAATGGTTACAGTGCTGAAACGGTTTCACAAAATGCAAACACTGCAAATTGAATTTTCGTCGCCATGGACATTCTGTCGTGATGATTTAAACGTTAATGATCAACGTGTTCAGCTCAACTGAAGTGATGTGACGTGCATACAGTACACTTACGGCATACAGTAAGTTATAAGAATTTCGTTGGAGAAATTTGTTAAGACATCTCTGGCGTCCGATACATCACATGATCACTGCTTGTCCTGTCCACGTCTATATCTTGGTCGTTACATCTGCAGTTGCTATCTGCACGTTGTTTGTGTGTGACTGAACGCCAACGAAGGCTTTACGGCGCCCTATACGGCCGGCAGTCTGGCCGTCTCACGGGAGTTCTAAATAGACTGACAGGGGAGACAGTGCCGGACCGGACTGGACAGTCCATGGACTGCGTGGGTTCTGCGTGGCATGACAGATAGTCCTTCAGTCGACTAGCTGGCTACGTGCTTGTGCTTGGACCGTGCCAGCCGAAGACGAATCAGGCTCGGTCGGTTGGGGTCATCGGCCTCGGATTAATTGTCTGGCGCCGTTCGTAGTTGGTTGATTGTCCTCGTTCAGTTAATTGCACGACTGCCGTGCCGTGGCGGTGTGGGTGGCCCGTTGTTGTTGTTAGCCGCCGTTGGCTGATGCTAGCGATTTGCCGCCGCTGCTTTACTGAATCTAATGAGTCGCTTGATTCTTATCTGTTCCATCGCATTTGGCAGTAAAACTGCGCCTTTGTTACCCGGACGAAACGCCACGCGCAGTTCACTGCATTTTGTCTGCATGCGTTTTAGTACTGGACAGTGTGCCTAAGATATCTGTATTTGTTGTACTTTCTGTAAGTTAAGAATATCTTCATTCAAGTTTTATATTTTATAGGCTGTACGATGTTAAAAGATGAATAGAAAAAGTATGATAGGGCGAACAATAATGTATAATGTACACTATAAGTAAAAGTGCAGTCCTGTATGCAAGTATGCAAGTAAAGCGTTATGCTGAGAACTGATGAGCAGTTTCACAGAAGTGTGCAGACCGGCGTGTATGTGCGCTGAATAAAATATTCGGTTGAATGGCAGTATGTTACAATATGACAGTTATTGTGTGTACGCCGATCGCGCAGTTTGCATGCATTTGTGTATCTTCTCTTTGTTTATGTGCAGAAGACGTTTGTAACTCGGTAAGCCTGTAGATCGACTATAAATGTTATATACATTAAATACATTTGCTTTCATCTTCCTCGTTGTTGGAGGCCGCTGTAGGCGTAGGCAACTAAGTCGAAGTTACGCTGTGCATTTGTAGAAACAGGCCCAGGTCGATACCCACTTATTGTTCATGCTGGCATGCTTTAAAAAACAAAAAGAACTAAATAAATAATATAAATGCACGTGTGAATACTGTTAAAGAAAGTTATACATTGTAAGTATGGTAAAATAAGTCGGAATTACGCGTGTTATACACGCCCAAATAAGCAGCGTTATTCGCCAGTTTAGTGACAGCGGAAGCAGGAAACAAAATAAAATTAAAATGAATTAAAGTTGCTAAACAAATCAGGAGAGCCCGGTAAGATTTGACATGTTCTCACTGCACAGAAATCATGAGAAATGCGCGTGAATTCACATGGCATTTTGTCCCTTGGAGTTTTTGTCCAGTGGCGTTTTGTCCGGATACCGATTATTTATTCCACTAGACTATACATCACCTAACGTCAGCCTGATGATAATAGTGTCTGTGTGCCACGAAGACAGTATGCATGTGTTTACATTGTACAGTGCAATACGAGTGCTCTGGCAACAATATTCTGTTGTTGATTTTTGTGTGAAATTATTTATGTGTGATGTTTGTATGATATGCATCAATGCAGAATTTTTGCCGCCCAAACACAGTGCGTTAGGGCGGCTATTGCTCTGACGACGTGGTTGTTTGTGTGTTTGTGTCTCTGTGGTGTTGGTGTATTGTGCCCAAACGACTGAGTCGATCATCATGCGACGTTCACGAGATTGTAGCACAGCCATTCTAGTTTTCCCATACCAAATATAAACCCGATAGCTCCAGGGGATCCCCCTCATTGAGGGCGTCAAATGGCATACGTTATTCTCACAGTTGCATGGCGGCCTCTGGCGAATACGTTAGTACAAGCGTTCGGGCAGCGTGTCAGCAACAGCTGAGCTCTCTTCTATGTTTGTATTATTAGGAGACAGACTGTTACGCCCAGCAGAAATCACCAGAATTGCATTTGATTTTAACGTTAGATCAGCTGTTTCACAAACGCAGTCTTGTGTCACATTCACATTGTTTTATTTCGTTTGTCTGACGATTTTTCATAATTTATGTGCTTTCATTGTTGGATGCAACTGTTCATTACGAATGCTTCTTGATGCAAGAATCAGACGAGCCGTGTAGCGTGTTGCTGCGTGTTGGCGCCGTTGTCAGTCTGCTTCGGTCTTCTGTGCTGCTGTGACGCGGCAGTCTATAATCTTCTTCTTCTGCCTCTCCACGCGCCTGCCGTGCCGTCGTCATCCCGCATCTCTGACGTCATCAGTCAGGGCATGTCCGTGCAGCAGTCGCATCTCTCCTCGCTCTACCTCCCTCTCGGGCGATGAGTGCTGCGCCGCGCTCCCTCCCCTGCCAGTCCGCCCGCCCGCTAATTGTACGCCGTTCGTGCGTTTGTTTGTGGCTTATTGTGCTAAGATCGAGGGACGCACGCACGCACTCCGCAGCATGACACGCCCATATCACACTCATTGTCGGGACATTGTAAAGTAATCAGATGCACCGGTTTACCTGCAAGTCGCTTCTGAAACACGTAATTATAAGGACCTTGAAATATGCATTCGTACGACGCAATTTTTTTCGATACATGCAGTCACTGGTGGCAGTTGTTAGACAAATGACTGTAAAGTCGTATTATCGCATGGCTGTGTCTGGGGCTCTGGGAATAAAGCAGTCAAGCATCCATCTGGGTAAAAACTAAAATTTAATCCAAAATACGTCATATAATAGGCTTAGTTGGAAAGAAAAAATATATCGACAAACTAACAGAAATGTGCTCTTGTAACAAAAAAGAAAAGAAACCATACTCCAGATTTATTACTATTTGTACTGTATTAAGCTTTTTAAAATGTACATTCTTTCTGCCTAGGTGTTTTGGTATCTCCTGTAGAAAATAGGCTACTGCGTTTTGTCGTTATCGTTACCTGCGTTACGTGTTTCTTTCAGTTGACGTTTAAAGATCTTCTTAGGTCGTAGACGTAGACAGCATGTGCAGTTCGTTTGGGCGCATCTTCAGATGCTAGGCACTAGGTACATGAAGCTGTATGCCTCTTTTCATGGTCATATTCGTTTAACGAGCAACCAGCTTTTAGTTAGCTATAAAAATGAAATGCAATTTTTCTGCATTTGTGCATTTGGCTTATGCGTTAGTCGTGTGTTAAACGCTGTATTTCTGCCACGGCTGATGTTATTATTGACAGCGTCACGATGAATAGATTTATAGTATTATAGGCGCGTGTAGCTTGCGAGTGACGGCGCTGTGAGATGACCGAACGAACGAAACTAATCTTCGGCCGGGATCTGACGTGGTCGTCGTCCAGCAATAGTCCAGGGCTGGCCGAGCGACTGGCGGATGGATGGACTTGACGTCCGGCTAATCAGCTGCATGGACAGCCTCATTGCAGTTAGATAGACTGGAGGATATCGTCAGGCAGGACGAGGACGACACGACAGGACGGCGTTCTGCGTTGTGTTTGCTGTCGACCTAATCTGCAGCAGTAGCGAGCGACAGAACGCTCTCTGTGCGATGCTATGTGTCCGTGGAGGAGGTCTGCGCAGCGTGCATCGCCAGCACTGACATTATTAGTCAGCGGTCGTCATGGCAACGCAGCAGCAGCAGCGCCGCGGCTGGCGTCTGTGCATTGGAGCGATAACATCTCGTCTTATCCGGCCACGCGCCCGCATCGCTGCGCGCGCCTGTCGTCCCGTTTAACGTCATCGCCGCCCGGCCGTCCGCTCGACGACCAAGTGCCCGGCCGTCTGTCCGGCGAGGCGGGCGACGTTATTTCACGTGCAAACACGTCCGCCGACCGAATTAACGGCTGCGGTGCGCCTTGACGACTCCGACTCGACTGCAGCGCCGGGCAACTCGCCAGCTGAGTCCCGTCATGTTCTTTCAAGCCGTCGTGACTGCTTCTTGTGTGCTGCTTGCTGACCGTTGTCAGCATCCTGACTAAGTGCATTAACTTTCTGAACCTGTAGCCACGGCAGCATAGTGGTCTGATGTACAGGCTGCAACGTGGAGTTGTTTTTTTACGTTGTTGGGCGTCAACCTGATCTCTCACTCATTATCCATGACATTTCTGAAACATGTTGAATGCATGATAGCCTCAGTTAAATGTTCAGTTATAAGTGGCTGTACGCGATTGTGTTTTATGCACTCTGTTGACTGGCATTCGTGGTACTGATGACCTTGGTTGTCTTTTGAAGGTCGTACCAACGTTTACAGTTTCATTATTTGCCAAAAAATACCATATGCTTACGTTTACTTGATTTGTCACGAGGACAGATATGTCAGGCAGACAGACCAACAGGTGGACAGGTATAGACAGGCAACCAAGTAAATAAAATACTATACATATATTGGAACGGAGATTTTTCAAGGCTATTCTGCTTTCTTCTTGTGTGTGCATGAGGACCCATAACTGGTCAGCCAAGCAACAGCTTCATCGTCAGCAGAGTGTAGTTAAGACAAGCCGCCATTTAACTTCGTCAGAGGACAAGAGTCGACAATGTGGACATCGTTTGCGTCTACAGGGACACAGATCAGTGGCTGCTTGGTTCCATTTCTTCTTGCAGGCACCACAGTGACCGTGTGCAGACAGAAAACGGTTTAGCAGAGACCGTTGTTGTCGTGGAAGATTGAAACGCGACGTACGTTCAGTACCGCACGGCAGCGTGCCGACCGCCTGGCGTGGCATTTGTAAGCGCCTGCACTCGCGGCAGGCGGTGCTACTGAACGCATCGGTCTGACGGAAGCAGGCAAAGTGGCGCCAGTGAATGTAAAACGCTGCTCCAAACACCGCAAATATATAGCTGCCTTAGTGAAAAATAATGTATTGTTACCGCAGCAACGGATATCTTCACCAAGCGGTGTTTTCACATTCACCAAAGAAACACAATTATGTATGCTTATAATATATTAGTTGACCGCACCACCTCGCATCGGTCGGCACATTGTAGTACCCCCGTTTGCGCCTTTTCGTGTTTTGGTTTCGTGAAAGTTGTACTTAAGTAAGTAATTCACCCATTACAAATGGTAAAATTGTAGATGATCGTTAATTTCCGTTATTTTTATGATAGATAAACAGCCGAGTGGAATGTGTGGGCTAAAAATCACTGCATATTGTTGTAAACATCGGCCATGTTTGTTTACGTCTGCGGGACAACTTTGCTCGTGAAACCGCATACTATGCCTGGCGGCGGCCTGCAAGTCACAATGTACTGAACGCATCGCCTGCATGGCGCCGTGCTAATAAACGGGCTACTGGTTGCCGAATTGTGGGGTCATCCACTATAGGAAAGTTTTCTTTCCATTTTCTTCTGATGCCCAAACGTACTAGGTCCTAGTACAGAGGCTTCCTGGAAGGGAGACCGGTATGTGGAGAGTTGGTGATATCAGAATGAATTGGGCATTGGGGAATGCGCACGTGCCGAAATGTATATGTCATGTGCTATAATCTTCTCCACTGGCTTGTCTGCAGCAGCCTTCCTTTGAAGAACAGACGGTTCACTTCAGTGTTAGCGAGGGCTGGTAACTACGGAAAGGAGTGTAACGGTATGAGAACCTGTGACCAACCTGGGGTACAATACTCTGCCCCCGACTATTGTTAATTTTGGTTCTCTCGTTACATTTAGAAATTCCATAAATAAAATAAACCTTAGAATATATACCAAATATTAGTGCTTTTAGCGTACCTGTTTTCCGAATGTATTAATTTCATTTTATCCTTTGATTGTATTGTTTTATA
>Ga0126335_1001929_pt1 | contig 12081 bp, 13 predicted proteins | sample OlaspJWI45metaG_FD_108409 | JGI IMG/M metagenome (GOLD analysis project Ga0126335, IMG submission 108409) | Marine gutless worms symbiont microbial communities from Oahu, Hawaii - Olavius sp. 1 OAHU.JWI-45 metaG | ecosystem: Host-associated > Annelida > Digestive system > Unclassified | place...
GCATATAGAAGATGATTGACTTGATGACTGTCGAAAATCGAAGTAACATCTTCAGTATATGAAATGAAGAGCACTGGGCCCAGCATGGAGCCTTGCGGGATGCTGCAGGTGACTGGTATCGGTACTGACGTCACACCATTGGCACAGAAGGTCTGAGTCCGGTCAGAGAAGTAAGATGAAAACCAATCCATCGCAGACTCTCGAACGCCAAAACGCCGATCAAGGGCAGTTAGCAGTGTGGAGTGGTCAACCGTGTCAAATGCCGAACTTAAATCCAGTAGGACGAGCGGTGACACGCTTGCTGTCGACAGCTCGTACGAGATCATTGTACATGCAGAGCATCGCTGTCTCAGTTGAGTGGCCACGGTGGTACGAAGACTGTCTAGTCGGGAATAAGTGATTATCCTCGGCATGTCGAACAAACCTGGATGCAACAATGCGCTCCACAACTTTGGAGGTGAAGGAGAGATTTGAGATTGGTCTATATGATGTCAGATGATCAGGGTGCAGAGTACTTTTCTTCAGCCGAGGAAGTACGATGGCTTGCGGCTTGCTTCTGACTGGCTGGAAAATCGGCACAACGGAGAGTCGCATTACACAGGTTGCAGATAACTGGAACCAGAACATCTTGTATCTTCTTAACTATCCATGTAGGCACTGAATCAAAAGAGCAGGATTTCGATGGCATACTCGCAAGGATTTTGGTGACTTCAGAGCAGCTAACCGGAGAGATGTTGCAAAAGCCATTGGTAGGTCGGACCTGAATATCGGGGGATGTAGCAGTCGACGTGGCAGTAATAATAATAATTTGTAATAATGGGCGCGATTAGCTGTGGTATTTAAAAAGTCATCTTTGCACAGAAATACTGGCCGGCCTTGTGGCGTAATGCATAACGCGTTCGCATGCGGAGGCAAAGGCTGCGGGTTCGAGTCCCACCAAGGTCGTTTGTAATTTTTTTTCCTTAATTTCTCGAATTATCGTACGTAAATCGTATGTAAATCTTTTTGTCTTATAATAATACTAGTCAAATTCTTCTTTTTACTGTTAGAAATCTGACATAAAAGAGTCGTTTGAGTGAAGAGCCGCTTCTAATGAGCTCCGTTCTCCGGGCTAGCGCCCGGAGTTTAGGTTTCCTAATGGGTTATAAATAATGATACTGACTGATAAGTGTTCAAGCTTATGTGTCACACAATACCAAGGTGTCTATTCAATGTATCACCAGTGTTATCTTAGGCTTCTTTATCATGGTCGTCCTTCGTATGTTATCGTAAAGCATGATATGATTGTGTTTCATTGATGTGAATTGAATAGGGGAGTGGCAACTGCCAATCAGCTCAGTATGTATGTGGATGGAAATGACAATTAGCAAAAGAATTAGAGCATAATTACTTGCTTTAAATTAATTGCAGATGAGAACATTTTGCCGTGTTTATGGTTGCCAGGGAACAGCCATAAGAAGTTGAGTGATTCAATAGAAACAGAGTTGGAAGCAGCAGCTGAAGCAGCTGGTACTGATGTGGACACACTCAGAGATAAGGTTTGATGTGTGTCTACTTTAATATGCAAGTCATTGATGTAAATGTTTGTATTTACACCACATCAAATACTGTAACACTAAGAATTACCTTGGAAGACTCGTCTCTGCAGCGTGAGATGTTAAACCCTGCTAACTATATCCGGACATCAGCATGTGTTAACTTTATAATTAACCTTGAAGTAGTTCTGCTACTTAGGGAATTCTGATTGATTGATTGATTGAACTTACTCCCTGACAGTACACAGTTTTCTATTTGTTCTGCTGTTCCATGTTACTTGAGCATGTATCTGCATATTTGTTTTTCTGGTGTATGATGTTGTGTAGCATTTGCAATAATTGTAGATTTTGTCAGAATTTGACAAAGATGAAATTGACATGCCAGTTGTGACAAACAGTGATGCAGGTATTTTTGTATTTTTGTACAAATAATAATCAAATATGTACATTGAGTATAATAAATTAATAATAGAAAAATAGCCATTAATGACTAAGTGATTATGTTGTTTATGCTAACACTTGCCTTGTTGTAATGTCATAGCATTTACATGGCATTTGTGTTCATTTAGATGAGTATATGATCAGTTGTAATGGGTTACATAAAACAATGCACAAAATGTCATGTCACAGTATAGCATAACCTTGCATAACAAGAACAATTGGTTTGTAGGCACTGCAGACACAGCATCTGCAGGTGATGGTGAGCTGGAGACTGAAACATTGGAGTCAACATTACAGCAGACAGTGAACGTTCTTCGTACAAAACAACAGCAGCTGGAAGATGAGCAGAAACAGGTAGTCACTGTCTTGCTTGTCATCAGTTGCAGCAGCCTTTCAGTAACTTCAAAGTATCATGGCTACTACTAATTATTTCAGCTGCCATTTTTGTTTTCTGTTTTCTTCTGAAATTACTCCAAGTTAGGCTGGATCCTCCATAGAGGAACTTGCATGATTGTTATGGAAAAACATGATGAAAACATGGATGTAAAGTTAGAAATTAGTTTGTGTCAGCTATATTATACTATATATAAATAGTATAAATAGGTGATTGCGACAGTAGTATGTCGAATGTATAGATAATAAACCAGTTGCACTTTGAAGAGAGCCAAAAACAGCAGAAACTGGATGAATTGTGGCAACATAAGCAACATGAGATGCAAGAAGAAAAACAGAAGTTGACAGTTGAGAACGAGGTCTGCTGTGTATTTTGTTTTTATTTTGTAAGTGCTGTGTGTGCAGTTGCTGCAGTCTGCAACTAGTTGCATGTGCAATGTCTTCAGATGTGTGGAATGATTGTAAATGCACTTCATATTTTGCTAGTAAGCATTTATTGACCATGTGATGCATTTTCTGTCATTGGCTGCATTCACAGACAGATTTGACAAGCTGCATCCATATGTAAACTGTACAGTCAGTTTTGAGGCTGGTTGTGATTTTATCTGGTCAACCACTGTGTGACTGACCATATTATCTGGTAGCCAATTCTCTACTAAATCACATCCTGGCAAATCAAGGCCCATGTCCTGCAAGAAAGTACAGTTTTGATGACAGTATTGTTTGTTAACAGCTGATGCTATTTTAGAATTGAATACATATATTCTTGTTCTTCATATGTACTTTTGCATTGAATACAATGTTTTTGAATTAGAAACGAGAAGAGAAGTTCAGCAAAGAAAGGTTAGAAGCACAGAGGAACTTTGAGAATACTTATCATAAATTTCAGGTCGGTTTATTGTATGGTATGCATAAGAATATTGTTGCATGTGAATTATTTGCATGGTTTAAATTCATTTATTTATCTTTGCTCGCAAAATGTCATTTGTGTTATGAACAATATGCTGATGTGTTCACAAATTTTCCTTTTTGTGGAATATTGCCGTTACTTTTGTGAGCACATAATTTTTACAGAAATTTTTAAAATAATTTAAAATATTTATTATTTGTCATCCTGTGACTGCGTCGACTCGTCTGGCTGCTTTACAGGCAGAAATGGACAACTTAGTGGAACAGATGAAAGTGGAGCGTGACATGTTTGAAAAGGCACAAGAAGAGCAGAAAGTTATTAGAGAACATAGAATGATGGCTGCAGCAGTACATGTTCAGAGTTTGTTTCGTGGTTACTGGTATGACAGCTGCAACTATTGACTGCTTTTTGATTATAACTGATTGATTGATTGATTGATCTCTTTGACGAGGTGTTACTGAATCACTTATTTTTACCTCATATAAAGTCTGAAAAATGAGAAGAACTTGTTTATTTATCTACTGTGTCATAGATTGTGTTTAAACATTTTATTTTAGTTGGTGATTTAACATTAATGTATATTTTTGTGGCATATTAGACACCAGACAGCAGTACTTAATGATGAGATATGTCTGTGTTGCATGTGTTTAGTAGCTGCACCGTAATAGTGTTGAGACAGTGTACAGTAAAGCAGCATGTTTTCCTAAATATTTATTTTTACAGTTATGTGTATTTTCATGCAGGTGTAGAAAGCAGTACAAAAGCATCATACAGGAACGAGTGGAGTTGGCCAAGGTTAGAGAACAAAAATCTGCAGAAGAAAGGTCGCAGAAAGAGGCTGAAAGAAGACAGCATGAGAAGGAAAAACAGCAGATGATCTTTGAAAAAGACAACAAGAAAAAAACAGAGGAACAATGCATGATATGGGTGGAAGAGGACAAAAGGAAGAAAGAAGAGGATGAACACCTGAAGCATATGGAAAAGCAGCAGATATCACAGTTACTGGTAGATAACGATGAGCTAAAACGAGAGTCACAGAACGGTCAGCAAATGCGAGAATCACATATTAATAAAGCCGAGTCACAGAACAATCAACAAAAATTACCCAAAGTCAAACATAATGAAGAAAATAGATTGTATGAACAACTGAAGGTATTACAGGCTCTGAAACAGCAGGAAAGTGAACAGAATCAAGATGTTAGTAAAAGCAGTTGTATCAGTGGCAGTGAGACTTCGAAAGATAAGAAATGCAAGAAAAATGTGACATTTACAAATGAATCGGAAAAGCAGTTAGTCATGCATAAGTTGACCGAACTAGAAGCTAAGAAGCAGACACAGTTAGTGAAAGTACAAGAACAAAACAAATTTGAAAGAGAGAAATGTGGAAAGCCTCAGGTTTGTAATAACATTGAGAAAACAGAAAGTCTGCAGAAACAAACAGAGAGAACGCAGGTTAGAAAGACTGAGGTATTGTGCAAGAAAAAAGATGAAAAAGCAAAACAAATACAGGTAGAAAATGATGTGAACAAACAGCTGCTGATGCAGAAGAATGCAGACACATCAGCAGAGAATCTGTCACAGAATAAGCAGCTGCCAATAGAGAAACATAACAGTCCAGATCAGATAAGGTCAGCACGTGAAAAGCACAAGATAAAATTGAGATCAAGTGCAGATGATATGGACAAGAGTGTTAAGTATGAAATCAGCCAATCATTATTGAGGAATGAAGCTGATGGTCAGACTCCTTTGATTGTCTCTTCTCAGGTGCAGAAACCTGCTGCTGTTAAGTGCCATACCAAAAACACCAGCACTGAATTCAGTAACGCATGGGAGAAAACTGTAGAGACAAAAAGACTTAAATGGATGCAAGAGTGTGAATCATGGAGGTATGTGTAGCTTCATGTTATGTTGTGTTATTAGTTTCATGTAGTAATTGAGCGGTCCTTGTTTATGCCAGGACTAATAGAACTTGTTAGTGGCATCATCTTTAATTGTTTCAGTGCTCCACAAAAACAGTTTTTGCATTTTGCATTCTCTTTGTAGCTCGTTTTTCTGTATTGTTCTGTTGATCACCCCGTATCTTCAACTGTTTATAATTTACTTTAGTTTGTTGTTTCTTTTTTGTTGTTTTTTACTGTTAAACTAGGGCTGTACCAGATTTGCTTTTTTCACATGTGGCCAGAGCTGGATTTGTAAGTGTAAATCCGTCGGAGCCAGAGCCAGATTTGTGACTTTATTAAAATGTCAAATAAAGAAGACAATCAAATATCTGTGAAACATTAACTAGCACACTCAGTAACTTTGTGATTAACACAAAGCTCTCATCAGTTACAAACATGAAACAGCTAAGCTACTATTCAGATAAGGCATCTGTTCCTTTTAATCCCTAGTGTTGGCTCCAGGGTTGTAAGAATATACCCACTCCATTTTCTGGGTGGATGTTCGGGATGTAATAAAAAGCGACTAAACCAGGCCCCCTCAACCTCATTGTCCTCATCTGATCAGTGGCGTTGGTCTGGAGTAAAGAGGGAATATGAACAGAGCTGCTCTAGTTACTGTAGTATTGTGCAACATTTTGTTGTGGCACGATGTTCTAGGCAGCTGTGCTTAGCCTGGAGGCAGTTGCCTTTGTCCATATTGTAACATGGTGCAGTAGTTCTGATGAGATTGAAGCCTATCTCAGTGGCCATCTGGCTTCCTTCAGTGTTTTGACACTGTTGGTTGGGTCACCTGGCCAGTAAAAATCGTCCCCAAAATGACCTTTAATGTGTAGAGTGGGACATTAAACTTGTTTTTTTAATTGACTTTAATCAGTTTTGTATTGTACTTAAGAAATATCAGTCAAGGCACTTTGTCAGGCAACATAACACTTTTTTGTCAAATCTGGTTAAATCCAGAAATCTGGCCAAAATTTTGGCGGGAGCCAGATTTGGAAAAATGGCCAGATTTCGTCTGGAGCTGGAGCCAAAATTCAGTACAGCACTATTTTAAACACTGTTATATGCTGTTGTTGTGTTATGCCTTGTCTGTTAAACAGCAAAGTGTCCCAGAGACCAGCTGTGGGCAGTCAGAAACTAAGTCAAAAAGTTCGACATCGACCATCATCAGTCAAGTCATTTGTGAGTCCGCTGAGTGAAGCAGTGATTCTGTCAACTGCTAATGTACAGTCACTCCAGCAGGTTTAACAACTTCATATGCCTCAAAAACTGCTTTTTATGTATTTCAAAACTGTCATAAAATGTATTTTTAAATTGAAATTTACAAGTACTAAGCAGATATAATTTTCATAGTGAGTTTGTAGAAGTTAGAATAATTTTTACTAAATGTTCTGGCATTATTCTTGCCTGTCAGGAGGGGCGTCAGTTTTGTGAAAAATGTTCTTGCTGCAGTCTGCAGAGATTTGCTAGAAGATCAGTCAGAACAGCAGATAATTCATTAAAACGGTTGCATCTGTTCACTTTTGCATATTTTTTTTATTTTACTTCACATTATATAACGTAAACATACCTGTTCGCTCAGTTGGCAAGAAAGTATAGATGTGAGTTAGAGCAAAAGAGTTTTGCATTACATCAGATTAAAGTAGTTTTTAGCGGCATGCTTAAACTGCTAAACCAGTGTCCGGTGTTATTAGGTGTCGACACTGCAGTTACATGACTTGCCGGGCAGTGACATCACAAAGCTGTCACAATGTGTCAATCTCAAGTCGCTAGTCATCAACAATTGTGGCGTTGTCACTGTTGACAGCATTGCATCTCTGCCGCATCTGCAGTATGTTGATGTCAAGGTAATAAAATCGTCATAATGCTGCTTTCTTGTTTTCAGTATCTGCCTCCGTGCTTTTCTTGCTTGCAAGGTAACTACTGATGACACCTGCTGAACAAATGTCTCCAGTGAGTGAGCGAGTAGTTTCTTATTGGCACATTAGTGCTTGATTTTTTAATGGCTCACAGCATCACAACTAGGATTGTTAATTCCATGTTATTTCTTTTAATATTTAACATCTGACACATTGAAGTCACTTTTTGTGTTGTACATTGCCCTGTGATGCTGCAATGTAACTGATCCTTACACATATTGTGAATTGTGTAATTGTGTTTCTATAAATCTTCGTGGTCTGAATCAAATAAATAAAAAAATAAATAAATTTATGAATATTGTCTGTGCAGAGAAACAAGATAGAGGTGCTGGACATGACTGGAGCTGGACTATTGGTCTATCTGGATGCTTCACATAATCAGCTGACGAGTATCCACGGCCTTGCAGGCTGCTGCAGTCTCCAGCATCTACAGTTGTCCCATAACAGAATCACCAGAGTTGGTAAGACAAGACTGCTGTGGCAGGCAGATGTGTGTCATTGTGTATTGTGTCTACAAGTATGTATACGTGACAAATGCGTGATGCATTCTATGTGGCTGCTTGACTGCTGTGCACGTCATTGTTTTGGGCTTTTGATCAGTGTGTGATTTTGCAGCTTGATTCCTCCGGTCCTGTGATGCTGTTTTTCACGGAGTTCTTACTTGTAAGAGGATCCTGCTTTTAATTAGCAGCCTTAAACCTTATATGGGATGTAATGAATATGTGGCAAAGGCTAACTTAAAAATGTACTGGTATACTCTCAAGTTTACATTTAAAATTGTTAAAAGTCACATCTACAAGTTTTGAATGATTTATGTGAAGAGTTTCATAGTTTACGGTGGCTGTTCAGTGTTTGGAAGCACTGAGGTCATGTATAGGCCGACGGAAGTGATATTGGCTGTATATTACTGTGTATCATTGAAGGTGGTCTGGAGTCGCTGTGTTCATTGCACACGTTAATACTAACACACAATCAACTCATAACAATGAGGCAGTTGTCAGAGGCTCCCAGTATACAAGTTCTCAATGTCGCTCATAATCACCTTCCGGTGTTGGACAGTGTCAGTCAGCTTCCATTGCTACAGTCACTCGATGCCCGCGACAACAATCTTCTCTCTGTTAGTGCAGATGTTTCCTCGTTACTGCCAGCTAATGTAGTATCTGATCTCAGCATTGTCTGTGCTCAGAAAGTACATGTGCTTGTTAAAAAATGCGCAAAATTAGTTAGTAGATTAGTATTAGCATTAGTAGATTTCCTGTTGAAAGTTACTGTTTTCATGTCATGGCTAGTTACTGTTCACTATCTAAACAAGGGAAATTTACCAAATGGAATTATTTCTTTTAAAAAGTAATTATGTGCTAATTGCAACTGTAATGCAGTGAGTTGATAACCTTCATTGCAAATGTACATGATATATTGTAAGTTTGTGATTTTCTGCTAATTTTTAGGCTGCATCGAATGCATGAGATACAGACTATTGTCACCAATGTTCATGGTGTCTGTCTGCCAGTCTGTCTGTCATGTGGCTCAACTTGGCTTTGCTGTGCAAAAATGGCTGAACAGATCAAGATGCTGTTTGGTGTGAACACTCCTGACGGCCTGAGGAATATTGCATTAGATGGGAGTCCTGATCCCCCTGCAGAGAGGGGGAAGGGGACATAAATTTGAATTTTGCAACCCCCTCATATTTCCGGAATGGCTGAAACTAGAGACTTGAAATTTTGTTTGCATATCGAGGGATGCGGCCCTAACAAAAACCATGCAAGAATAGGTCATACGGGAGTCGGGGTGGGGTCACGTGACCTACTTCCGAATGTTGGGACCCCCTCATGTCTCAGGAACAGCTACAGCTATGATTCCTAGGCATGCAGTGTGTGTGGTGCAGCCTTTGTCAAATTACTTTAGCCTCTTGTTTCCTATTGTCATCGTCATTGTTGTTTTGCATTGTGTTGCAAACAAACTGAGCCATGTTACAATTGTAAGTCCTGTTGTCAGTGTAATTTTTAAGTATACATATGGTAAAAATTGAAAATTGAATCACTTATGCTTAAGTTGCACTCTATACAAATTTTGTAATAACAGTGGTTGTTATTTTCATCATCGTCATCATTATCAGTATCATCATCAGCATGATAGCAAAGTATTTGTTATAGTCATTGTCAAAATCAGAACTGACTTGCACCATCACAGGATCATTATCACTGCTGTGCTGCAGGTGCCAGAGCTTTCAAACCAAGTTTTATTATCCGAGCTGCTGCTTGATGACAACAGTATTATGTCTTTATCGAGTCTGCAGAATTGCTGGCTGCCTTCAGTCACCAACCTCTCTGTAGCACATAACAGGTTTGCTCTTTCTCAGCATGCCTTGTTGTTTGGAATAGTGTTGAGAGTATTTCATTAATCCTTCTGGTTGACTGGCTGCGTGTTGTTTGTGAGTTGTTTAAATTATATCATAAATTCAACTCCTGAGGTGATTGGTTTTGCTTGGTTTTACTGAGTTTTTAATTATACTGTACCATTTGGACAGTGCTTCAGTCTGTTGTGTATCATAATTGGCTGTAGACACATTGACGTATTTGTGAATTGTTTTTCTATAGCTGTATGTAGTAGACATTGAGGGTTAAAAACTAGAAGTCTGTTACTAATTTGCCATTCTGCATTAGCAATAGCATCAAAAATGTTTTTGCTTATTGAAATTGTTGTGTCTGTTGCATTTTTAGTTAGTAAGACAAGACTGCTAATTTTTCATAAAGCTTAGTTTTTTTTGTTTTGTTTAGCATAACTTTAGCAAACTTTGAGGGATAAAAGATATTTTGTCCTAGACAGTGATGGGCACAGATTAGCTTAGATAACTGATAATTCACTAACTCAAGAGTTAGCTTTGCTAGTGCTAAACTGCTAGAGCAGTTTGCATAAGTTAACTAAAACTGCTAACCACAAACTTTTTTATATGAGTTTATCTTTCATTGAAGTTTAGTTTTTTTGCTATAAAACTTTTTAAATAGACACAGAGAGCGGAAATTTTAATAAGCTCTAGCTTAGAGAACAGCCTTTCATTATGACGTGACAAAATCATAGTTACAATAGTCAAGACTATAGAAACTTTTTAAAAAATTCTCACTCTTCAACAGTTCAGTTTTTTCTATTCTAATAACGTAAGTTAAACTAATCCATTCATTCTGGCTTGTCCTCCTGTTAGTGGACTTAATGTTAGCAAAACTAAATTTAGCAGAAACTAATTGATCCGCTAACGGTTTTTAAAGTTAGTGGAACCATTAAGCCGCTAACAAAAAAGTTAGCTTTGCTAAATAGCAGTTAGCAGATTAGCGGAACTGTGCCCACTACTGGTCCCCGATTGACAGGGACACATCTTTGGCATCCCTGATGCTGTTGGCACCTGTGCAAACTGTTGTTATAGTTGAATTACCTTGTGTGTTGTAGTCTGTCTTCGGTGGACGATCTACAGTGTTATATATCTCTTCAGTCACTTGATCTGCAAAGCAATCAGATTACTGGTTTGTTACCTTTCTGTGAGTTATTTGTTGTGTCATTAGATGTGTGTGTACACTGAATGTTTGGATGGAACTTGTGTGTACTTGTCTGACAGAACCATACGTAAAATATTTGTTTTTGTAAATCCCTGACTAGAGTATGCTGGTTGCGAGATGGCCTGAAAGTGTCAGTATAGTTCAGTGTATGCATGTAGTGAACATCACCACTGACAGGTGTTGCAATAATTTCAGCAGTGAATTTTTTGCGTATTGAGTTGAAGTACTGTTGCTGTCTGCATGATGCAGATGTGTCAGCATTGTCGTCATGCCAAAGTTTGCAGTGTCTGCATCTGGAACACAATCCTGTTGTGGAAGAGCCACTGTACAGGTTGGTGTTTGTTCAGTTGTTAGATGTAAGGCTGCGGATATTTCTTGCTTCTAACTCGCTTGTGTCACTCTTATTACATGTCATATGTATCAGTGTGATGCTGGTGAGTTGGTACTGTCACATTGTTAGATGCATACTTTCTTGAAAATGGAAGATTCCGTTGCTCTAGGGTGCATGCTGCTTTTTGTACAGGCAGCTGGTGATAAGCAAACTGAAGAGTCTGAAATCACTTGATGGGACTCCTGTCGACAGAGCAGCTCCAGCAGACCACACTCCAAAGAACATTAAGTGGAGATGCATTTGCCGCAATCAGACAGAAGTGACACAGAGTCTACGTTCTACTTACCTCACTGATGTCAAGTAAGTTCATTACTTATATTGAAGTTATTTCTTTGCATCACATTTATTGCTGACATCCACAGTATTTTCTTCTATTTTTACTTATAAGGGAATTTTTGAGAATACAAGCCCAAATCAAGCTAATGCACAATTTTGGCTTGGCACCACCATGCCAACACTGTTGCCATACCCGCACCTTGCCGTGCCTTATCATGGTGCCATGCCTGTGACAGGGCACTGTTTGTCGTGGTCAAACAGGCAAATGGTCAAGATTAGCACTTTTATAATACAGATTTCTAATTTTTTTGTGGCAGTACTGACTGCGTACAACTAGTTGGCTTTGTGTAAGTCATGAAAACATGTTTATTGTGCCAGTTTGCAAGTTACTTGAAATGTCTGTGTTATTACCTCATGTGTTAACCATGAAAATATGATATATGTGATAATGGTAAAATAACTTGCCAGAATGTTTTTCAGTATAACATTCATTGCCTGTGTAGGTCATTAAAAGTTAGCGGCTCCATTGAAGCTCTGTGTCAGCGACATATTCAGTATTTTGATGAAAGTTTTCGTCTGGCTGTTGAGCATCGCCTCGTTCACGAGCATGATGGGAAATGTCCACCTCAGTCTCCAGTGAAGCCTAAAACACCAGTGTCTAAGTCTTTTGGTATTACTAGTCCAAACACAAGCAGTGTGGAAGCAAGCAAGCAGCAGCAATCTGCAGTGGC
>Ga0126335_1001930_pt1 | contig 12079 bp, 10 predicted proteins | sample OlaspJWI45metaG_FD_108409 | JGI IMG/M metagenome (GOLD analysis project Ga0126335, IMG submission 108409) | Marine gutless worms symbiont microbial communities from Oahu, Hawaii - Olavius sp. 1 OAHU.JWI-45 metaG | ecosystem: Host-associated > Annelida > Digestive system > Unclassified | place...
AGTCAGGAGGACAAGCCCAAAACGCACCGATCGACGCGCCAAATTTCACGTGAAACTGGCATTCACTGTTCCAGTGTCCATAGGATCATTCACTGTGATCTTCAACTCAAGTGCCTCAAGCGACGTCGTGCGCAACAACTGTATGAAGCCAAACGCGTCGCCCGTCTGACTCGCTGCAAACAGCTGCTGAAAAGGTACCGATGATTCTGCAGTCGATTTCATATGGTTCACGAACGAAAAAGTGTTTACCGCTGAACCGCCATTCACTTTGCAGAACGATCGGGTCTACGTGCCGGTTGGAACCAAGAAGCGATTCATTCAACCCAGCTGTCTGCTACGCATGCGCTCGACGTTCAGCAAGTCTGTTATGGTGTCGATTGCCGTGTCAAAAATGGGTGTGACTGAGCTGCTGTTTGTCGACCCCCGAGTTAAAGTTAATGGCCAGTACTACCGCAGTGTCTTGTTGTCTCAGCAGATGATTCCAGCCATCAAACAGGCAGCAGGCAACACGTGTCTTCCAGCAAGACAGCACTCCGGCACATCGCGCTTGTGATACCGTTCAGTTGCTGCAGAGAGAGACACCTGACTTCATTGGTCCTGCCCTCTGGCCGCCCAACAGTCCAGACATGAATACCGTCGACTACAAGATCTGGGGCGTCATGCAGCAGTGAGTGTATGAATCACGAATCAACAGCGTCGATGAGCTGAAGCAGCGTTTCCACGATGTCTGGCATGGTGTGCAGCAGTACATCATTGACTTGGCTGTTAGCCAGTGGAGGCAGCGACTGACAGCATGTGTGCATGCACACGGGAGACATTTTGAACATTTGTTGTGAGCTTGTATAACACAAACTTGAGTTGAAAGCCAATGCCTGCAAATAAATTATTGCTGAACTTTGTTTATTAGTATAACAAAAAGCTGCTTACGGCTAAATCTACGAATTTTCAGGTTCAACAATTTCCCAAGGTAAGGCAGTTGCACAAAATAGGTGAGGTGGGAAAGTAAAACTACCTTTCGATAACCTATAGTTTAAGTAATAACTATACCAAAAATTATTACAATTAAACGCCTACTGTTCAAGTTATTGTCGAAGACGTAGTCACTTGGATTTTTTTGAAACACAGTGTAGTTTCATTGTGGTGCTCTGCACAGCAAGTTACTAGTCTCATTGCAGTGCTCGATGGCTATTTGCACTACAAGAATGCATATTATTTCTATGGTTAGTCTGTAATGGCATATCTGTAATCGGTTTGTACATATGTCTAAAAACAAGTAAAAGTACAACTTTCTTTTCCTTTTGAAAATACAATTCCTGTAATGTACTTTTTTATTGAAGTCATCTTGGTGATTCCTGACATTATTCTTTAACTTGTTTTGTTATTGCACTGGACAATCTAACTGAACAGTCCTGTACTAAGTGCCAGTAAGTGGTGAATACTGTGAAACTAACTGGCACTGTGAGTTTTAAAAAGTTTATTATTAACGGTTTTTAATGGACAGGTAAAATATATAATCTGCAGGGATTTATTGGAACTAATAGTAATAAAACAAGTATTTTGATGTCTACAAATGCAACATTGTATGATGGTTTTGTATGATTTAGAATGCAATATGACACAGATAGCCATCACGTCACACAGTGACGGTTTTCATTTACAGTTGTCATAGAAATGAGTCATTCTTGGTTAGATAATACTGTTAACAGCTATATAGCCTCCAGCTAGTTATGCGAGAATTTCAGTCAAAACCTACATAGAAACAGAAATAGGTTGCGTGCGTTATTTGAAACAAAACAAAATATCATTTTTTTAGCCACATTAAACTTTTAGGGAGATTAATTTTGTTGCTTGATTAATTTATTAACCCTAATAGTTTTGCATTGTTTGGCTTGGAATTTATATTTCAATATATGTTTGTAGAGAATGGAAGATTTGGAAGCAAGTTTACTCTTCTTGCTGATGATTCAGTGCATTACATGATAGCAGTGTACAGCTACAATCCTATCGAGCTGTCACCAAACATTGATGCTGACGTAAGTGTTTTTTTAGTTTTTTTGTCTCAACCTCCTAAGCATTATTCAGCATACAATGCAAGAACTTGTGGCCACTAGTTTCAGAACTACTTAAAACTTGCACATTATTAGGCTGCATCGAATGCATGAGATGCAGACTATTGTTAGCGATGTGCATGGTTGCCATGGTCTCTGTCCATCCGTCACGCAGCATTTGGCGGCACATACAGTATGTGTGGGGTCATTCGATGCAGCCTTTGCCAAATTACTTTGGCCTCTTGTTGATTATATCTGCATCTTTGCTGAAATAAGAAAAAAATTCTGATTTATTTGTGGTGATTGACACGCTGAGACAAAACATTTATTTACACATTCCAAAATAGTTTACTTCTGTCAAAGTACCATTGTCATAAGGATTATGTATACAATCAGTACTTTTGTAATTATAACCGTCCATCAAAGTGAAACCTCTGTTTCTGACTGCCTGAGTCAGTTCCCTCATCTCTTGATAAGCTCTGTGTCCATACACTCTCAGTGGGCTTTGTGTAGCATATATCTGCTACCAGTTGATGATACACATTATATTCTGACTTGCACCAGAGTGACCAGACCTATTCTCGATAACAAAATAACTATTTTCCAGTTTGGTAACACTAGAAATTAACAAATGAAATTTCTTGTATAAAGCAGAATTTTACTGTCTGGTGGCATCTATCCTGCAGAAGTAATCAGAGCTTGCCATTTGAAAATGAGACCTGATCAAAAAATTGATAGCGCCATGCAGGATAGGCAATCGATTATGCTTGGACTTGGATATCATTGTATTTGTTAAACGTACTTCACCCGTCGCCCACAGTGAGTGCCTAGCAGCAGGATTCATGAGTGAGTAAGCCTAAATGAATGGACAGAAATGGAACAAGGCTGCAGTGTTTGAAATACAACAAAATTAATATTAGAAGTAAGAACAGAAATAGACAAGAGCTCAGCCTTTGCTGGGATGGCCGCACGTAACGTTGCATGTTGTGAAAAACATAGGTTGGGTCAGTTTTGTGGGGGGAAAATTGAAAGAGAAGCTCGTGTCAATCTCTGTGAATCAAAATAACGCCAAAACTGCAATGTTTTGGGCTATATTTTTGTTGGAGATGTTGTGTGTTAGTCGGCTCAGAAAGCTACTGCTGTGCCTGAAATGACGAATATAACTAAATAAAATACCAATGGAAAGCCCTATGCGACTTGCTATTACTGACTAATACAAGCTTACCTCCTATCTTACACTGTTTGCTGAACAGGGATGTAGTCTCACTATCGACGCCTCGGTCTTGAGGCGGTCTCGAGACCTATTTTCATAACGTCTCTGTCTCGATAAATTGAGGGGAGGTCTTGTTCTAAAAGTCAAACACCTCGGCCTCGATTCAGTCTTGTGCCCTAACGTGTCATATGCAAGCCACTTCACGTTATTTTTTTCCAGGTTTTTCAATTATCGCAGCAGCTAATCGTTTCAAATTTTGATTGAAGTGGTCCAGTTTCCCAACTTTTTAAGCCTGTGCTGCAACAGTGTACTTATTTACTAGAAAGTCTTGGCTGTTTTGGCAACTAGCCATAGTAGCACAAGCCAAAAGGTCTCAAAAAGCACCTCGCCCTGGCAAGGTCTTGGTCTTGTCTCAGACAGAAAATCTAACGTCTCGTCTCGTGGAATTTTGGGAAGGTCTTGGTCTTGGACTGAAAACCAAATGTCTCGACTTGGTCTCGTACCGTAAGGTCTCGTTTACATCCTGGTTGCTGAATATGTGGATTAGGCTATTCGTCACATTTTTGCTGTCAAAAGGGGAAGAGCTCTCTTTCATGCACTTATTTGGGGTGAAATCCAGAATTCAGGATGCAAAATATAATGTGACAAAGCGAGATGCATCATTCTGTCGTATAGTGCCAAGCATATATTCTGATAGGCCTGTTGTAAACTGTTTAGGCTTAACACAAGAACATGACAGACAGACAGACATCCTCATAGTAAATGATGCACTGAATGTTGTGTGTGAGTACCAGACCAACAACTACGAGTAACAGACTAACGGGCAATTTTTGAGTATTACTGTAGTCTGGTATGGCTACTCTATAATACTGTTTTGTGTTATGTGATACAGCAAGAACTGGCATTTACACGTGGTGATGTGATAGCTGTATATGGCGATGCGGATGATGATGGTTTTTACTTTGGTGAGCTTGATGGTCGCTCGGGACTTGTGCCTTCCAACTTCTTACAGGAAGCACCATCTGGCTTTAATGCTTCATAATCTGATACATTTTAGCATGCAGTTTGTGTTTATTTTTTATAGACTTTTATGACTGATTGTACAGTAAGCTGTACAGTTTAATTATTCTCTGCCTCAAAGAGAAAGGGGGTAGCTGAAAACAGTGGGCCATATCTAAAACTTAAGCATAGATGCAGGGCTTGCTGTTTGAAAATGAGAGGTGGTCGAAAAATTAATCGCACTGCATAGGGTAGGCGATCAATTGTGTTTAGATTTGGATAGCATTGTTTTTTTGTAAACATACGTCACCCATATCTCCCAGCGACGGCCTACTCAGATTCATGAGCAAAGGAATGAACAAACATGTAATAAGGCGACAGTTACAGTTGCTGAAATAGCTGCTCAACTCAGCGTTACACAAGAGCACAATTTGAACATTGAAAAGACAGGAGTGGGTCAGTTAAACGTTGTTTTGTGGAAAAATTAAGAAAGAAACTCGCATGTGAGATAATAAATTATACAGTACCAAACACTAGAATTTTTCGGCTTCATTTCTGTCACAGATAGTATGGATTTAGCTTCATGTTGAAGTACATACACCGTGGTCTAACAAAAACGTCGACATTTTTGGTTCTATTGTAGTTTCAACAAACGGTGGCCGATTTCTACAATATTTGGCATACAGTATACGAAAGAAATTCGCAACATAATAATTATTCATTTTTCCACCTTACCTACATACTGTTGCCACTGTACCTTGGGAAAAATATGAACTGTGCAACTTTAGCAACCACAGTTACACATTACCGTCCCCCGAGTGGGTTCCGGGGCTTAGAAAAGACCTACTCCGTCTCCTGGCTGGATGTCGCAAGAGGCAACTAAACCAGGCACCACTCAACCTCCGTGACCTCATCTGATTACTGATGATGGACTGGAGTGAAAGAGGGAACATTCGGAAGAGGGACCCCTCATGGGAACCCTTCCACATGAACTCGGCTCTTTGCAGTTGACAGGCGAACCAGTCATAGTTCAAAGAAAGAAGAAACCCTAAGGCGCCCAACGGAAACGCCTGAGGAAACAGAAAGAAGCAACTGCTGCCCAACAGGCTGGTGGAAGACCGGGAGCTCGAGGCGCCCACAGCGGCAAATTGTGCACCGGTACTGATGCCAGCACTGAGGGCAGCAGTCGCACAAAAAGACCGCTGTCACCTGGTGGGACACCTCAGGATGCCCAGAGCCAGGTGAAGCGTACTAAGCAGAAACATAAAGAAACGCCATATAACAGTTAGAGACCTCCTGAGGTTTTTAACATCCTCACGGAGGTTTTCATAGTACCCTGGTGAGAAATACCAGGGACTTTACTGGGGATGGACTATGAGCCCATCTGCGGCCTGGTTCTACGAAGGACAACTTAGCATAACTACACATTACCGTTGCACAAACGAAAAAGCATCCAGTTTTTCTGTACAGTAAAGTCTGAGTATTACGGCAAGTGTTCAGAGTGGCCTCCCATTTCATCCACTCAGGCCTGAAGTCTCGTATGTCATTCATCAGTGGCGTCGTCCACAGTGCTTTGCAACCAGCCACAAGAAGTGTCAACCGAGCGTCGTCTCAAATAGGCCACGACTTGAACTGGAGATGATACACACGATCCTGCATCACACTTTGTATGTGATAATCAGTAGGATTAAAATCAGGGCCATTGGGTATCCATAAGTCCGGACCGATGAACTTCGGAGTTTTATGCTGCAGTAGGCCTAACTTAATTGCCCGACGCGTATTATGCGCTGGAAGTTGTTGGCGATGGCACCAGTGAATGACAACATTTCTTGCATCAGTACAATATCCCGATAATACGCAACAGTAAAAATCTTTCATTGGTCATATCTTATCCTCCAGTCGATTCAGCAGCCCTATTGACAGAGCAGATTGGCCACAGTGGTCCCAAAACCACAAGTTAATTTTTCTCAAGGTAGTGTAGCAGCATTACGCAGGTGAAGTGGACATCAACAATTGTTGTGTTGCAAATTCCTTCAGTATACTGTATGTCAAATTTTATGGAAATCGGTCAATGTTTGTAGAAACTACAGTAGAACAAAAAATGTGGACGTTTTTTGGACCACGGTGTAGTTTGCTCCGAAAGCTAGCCTAGGCTATAGGCCTATCGCGTTGGCTGAAATGACGTAAAATAAAGCCATTAAGGGTCATTCAAGGTTACCATTTTGGGTTCCAATGTAAAGCCCATATGCGAATGCGACTTCCTATTAGTTAACAATCAATGCATCATATCTCACACTATTTGCAAGATAAATCACAGCATTCAAGATTATTGGTAAATTTTCGCTGTTGACAAGGGCTGCCTCTGTATCCCACACGTGTGGGTGAACCGTAAAAACATGAAATTTGGTGACAAAAACTAGAGACATCACTTTGTTGTATAGGGCGCAGAGCGCATGTCAATATTGTGAACTGTTTAGGTATGATTTACAAATGGTAAGACTGACAGATAGACATTTTGGCAGAAACGTTGTGCTTGACTGCATTGTAAAAATGCAAGCTGTACGGCCAAAAGTCGTACGAGTGGGCCTAAGTTTGCCTAACAGGTAATGCAACTGGCAGTTATTGTTAGCAAGTAATTAACTGTAGTTTGTGAGTTGCAGCTTAACCTGCGACAACTGTTTGCTTAGTGTGGCCAGTGGGTAGATGATCAAACAGTCGATCACCTGATGGGCGTTTAAGAGATCGACTGATTGATCGCCCCAAATGGCAAGCCCTGCAAAAAACATTGCCTTTCAATTGAACGTTTTCGCCCACATTTTTGGCTTTTTTGCTGCTGCAACCTTCACTTAAGGACCCTGAAGTACGAATTTGCCTTGTAATTTCTGAAGATATATCTGCATACCAAAAAACTCTCTAGGTCAGGCTTTCGAAGTTATCATATGACATACGTATGAACATACAAAGACTTTAATACAGACTGATGTGACTGAACGCACAACACGGGCGGTGATAATATCTGAAACGAAAAATCTGTTTTCAGGTTTTTCAAGATGCTTCAGTTATTTCAATATTTTGCAGATTTGTTCGAGACAGCGGGAGTGGGGGACGCACAGGGTGAGAGTCTTCAGTCTTATCTCCTTGCTGAAAGATGCACGGTTCATCATATAGACTCCTGTGTGGTTGAGTAATAGTGATAATTTGTTCAGATCTCTCTATTTCATACTGTGAATACTGCACTATGTTTTACATGTCTGCATAACAATAGTTTGTGCCTTGTTGTACATTACAGATATCCTATTCATTGCCTCTTTTTGCACATACTAGCATGATGGCGTCTCAACAATCCATGGATTCGACGATTTCCAGATATTTTTGGTACTGGAGATGTGGGGGAGACGCCCCCAGTGGGCTCTAGCAGCTCACTAATGGGCAGGGGTGTCAGTGGCTGTCAAACATCGGGATGTAATGAGGAACTGGATGGAGTTGGTCACCACTCACAATCACATATACCTACTTATTAGGACAAGTAATTACTTAGTTCAAGTTGCTGTGAAAGCAAGCATTATGGCAGGACGTGGGATAGAAGAGCCAAAATTGGGATGGACAGGAACTCTACTCTGCCCACGTCTAGTCTGTACGACTATATACACTATGTACTGACTGACCTAATGACCTGGGTTCAGTTTCTGACATGAGACCCACACAAGGATGGCATCAGTGTTATTTTAGTGCAGCAGTTCATTTCTATTCTGGTTCTTATTCAGTTCTCAAACAATCATTGTAGTTTTTATTTCGTTCTAGTACTCTGAGGTTTCATTCATATTTGTTTATATTCAGTTCAAATTATAGCTTTTAAATTTAATTTAGTTCTTGTTCGCCATACAACATACATTTACTTCTTAATACTATTTATTCTCTGTTCTATTCCTCATACTGTTGCAAACACTTTACTGCATTGCTAGGTCTGCAGTGCACTACAAGTTAAAACAGTCAGTGTATGGCATGTGCTTGTTTAGCCTGAGGAACACACATGTCCAAGTTCTTCAGCAGCCAATACATTATTCTAGCCACATATGCATATGCTTTAGATGCTGACATCAAGTCTGTGGCCAGTGGTGCAAGACTGATGCACAGCCTGGTGCCATCTGTCCCAGAACTCCTGGCCACTGGCACTTCTATGTGACTGTACTTGTCCAGTTGCTGTTGAGCCAATGGACCTTGGGTGTTCTTGATCATTATAGTGGCCAGAATCTTACATTTCTGCTGTGGGTCTACATGTGTTGAAACTGAAGAAGTGCTCGCTCTACTTCAGTGAGAGGTGTCGGTCGCCTGCTGTGCCTCAGTCAATGTGTGCTGAACACATGCAAGATGACAGCATGAAGACCAGACAACTCTCCAGTGACAACTGGCATGAAGCAGTAGACGGATCAGTCTGACAAGCTGCTACAGGAACTGGACTGAAGCTTACGACACAGGGCTGTTACAAATATTGGAATCAGTGCCAGAATGTTTAAAATACACGATGTGGTTAGGATAGTGGCTGTTGCAAGTACAGTCCCAAGTTCAGCAATGATGGAAAAATGACTGAGATGAGGTCAGTCTGCGACATGTCTGTGTGGACAACAAATGACGTATAGCACTCAGTACTTGGGAGTCAATGGCTAGAGGTTGCTGATTAGTGAGTTTACATGTACAGACAATACACGTCCCACAAATTAGGTCAACCGGGATCAAGGGGTGGGGTCACGTGACCTACTTTTGAATTTTGGGACCTTCCTTGAATTTCCGGAACAGCTAAAGCATGTCCGACAGTGTTTATTTTCATTCCGCTTGGAATTTTCGTTATTGTTCTTATTCAGTTTGCCTACAATCTTTTTTTAGTTTTTATTCAGTTCTCATTCTTCTGAATCTTTTTAGTTCTAGATTTTGTTCTCATTCACGAAAATAAAAATCACACAAAAATGCCCCCAAACCTCAAGAAAATTTAGCTGCATTCAAAAGATACATTCTAGCGTTGATGTGTGTTGAATTTAACCGTGGTGCAGCCTTTTCTTAGTAATAACCATGTCCAAACTTCCACTAGTCAGTGCAGTCATAGTGAAGAAATAACATTTGAGGACTAGGGTAGATCAAAATTAAATATGAATTTATTCTACTTTAATCTAGTGTAAACAAATACACATATGTTGGCCCTATAATGGTCAACCAAGAGTTTCCACTTTAGTTGCAAAATGACAATGACAATTACTATGCCAATGTTCTGAAGTCCATATTACTAAACAACAACACAAGCAGCAGGCCTACATTCTACTCTGCTTGATGCTTTGCACAAGCACAAATTGACTTAAGCAAGGTGTCTAATTCATCATACACAGTGTTACGCCAATCAGCTTTTAACACATGTTCATTTAGCTGGCATAAACTAGGTGCACCAGCTTTAACCACATTATACACACATACCATATCAATGCCCTCAGCACTTACAAGTGGGCCACTCATTGGACATATGCTAACACGAAATTCCACAAGCTTGGGTAAATCTGCATCCTCAATGTAGAATCCGCGACATCTTGAGACATCCAAAAACTCGAGCTGTTCCGAATGTAGATGAAATGACTGAAGTCCTCTGCCACTTGGTGTCCAAACTTCAATTGTAAGTCGGCGCAGCAGTGGTGCGGAGAGAAACAAAGAATCGATCATTTTCTGGTCAATTGGCTGAAACAAAAAATATTTCTGCAGATTCAGAACTTTTAGATTTGAAAGTTTGTGAAGGGCGTGAAGAGAACGCTCTGTCCAATCAAAGGGAATTGAAAGAGACACGATATTGACAGCAACGGCAGTAAATAGATCAAAAAACTTCACAAACAATCGCTGACGATGTCTGTGTCGGTACATAAGATCTTTGCAGTCATTTGCACACCATGTCACACTGCTGTCAGGAACATATGGTTTACATGGGGTGTCTGTCCAGCCCATTTCTGCATGTTGCAACTCCTGCAGTAAGCTAGTGCGAAACAACGCATGTAACATCTCAAGCCAACCATCTCGCAAGTCTCCAATGTCAAATTCAAATCGCAGAACATGAACAGCTGGCCGGATACTAATTAGATACGAAACAAAGCACTTCATGCGAGCACAGTAAGTTTCATATAGATTCATATTATCATCAGCAGAGAACACATCATCACTGCTTGCTGGAAAAGTTGGAAATGCAACCAAATCGATGACATTCCACAGTGATGGTGTACGCATCAACTGTGACCATTTATGGCAGACTTTTGCAGCAATTCCACGTTCTGATGGATTCAACTGGGAAAAAATATGCAGCTTGCAGTCATCTGTCAGAGAGTGAAATGGGAAATACTCTGGTTCTTCATGTAACTGTGCACGCCCTGCAACAAGTGATTCTGTATACTCTTCAGGAGATAGCTGACAACATTTGCTTCTAAATTCACTGCCAACTGTGTATACTTGGTCAGATCTTCCATGGTGCTGTAATCCAAAAATATCCTGCTCAACGTCAAAATCTGATGAAAATGAAGAAGAGCGAAATCTTCTAAGCCAATTTTGGTCACCACCTGCCATCACTTGACTGACACTTCTGCAACACAGCAATTTTACCAAAACATGCTAGTGCAAGCAAGTAAACAATGTGCCATTTCACTGAAACTGATTTATCCAATGCAGCTCAATGTTTTATTGCCCCAGGAATATGTATAAAACATTATATATGTCTTTAGGTTAGGGTTAGTGCCGTGGTATGGGATTAGGGTCAGGATTAGGGGTTCCAGTCAGGTGTCATACGAAAAGACGACAGGACAGCATGAAGCATAATTAAGACAACATATATGGCAGGTGTGCAATCATTTGTCCCGTCTTGTCCAGCCTGTGATTAAAGTTCCTAGCCGCCACCAAATATCTGAATTAGCCGAATTTTTGTCCACCACCAAAATCCACCGGAAAAATGCGGCCGCTGTAACGCTGCCAAATTTTTATAATCCAGCTAGCTGCTGAAAAAATCTGCCTAAAATGCGAATGACTTTACCACAACTGTATAATCTGACTTTAAGGTGCTCAAAGACTGTTGAACTGCAAACATGTATCTCTGCAGATTCTGTGCCTATTTTCTAGTGGTTAATTTTAAAAAGTTGGCATTACAACACCATGGCCGATATATAAATCATCAGACTGAATCACATTAAAGTACACTGTTTACAAGTTCATATAATCATATTTACAATGATTTTACACGGTGTCCTATAGGCTAATTAGTGGAAGCCGATTCCTGCATTTGTCATTTTCCCGAAAAAATATCACTGTTTTCATACAAACATCCAAGATAGTGGTTGGCTGCCATTTTTACTCAGTTGTGGATTGTCTGATGTTGCTGAATATTGCACTACAGACATATGAACCAAACAGTGAGAGCAACTTTGTAGTAGTAGCAAAAAACTGATTTCTAATTAGTCAATAGTCATAACAACCTTCAGCCATGACTGAGACGTATGATTCGGCCTTCGGTGAAATACAGAAATCTTTTGTATATTAGCTGCTTTTATATTAACAATCTTTATTCGTCCACCACACAGCAGACGGACAGACAAAATACAACTAACAAATATCATTAATACAAAGCTAAGGCTAAATTTACAAAATGTCAGATAATGCATGCAGGTCATTTTTGCCACTGTGCCTAACCAGATAGCCAATAACCAAGTGCTGACTGTCGAATTTCTGTAGGTTCTTCAAGAAAGTAACATTCCTATGTATCAGGAGTTCACAGAAGGGCACAGCTTCAGTCACATTACAAACAAAGCTG
>Ga0126335_1001931_pt1 | contig 12078 bp, 8 predicted proteins | sample OlaspJWI45metaG_FD_108409 | JGI IMG/M metagenome (GOLD analysis project Ga0126335, IMG submission 108409) | Marine gutless worms symbiont microbial communities from Oahu, Hawaii - Olavius sp. 1 OAHU.JWI-45 metaG | ecosystem: Host-associated > Annelida > Digestive system > Unclassified | place...
ATTTTAGTACACATACGGATACTGCATCAATGCAACACGGACAATTTTATCAAAATATATCCTCGAGTTAAGAAAAACAAACTTTCCAACCAAGAATATCTAATATCTCTCAAAAAAAAAACAACAAGGTCGCCAATCCGTGCACCGGAAGTTAGACGATACGTCAAAGTCAAACACGTGTGGATTTTTTAAACTGGCAAAATTTCATGATCATGTTGATTAATATTACAAATCAGATCCAGAATAAGTATTGTTGTAACTGTATTCACAAAGTGTAACTTTCCGACCAGAGTCGGCTCAAAAAAGTGTTCCCAAGTGATTGCGACAACGACCGACTACGGTACAGTGATAACCTTGACTTTTGACCTTGAATGACCTTGAATGTCACTGGTCATAGCACCAATCGATGTTGATTCAAACCTTTTCTACATAAACACGTAGGGCTTTTTTGACCCCCAAGTGCAACACTATGCGCAAAAACAGAAGCTCAATACGAGAGTTGAAGTCTGTCTTCAAAATCTTCTCCACGCGCTGAAATTCAAGCTTGAAGACGCGAACGTCACTACTTGACTGCTATACTGATGATCAATTGATCATCTCGTTGAAATGTTCCCACTCTTTGATCAGGCGCAACTTCAGCTGGGCAACGACGGGAATTCGGCTGCAGTGCATACGCTGCCGCAGCTCCTCCCAGATCCGGTAGTCTAATGGGCTGAAGTCAGGACTGTTGGCTGGCAGGAAGTTGGAGCTATGAAGTCTAGTGTTTCACGGGTTACCAGTTACACATCTGACGTGCACAGGGTAGAAGCGTTGTCCTGACAACAAAAGTCACTTCCGAAAAAGTGACTGCACTGACTAATGTGACGGAAACTGACATATTTTGCCGTCGATATTTAAAGATTAATAACTCCACTGTTAATGAATATTTTCTAGCGAAATTTTGCGGTTCTTTCAAAGATATATTCAGAATCCCGTGCACATAATTTTGTCAAGATATGTTGAGATTTGACATTTCTATGGAATATTGTCTGTGGTTTACTTTTTCCCTGACACAGAGTAGTAATAATTAATTCTTGATTCTAGCTTCCCGCTATTAGTTAACTTACCTGTTCTTCGCGTTTTCTCTTTCGACTGCAACGATACAACATACAACGAGCGATGACAGAAATAAACAAGATCGCCTTTTAATGAAAAGCGGCACCACCGCCTTGGTGACTTGGTGGATAGCGTCGTGGCTCACGGTACGAAATGTCGTGAGTTCGACGTTCATAGCCTCTGCGCTGCAGTTGCCCAGTGAGGCGTGATGGTTTAAACAGCTAACAACTGTGATACCCATGACATAGCGGTCCTGGGCAGACTTGTTGTTCACCGTGGTGGTGCCTACGCCAACTCAACCTTGGGGATCAGCAAATGAAGACCAGCTTTGGCTGGGAACGCAAAGGCAGGTATAGTTCATGGTAAAACGCGTGGGTGTTTGGTAAAACTGTGTGATCCCTTGACAATGCGTGCCATATATGAGCGTTTCTGTGACGGGGTTGGCCCATAAAGAGGTATTATATATCGTGTCCTCTCTCGACGTATAGCCGCGCCTTTGGTATTTTGATTGCAGTGACCTTCATCCTTACCCCCAACACCTTGATATATAAAAACCCGATCTGCACTTTCTAAGATATACCTACATGCTAAACATGAACTTTTGCATCAAAGACTATTAAAGTTACTGTGTTGCATATACATATGCGTACGACATACGGGGGGAATACTGGTAAGAGCATCCGACTTGGGATCGAACGGCAGTGTAAAACTTGATGCAAATAAACTTGAAACAGAAACAGAAAAGTTCTTTGCCTTTTCAGGCCAATGAGGCTAACAAATTTGGTCAAGGCTAAGAGGGGTGCGGTGCCCATCGCACCCCCTGGATCCGCCAGTGATTCTACTTTCGGTTCAAATTTTGACAAGTGTCATCTTTCGGAAATCTTCCTGTGTATGATCCTACAAAATTTCAAGAAAATCGCTCAACGCGCGGCTGAGTTATATGCGATTCTACTTTTTCTATACCTAACTTACCTACCTTTAAACCTGCATTGCCAACGGCACAACGACACAGTGCCGTCATGCAAGCCATCTATAGGCCTTCGCCAAGCCAAGCTAAGTGGGTGGTGATTTAATATTGTTTGTGGTAAAGCAGGGTGGTTTATGCTTTTGTTTTAAATAATTCTGTGCTTTGTATTTCGTATTTTAGTTCGAGGTTCTCACAGCGTGGCCATCTGTCAGCCTCTCTGTTGTGCAGCTTCACTGTGCAAACATGGCTAAACGGATTGAGGTCCCTTTCAGAGTGGAGATTCTTTCCGGACCCAAGGAACATAACACAGGATCCCGATTCCCCAAGAATTCAATGAGGCCTTTGCCAGATTACTTTGGCCACTCAAGTTGCTTGTTGTGCCCCGTCCCGTGAGCACAGATAACTGGTGCCGCAGCGAATACTGCTTGACTGATTTCTAATTTACTCATATAAATACTGACCGTTGGGTACCAACGCAGAGCAGAACTGATGAGGCTACAACGATGGCACCTACGACACCGTAGACAGCGATGAGCGCTGGTTTCAGTAGCATGTCTAAAAATGGCGTAATTGGCTGCTCAGCCACAGTTTTGCCAACGTCGTCGTCCGACCAGTCTGTATATATACATCATTAGAAGTCATTATACAAATGTATAGGTTAGCGGCACAGCGCAGTCGGTTACGGTCGATTCAACGAGTTAATCAACGTCTGGGACGGTAGTACGTGGATGGATGAAAGTCTGCGGGTGAAATAAGGTATGCGCCAGGCATAAACACTAATTAAAAATACAATAGTTACTGATAGTTCACAAGTACATACGTATTACGAAAGGAAGGATATTTTAAACCGACTAGTACTGACTAATGACAAAAGCTGCCCAAAGGCTACTAAATATAAGTAGAATGTAAAGGCCGGTTCTCGGCCACACAGGAGGAGTGACAGGTTACTGAGAATGGACTCGTCCGGGTTTAACCCTCAACAGTAGTCTCGTCCAACCCTAACCCTAGCCAAGGCCGCCCAGCCAGATGATCAATCATCTCGTCGACCTACCCATAATTGGTCAGGTCAGCAACAGCAGCATCAGTCAGTTAGCCCAGTCGATCAGTCATCGCTCTACCCAGATCACTAGCAGCAGCAGCAGCAGCAGCACATCGTGAGTGATACAAGAGTTCTGTAATGTCATGTGGGCTGACCTTGCTGCTACACTGGAAAGCTCAAGTGACATTCAGACAAGTAAGTTGTCGCTATAGCCAAATATGAAATACCACGTTGTACAGCAAATGAGCTGGACAGGATAGCTGCAGTCACTGTATGAGTGTGTTTCCGTCTGAAAAGACGCTCTCCCCTAACATAAAACTTCTCTTACTGCTCGGTCTTAGCCAGACATTGGTGGAGTCCCTTGGGATTAGGCTACTAAAAAGAATGGGCACAAAACTTACTTGTCTGCTGAATCACAACAATGACTTAAGTGTTTTAACATTAAATAAACTATTCTTTTTCCAGTAGGAGGGTGAAAAGTTAACAGCAGCATTCAGTAAACCTAGTGTCGCTGAACATAACATATAATCCTGTCTACAATTGTAACGTACAGACTTACTTGTCTCCAGGTCTAGAATTTGCTGACTTGTATAGGCAGTTGTCGTTGATCAACTGGGTAGGCTGCTGCTGCTGCTGGTGATCCGGCTAGAGCGATGACTAATCGACTGGCTGGGCGGGCTAGAAGTTAGATGCTGTCTAGGCATCAACCGCTGCGGCCAGAGCGACTGTCGCAGTCTGCGTCTCGTCGTAATTGCAGTTGGCTAGTCTATGACTGATCGACTGGGCTAGCTGACTGGGCATGATGCTGCTGTTGCTGACCTGACCAATTATGGGCAGGTCGACGAGATGATTGATCGACTAGCTGGGCGGCCTCGGCTAGGGTTAGGGATGGACGAGACTATTGTTGAGGGTTAAACCCGGACGAGTCCATTCTCAGTAACCTGTCACTCCTCCTGTGTGGCCGAGAACCGGCCTTTACATTCTACTAATATGTGCCAGTTTACACCCTGAAATGCTGTAAATTCATCGCCTGACAAGGATTAACTACCGTCATCGTGCTAAGACAACGGTGTACGTACAGAGGCAGTTCCATTCGTCTGACTGGTCCAAACAATCAGCCTTGTCATCACATTCTTTCGTACGAGGATAACACTGATAGCCATTGGCACACAGGAACTGGTTCTCGGCACACTTATGCGGCGCTGCAAACCAGACAACACGTCCAGTAAGTGGGTCAGTGAGCAGAGGCTTAACGTCTGCTGTACCGACTGCGGTTTGCCAGTCGTTTTCAATTTCATCAAATATTCTGATGATAATGATTATGATAGAATATAGTAAATCTTTCTCAAGTTTTTTTCTCATCTCTAAACTGTTGCACAATACTATATATTTATTATCAAAGTTACAAATTTACAGAGTGTGACAAGTAACAGAGTTATTCCGTACGGCAGTTGGACTCGTCTGAGTTGTCAAAACATTGAAGAAAGCCGTCACATCGCATGTAACTGTCGATGCACTGCGTCTTACTGTCACAGCGCCACTCTATTTCTGAACATTCCACCTCCGCTGTCAGCACACATTATATATATACAGCTTTATTCACCAGAATACACACAGGCAGAGAACATAAATATAAACAGTAATATACAAAATTAAGATAGAAATATACTAATAAACATAGTCCAACTCAAAATACGCAACACGTTCGTCAAAGTCTTAACCAGACATCACCGAAGACGCCCTCTATACACGCTATGTAATACTGCGGGCAACGCAGGTAATATAGCTAATGCACGTACACTGTATAGGTAACGTGGTTCGTTCGTTCGTTTTTTCCTTTGCAGATTGCAGTTGTGATGCTATTGATGCAGGTGGCCAGGTTATACAGAGGTAATAGGCCTACTAATAACTACAAGTAATGACACAATGACACTTGACTTATTCCATTAGCATTTGAGTACGGTAAGGACTGCGGTAAGGAGAATACTTTCGGGTTAGGAATAGAGTTATTAGGGTCAGGGTCAGGGTTTTAAGCTTACGACCACAGACTGCCGAGATTTTCATTTTGTGGTTTTCGCTAACGGCTACTGGCATTGTATGAACGACATTTGCTATAGACAGACAAAATGAACAACTGACGGAGGGTCAAGTGCTGGTTAAGCAACCCTCCAATCTCCCCTTTCCCTCCTTCCTTTAATCCCGTTCTTCCATTTCTCTCCATTTCCATAACCTTCTCCCTTCGTCACCCCCAATCCATGGGGCCAATCCCCCTTGATCTAACTGCATCATATAGGGCCCTACTACGGGACACGTCGCAATGTTCTCAGAGGGGCGAGCATAGACCGAAACCACGTTTTAATAGTCATTACTTTCATCCAATATGCTGGTGTGCTAGGCTACTATTTGGACTATGCTTCTCTTTGCAGAACTACTAAGGGTGACTGCCTCCCTGTTGAATGCACCACTAGAGTGAACGAGGACGTACGACAGCGCCGTTCGTCGGAGCCGTCGCTGCAGTCAAAGTAGAGATTGCACAGACTCGTCATGCTGACACACTCGTACTTGTTGTCACAGTGGAACATCATTGCCGCACAGTCTACCATTACTGTTTCAGCACAGTATAGATGTAACAGGACAGTTCTAGACACTCTTCCACTCAATGACCCCCGAATCGGAACATATGCTTGTTGAACTGGACATTTGTAGCTGTGAAAGAATTACGATAATCGCTGAATTTGACAAAGTGTACTGCCAAAAACGCACCATGTTCTCACTTTTTGGAGCACTCTGCCTAAGTTTACTATGCAGTACTGCCCTGGATTAGAGTCAAACCTGCGACCAACTACATTGGGACTATCTGTTCAGATAAGTTTTGGTTAGGGCCCTCAACCTTCCATTACCCTACAAATAGTGCCAATACGCCACCTCAAAATGCGTTAAAGTTGAAGACCGATCGAAAACGGGTTTAACGCTTTTGGCCGTAAACGAAAATGGTGCCAAAATGAACTTTTATTTTCGGCCCAAAACCGAAACGAAAACGAAAGTGACAGCAGCTTCGAGTATTCACCGCATTTTGCTTCATAAAAAGTCCCAAATCGGATTGCGCGACTAGCTACGAACTACATACAACTCTACAACTGGATTATATCGAAATGAAAGCATATAGCCTATATACACTACAAGTATGTACAGAATTTATTCCTGTCTGGTAGTTCTGGCTGCAGTTTAGCCTACTACTGCTACGAAGTGTTGGTTGTCTGCACAACTGCTAACAGAAAAGTGCAAGACATTGTTTCATTGACACGACCGGTTGCAGAGCAGAGCGTGCAATTATCTTGCAGCGGCCGGTAGCTAATTCACATCTAGACAGTTCCAGTAGCAGTATGAGGTCGACCGGCCATCACAGACATGCGAGCTGCGTGGGTGGTAGAAGTCACTGAAGCGGGTGAGGCGATTTTGTCGAGACCAAGGCGTAGTTATATCGAGGCTACCAGCACTCACATTAGGTACAGTATAATACGTCCATTAATGACAGTCAACGATTATGATTGTAGTTCCACTTGCTTTGAACAAGTCAACAGCCGCTGCTTTGATCAGTGGCTTTCCGAGTTTTTCGGTCCTGTTTTCGGATCTGCTGCTCAGATTTTAGTCAAAAAAGTAAAAAAAACGCAAATAAAGTTACAGCCGAAAACGAAAATGAAAACGATTTTCGGTCGGTCTTAAGTTAAAATAAACAAAGACAACACTGCCGTCAAATCAAAGGCATATACCACCCAGGTAGCGTCCGGGTCCAATGGCTCGATTTGCTTTCACAAAACACGCCATTTTGATCAAGTGACCTTGACCTACACTTGATTATCTCGACAAATAAATTTAAGCTGTACTTCTGAAAGTTGTATTTGCAATACTGCCTACCAAAAATGACCTTCTAAGTCAAGGCTTTCGGAGGTTATCACATACGATATATATACAGACATACGACCGCAGAAATAAAATGTACCATGCCACTATGCATGCAAGATAAATTGGTAAGACAGCAAAACGAAGCAATTACTGTTTTAGAAGACCTGAAAACTGTATGTTTTCATCGGATTTGTCGAGACAGTCTACAATGCCATCCATGACCTGGTGGATCTCGATACACTGGACCTTGTTAGCGCAGCGGTAATGTGTACTCGGACACAGCTTCGCATCTGCCAAGCACGTTATAATATACAACATAGTACAGTCAACGTGACATGACTCACAGTCTCTGCTCAGAAAAGTAATAGAAGAAAAGATGGAAGGAAAGAAAACAAGCAGAAGACCAAGGACAATGTTACTCGACCAAATGATGACCAAGAATGACAACCAAAAATAGGGTCAACTGAAAGAAGCGGCACGACGCAGAGAAAACTGGCGTTGTTGGAGTAAATGTAAAGGTAAAGGTAAAGGTAAGATGCGCTCGTCGAGGGATCTCAGTTTTATTTGCACACCCACGTGTTTATGCACAAACGGAATGAGCCATACCCCATACCTGCATTTGCATTCGAGCTGGTCCTCATTTACTGACCACGGATGAATGGAAAGCTGAGTGATATTGCAGTTTTTGACTGTTTAAACGACTTCTGAATACTGAACCAATCCACAGACAGAGAACGTCAAGAACTGGCAATAGCGACATATAGTACAAGACAGAGACGCAGCACACGTTCTTGCTGTCATAATATTACCATTCGACTAATAAACGTATTCAGGTATGTAACACAACTAATAGAAGTGGTGAGTACTCAACGTCTTACTCGACTCATTACACGTCATATGACCGACAATTTTGCAGTCAGATGACCCAAAGCACTGAAGGAAGCCAGTTTGTCGTCATGATCAGACTTCAATCCCACTGTGACCACTCCATCCATGTTATAATACTAATGCAAGGCAAACACAGCCTAACCCAATCTGTTCCTGCAAGTTAGCCTAACTCGAGAACGGGCTGCTGCTGCTGCTGCTGCATGACTGCGTCCATGATCAGTAGATTTTTTACTTTTTTGAGCAGACAGACATATATCAAGACGCCGATAAAAACAGCATCTGCGTCGAAAAATTACTATTCTTTGCGTATAACTGAGAGGATACGGCGATTACTATGGTTTGAAGCGCCATTTCCATCTCTCGCCTTGTCTGCAGTATACACGATAGCAAGCAGGTCCGGCCAATCAGCGGGAACTGTCTAGGCTGCCCACTGCACGGGCACTGGGGCACAGGCGAGCTGAGAATTTATGCCGTGAAAAACAAAAAATACTAATTTTCTGAACTCCTACAGGCTACTGCCCAAATTTTTGTACCCGAAACCATCCCTGGGGTGCCCTGTAGATAGGCCTACCCTGAAAATATGGACGCAATCATGCAGCAGCAGCAGCAGCAGCCCGTTTCCAAGTTATAAGTTAACAGACAATAAACAGACACAAAAGATTATTATATAACTCACTGCAGCTCATCTCGTCCGAAGCGTCGCCGCACTGGTCAAAGCCGTCACACACCTGGTCACCAGGAACACAGATGAAATTCTTGCGACATTTGAAATAGTGATGCTGACAACGCCGGCGATCTGAACAATACACAGTGGTCCACAAAAACATAGCAGTCTATGGCAGACTATTGTAAAATTGCCTGCATCACCTGAAATTTGTGAGTGCGTTACATGGCGAATATAGAAGGCTATATTTTGGCTGTTGTTCATAAACGTTAGAGTGTAAATTTGACTGCAACTCGGTCAGATCTTGACCATAATAAATTTTGGACAACCAAAACCGGAGATATTTCAAAATATACCGTTCATATCATTAGACATTATCGATATCGTCCACGACACACATGCGGATTGCGGACAACGCCTGTCGTTACTATGGCTGGGGGCCAACTGACAAAAGACTGATATGTCATCTAATGTACACTACGTTTGAATTGCCGAAGCAGCCTTATAACCTGCCGTTACCGTTACGTGCCCGGTTTTCACACCGGTACCAACTTATACTGCTTGTTAGCAGAGGCAGAAGGGTGTGAACCTCATTGCCAAATATTGTTGTGCAGCAGTGCCTAAGCCGTCGTCAAACCTATGACCTCGATCCCTCGACCAGTAGCATCACCACGTCACACCCAAAATAATGACGATTACTACCGTGCATACAAAAAGGTCATGCGTACTGTCGGCTTACAACGTTTCGCAGCAAATTTCTGACTCTTTCCAGCAGGGGAGCAGCCATGTCTTAAAAATGGGGCTCTCCATTCTCTATCCTTCCCTCCCTCTCTTCCTTTCCCTCCCCTCCTTTTTCTCATCCGGGGCCAGGGGGCCACTCCTTGAAGCCAGCTGGAACTTAGAAGGCCTAGGAGAGCGTTGTGAGCCCTCCGAGTGGGTCCGGGCAAAGCCTGGCCATCAAACAACTCCGGTACATTCTGAGGTAAGAAGTAGGCCTCTGGAAAGTGGTGACAGGTGCTAAAGAGGTTCACAGTAGTTGTGCAGTTTAGAAGCCAATTAAAAGTCACAAGGTTGACCCATGTTTTTTTTTGGGGGGGGGGGTGTCCGGACACCCATAGTGGCTGCGCAGTTGCTTTCCAGCAGTGAAACGATTTGTAAAATCAGGTAAGGTTTGACAAAGTTAGAGCTAACAAAACGCGGGACACTGTTTGAGGCACGACGTAGAGTACCAGAATGCTGCTACTGCGTACCGCAATCCTGTTCGTCTGAGCTGTCAGAGCAGTCTACGTGACCGTCACAGACGTGAGCCCAAGACAAACACGACATGACTCCACGCCACGTCTGACACCTGAACCAGTCGTTGTACGACAGAGGCATGAAACGGAAGTTTGAACAGGTCACCATGTTCCCGTGTGCTGCACCGGCATATCAATCAATCAATCAATCAATCCGTTTATTTCAGGCAGAAACCCACCGGGTTTAAGACAAGACTGTCTGTTAATCAAAGGTGGACCACCCGCGTTTTTGGCTTGACCTTTGACCAATGGCGTAGCTAGTATGGAGCAAATGAAGCAGTTGCTCCCCCCGGAACGCCAAGGGCCACTTTTGTAATTCGCGTACTACTGAAATTAGCCTAACCGGGTGGCAGGTAACACTGTGTGATCCCATATGGTATGTGATTTCCCGTAGCGGTGAGGTGAGTTCACGAACTGCTATATCCTGTTTACTTTACTTTACTTTACTAACCTGGGATCATAAGTCCTCATTTTTTCATAGTAAAGTCGTCAGCGTCTGGGGGCTGCGCCCCTGGACCCCACTGGGGGACTTCTGTCCCCCAGCCCCCTGGATTTGCTCCCCCCGGAAAGATTTCCTGGTTACGCCACTGCCTTTGACCCAATAACATTGGTTTTGGACTATACCCAGTTATTTCGACAAAAATTCTGACTTGACTGTGTTAAAGGATTGGATCAGTGAATACAGCAGAAAGCAGAAATGACTTCAGCAGCCGGCATAAAGTTGGGACTGACTGACTCCGCTGAAAAAAAATATTGTCCGGTAAATTGTTCCAGATTTTCTGGGCGACAGTGGAAATGGAATTACTTATATCTTTGCTGAACTTTAAAACAAACAAATTCTTTGAACTTTTCAACAGCAGGCTTAGCGAACCTTCGTCAGATCGGTCGAGGCAGTCTTCGGTGTTGTCACGGACCTGGCCGGGCGATAAGCATTGGTAGATGCTCTTACAACGAAATTCTGATGTTTGTTTGTTGCAGTCGGTCTCTGTCGCATAGCAACGACACCACACCACAGCTGGAAAAACATAATTTTAAAAACGTTGACATGCTTCATTTTTTCAGGGGTTAAAGGTTTAAGGCCAGCCACCCGACAATAATCGGGATATCATACGTTGTCACCGCTACAAATTTTTAGTTATCCACCCACCCTCTAGGCCTAATCTCCCAGATGACTGATTTATGAAATATCAGAGGTTGGGTCCTAGGTCTTGCTTTGAGGTTTTGTTTACGTTTATAGGTTTTAAGAGACGATCGAAGCGACTCCAATCCAGTGACGCCTCAGAACATGCCCATTTGTCACTGAGAGACACGACATAGGACTGAAACACCTAGGCATTATGCTTAGACAGGCACCGCGAGCATTGCATTATGCATCCACCAATCACTATGTACATGTAAACATAAACAAATCACAACTGAAATTTTATTACGACTTTCATTAAATAACACTATAAATGAAAAACATGAAAATCTAAAATTTGGAGGTAAGCATTTCCAAGGTTTTGAAAACCTAAAAACGTGGGTTTCTAACGCAATTCGACAGCCCTATCATGTTACTTGCATTGCCAATTCTGTACAAAATTAAATACTGGCTATCATATGTGTATGGTCTAGAGCTGGGTGGATCGCCATTGCCAATATCGATATTCACCGATATTTCTGAGCCCAAAATATCGGCGACATCGATACTGATATTCTTTAATGCAGCACTCTTTGGCATATATTCACACTCGAACAACAACAACAACAACCGTTTAACGCCTTTGTTCCGGGACTACCCTGGTAGGCCGGTACCAGAAAAAAACACTCACCCACTTACCCATCCTGATCATCGGACAGCCTTTAACACCTTTCTCCATTTACAACGATCCATAGCATCCACTTTGTTCAGTTTACGTGTTTCACAGTCCTCTCGGACAACCTCTCACTAGGTCCTCTTTGGTCTTCCCCTTGGTCTAGGGCCCTCAACTTCATAATCCATACATTTCTTCATCCAATCATCATCATCTTTTCGCAGAACATGCCCATACCAACGCAGCCTGTTTTGCTGCAATACCAATGCTATGTCATCTACACCTAGTCTCTCCCTCAACTCCTTACTTGAGAGTCTGTCTTTTAGCTTAACGCCACACATCCACCTGACCATTCTCATCTCTGCTCGTTGAAGTGCCACCACATTTTCTTTCCTTACAGGCCAGGTCTCACTTCCATGCAACACGCTGGTACG
>Ga0126335_1001932_pt1 | contig 12071 bp, 14 predicted proteins | sample OlaspJWI45metaG_FD_108409 | JGI IMG/M metagenome (GOLD analysis project Ga0126335, IMG submission 108409) | Marine gutless worms symbiont microbial communities from Oahu, Hawaii - Olavius sp. 1 OAHU.JWI-45 metaG | ecosystem: Host-associated > Annelida > Digestive system > Unclassified | place...
CAGACGTACATGCAACTAATATAAAAGCATACGCTACGTTGTAAATTCGGACAAATAATTTGATAGATCATGTTGTGTGAGCCGTAACAAGTAAGAAGTAAGAGCGACACTTCAAGTCCTGCAGGTGTTTTGGCTTTCCATAACTGCTTGGTCCCGCATTTTCCACCCCTGCAGTTTGGTGCCGATAATTCCAGTCTCGCATTTTCAGTCGCCTCATTTAATCACGCAGACACTTCATCACGCGTCAATTAGTCACCTACAGTTGATAAATGAATGACAAATACTATTAACGATCGACCGCAGTTTTCAGTTTACACACACCGCACATGTACTCTGACCCGTTGTGCATCAATAGACAATCGAGTGTGCAGTTCGTTCTCGGTGGTTCTAAGTGGTTCGTTGAAGCACGACGTCAATTAGGTTTCGTGTTTGCATTTTTACTGAAGTTGTATCATCGACGAGACGAAGGTAATTTGGCAAAAGGTCGCATCGCATTTGCGTCAAATGTAGGTTCAGTAGTCGAAATTCTCCTCCGACCCAGTCATCCACTTGTCACACTCAACCGTTTTCACCAATGTATTGCTGGTTCGCAGATTGCTATTCCTAAGAGATACAGTGAATTGAACGTGCGAGTGCAAAACGCATTGCTGCTGACATTTGAGATGTCAGGCACTACTACAAGTAACTACATGACATTCGCTGTCTGTTTATGTTTATGCTTATGTTTTACAAATTTTGTCAGTGGTATACATAAAATGTTCATTGTCAGTTACAGTTAAAAGCTGTTCGGTTTTAACAGAATTTTAAACAAAATTTGTCATTCATTTATCAACTGTAGGTGATTAACTGTCGAGTGATTAACTGTCTGGTGATTAAACGTCACCAAACCACTGATAATAATCTGTTTAACAACAACCAATATGGCTTTTTTAAAGGACGATCAACAATGTTACAACTCCTTCGTATAATGGATGAATGGACTGAATGTCTAGAAAGCGGTGGACAGATAAATGTCATATATGAGGATTTTGAAAAGGCATTTGATAAGGTATCACATAAATTATTAATCCGTAAGTTGCGTTATTATAAGGTTAACGAATCAGTAATTCTTTGGATAGAGTCATTCTTGTGCAATAGGAAACAACGAGTTAAAATTAACGGCTTTTACTCAGACTGGGCTGATTTGATTGTGGAATACCACAGGGAATGGAACTATTTTAGGTCCTATTTTGTTTATTATTTATATCATCCATTTTTTATTTCAGGCAGCAAGGCCCATAAAAACCCAGCAAGCGAAAAGACAGAGACAGACTGAAAAGCCTATATTAATGACTTTACCAGATGTATGTAAGCAATTTATTAACGTCTATCTGTTTGCAGACGACGCTAAGCCATATAAGCATGTAATTAATGACGATGACTATCAGGTACTCCAAAAGAATGGTCAGACAGGTGGTTGTTAAATTAAATATAAATAAATGTAAGATAGCTTTTTATGCCAACGCCAAAGTCGGCAGAAGAGAACCGTCTGCAATGTCATCCGCAGTTGGGCTGTATGGCTTAGGAGAAAAAAAATGAAGCCGGTGAGCAGCTAGAAGACTTCTGCATGGAGCAGCAATTGGCTCTGGCCAATACCATGTTCCAACAACATCCAATGCGGTTGTATACCTGGACCTCTCCTGATGGCAACACCCGGAATCAGATAGACTACATCTCAATTGCGCAAAGATGGAAAACAAGCTTTATGAATTGTCGCACGTATACGGCAGCAGACTGCGACACAGATCATCAGTTGCTCGTGGCTATGCTGAAAGTCAGGCTGGCAAAAAGACAAAGGCAGCACAGCATTCCGCCTCTGAATCTCGAGGAACTTAAGGAAGACAAAGCAATACAGTTTGCAGCAGAGGTGACCAACAGGTTTACGGCATTGGAGGCTGCACAGAATGAGGTCACCCCAGAAGATTTCTGGAAAGGTACCAAGACAGTCCTGCTAGAGGTGGCCAGAGAAACGATTGGATACGTCAAGTCGCAAAAGAAAACGAAATGGATATCTGATTAGACTTACGCAGCAGTCAGGGAAAAGAGAGAAGCAAAAGGCAAAGATAAGAACCGATATACAGAACTGAAGGCAGAGGTACAGAGAAAGCTCAGAGTGGATAAACAGCAGCAGCTGGAAAGCGTGCATATGGAATTAGAAGCAGCATACTCAAAAGGAAATTCCAGGCAGCTCTTCCGGATAGTCAAATCAATGACTCGAAAGTTTCACACACGTCTGCAACGTATCCAGCAGTCAGCAACTGGCGAAAATTTGACTGAAGCTGCACAAATTGCAGACAGGTGGAAAGGGTATTTTGAAGACTTGTACTGTGATAAGGAACAAGAGTATTGGGAGCAAGCGCCTCTACCACTTCGTTCAGAGGTTGCTCGTGCCGTCCGTCAGACAGCAAGTCACAAAGCCACTGGTGCTGATGAGGACCCAGCAGAACTGTTCAAAGCAGGAGAAGAGACGGTACTGGACAGAATGCACAGAATATGTGTGGCGATCTGGGAAACTGGTGAGTAGCCAGAGGAATGGAAGTAGATGTATATTGGTGATAATGGACGGTCCGACTTAGTACAGTTGGCTCCTAACCGAGGTTGAGGTGTCTAACCCTACCCCCCACCCCTGACCCAGACCGCCAGTCGAGGCCCAGCGGGGAGCAAGTCGATCAATCATAATAGGCCGCCTGCAATTACGGGATAGGCCGCCGCCCAACCAGTCGATCTGTCCATAATTGGCCGGGTCCTCGGTACGCGTGGTCCTGTCCGCATCAGCAGGCTACGTCATCTCGTCGACCAGTGGCATAGTTGCTTGAGGTCACCCGCACTGCTGCCGCTGCAGAAGCAGCAGCAGCACACTGCATACGAGCCAGTCGAGGCCCTGCATCGGAATCCCGGCAAGCCAGGCTGTCAACCGCACTACAGTCTGCCCTGCCCGCTGACTCAGCATCAGCAGCCTATACAAACCAACACATTCCATATATTCGTCAGATCGTATCTCGACATCGACCAGAGAACATCGTAGCTGATATGGAGTATAATAGTATTCAAAAGCTCTGCTACGCCATGTGGGCCGACCTAGAAACAAGTAAGTCTATACACCTTTTATGTTGAAACACAGTAAGAGAACTATAGTTATGTGGCGCCTTATCGGAAAACTGACGTTTATTTTCTATTGTAATTCATTATTTTTTTAGACCAGACAAGACTACCAAACGCGTAATTGTTGTGTTTTTAGATGAGTTGCAAAACCGGGAGACTCACACAGCAAACAACCAGATGAGTAAGTCTGTTTATGTGCTATTGGGCTTGTGTCCATTCACATTGTACAAAGAACGTAGCTAGTCTTCGTGTTATTAACGTGTGGAATCGTGTTGCTGCCTACAGACAGATTGATTTTAGTCAGTGAACGGTTTTCTGTAATTCTCTGTATGTATGAGTGCCGGGTATTTTGAGCGTTCTCTTAGCTGCGCAGGTTAGACCTAAAGTGGAACAGCCATGATCATATCTACGCTTTGGTTACATTTTTTTAGTTTAGCACGAGCCATGATAACAAAACCGTAAAATCAGTAACGTCACTGGTTTTATATTCTGTTAACCCAGTTACCCAGACAATTGCTTGTCTCCTTCCATTCGTGGGCCAGGGCGTTAGAACAATTTAATGCTGTCAGAGTCACACGCGCCTGAGACCCAACCTTTGTGACAATCTATGCATTTATTTCCTATTGTAGAATCATGCGTCAACTGCGGGTGTCATTCGCCGACAGACGTGTGTGCCTATTGTGCTGAACTCAACAAATGTACACTGCAACCGTCGCCTTCCACCGGCATGTTTCACGACATGTAACAGGACAACATGTCGTGGATGCGCGAGAAGAAGTACGAAACCTCACGTCCGTCGGTCGGTCGGTCGCATTGTCAACGAGATTGACATTCCCACTACACCCCCAGGACGTGACATTCGACTCCTTTATGTCCAGCAACACCGACCACATTCGACGAACCATTGAGGAACATCACCGACAATTCAGGTATAACCCTTTTCCTGTTTACCCCGAGAATTTCAGAAATCCCGCTATTCGTGATTTTTGTTTCCTAGGATAATGTGCTGATTTCGGACAGAATTGAACTCTGATGACGATTTGATTTGATATTTAGCATTTGCTAAAGATTTATCTAATTGACTTTTACCTCTTTTAGCTTGAGATTCGTGAAATATAATGAACGCTATATTTTCTTTAGTCAGTAACTTACCTTCTTATGTTGTTGTTGTAGATCTGTTCGTGTACATATCCGCGCCGACGCTATAATTCGCCGGGAGCGTGAAAACGGCGACGTTATGCACGTCCCGGCGTATTTTGGCACCAGACCGCAAGATGTGAACGAAGTCCACGACGTAGACATCAACAACATAGCGCGCGAGCTATCCGATCAAGTGGAACATTGGAACTCGCGCGGAAGCGGCTTTATCATCGAACGCGTGAAAAATTTTGTAATTTGCATTACCAAATTTCGTCCCCTCCATGGTTCTTCCTACATACCCACCCCAAAACGCATCGCGGACAAACCCTGTACAGTTAATGTAAGAAACAGAGATCAAAAATGTTTTGTATGGTCGGTGCTGGCGTCCCTATATCCCGCTAGCGACCATGTCAGCGAACCCTACAAATATTTACCCTATAAACAAACATTAAACACCACCGATCTAAATTTCCTCCTGGCTCTCAAAGACATCCCCAAATTTGAAATTCTCAACCCCTCCATCAGTGTAAATGTCATTTCGCTCGACGAGAAAGATTTCTGTATAGAGTTTTGCAGTTCTGAACGCAATAGGCCACACCACATAAATTTACTTCTACTGTACCAAAGCAGAACAAAACACGCATGTACAACATACGTGTGCAATGGGTGTCTCCACCCTTTTTCTTCCAAAGCAGTCCTAAATCGCCATACCAGAGAATGCATGCGTAACCCTCCGCAGGCGATGAAATATCCGGATCCCGAAGATTGTACCCTCAAATTTCAAGCCTTTAAAAACAATTCCGTCTCCCATTTTATCTCGTCTGCGATTTTGAATTTTTCCTGTCCCCCCGCAGACGACGACGACGATGACTATCACAAAGAGACCCGGCTTATCGACGAGCACCGAGTTTGCGGTTTTGCATGTCACCGCGTAACAGACATTGTACAATATCAAACAGACCCCATAGTTTATAGCGGCCCAGACCCCATGTCCGTATTTTACGATCACGTCATGAGCGAAAGTAAAGTTATCGGCGAAATTCTCAATAAACAGAAGGACATGCTTCCGCTCTCAAATGAACAGCAAATAAAGTACAATGCGGCAACGCACTGTACGGCCTGTGGTACAAATTTTAGTACTAAAACTGTAAAGTTCGTCACCACTGTCACGTCAGCGGAAATGTTCTATTGCCAGGGTGCAATAACTGCAATTTACAGTTAAAAACCACAGGCCGCAAAAGAAAAGCAACATTAAGTCAAAATTCTAATAAAAAGCCAAAATTAGAAACGGACGAAGACTTCTTTCTTCCCGTGGTATTCCATAATTTAAACATTTAAAAAAAAGAATATACGGAAAGAAAAAAGCCGACGGTAAGTCACCAACGTGTTCGTAACCCTTCTAAACAGTGAAAAATATGTCATGTTTCAAGTAGGTAAATTGCGTTTTTAGATTCTTTTCAATTCATGTCAACATCCCTCGAAAATTTGGTGTCTCTTCTTCTAAAAAGCGGTTGAAAAAAATTTGTAAATACGACCAAATATCTCGGTAATAACGATCTCATATTTGCTATGGGCGTGTATCCATACTCTTGCATGACATCCCTGAAAAAATTCGATGAAACAAAATTACCGCCCATAGAGTAATTTTACAACAACTAAACGAAGAAATACTTAAAATTGGGGATTATGAGAGAGCCCAGAAAACATGGGCACATTTTGGAATGCAAACGCTACAAAATTATCACGACCATTTTTCGAAACACGATAATGAAAGAACATAACCTCGATTGTCTCCATTTCCTTACCCTCCCCTCATTAGCATGGACATTGGCTCTAAAATTTACAGGTGTAGAACTCGACTTAATAACCGACCCCGATGCCTATCTAATGATTGAAAATAATATGTGCGGTGGCATTGCCACGATATCTCAGCGCCATGCAGCAGCCAATAACCCACTCGTGGAGGGTTACGATCCTACTAAACCCACAAGTTATATTACCTACCTAGACGCCAATAACTTATACGGCGACGCCATGTGTAATCCGCTTCAGGTAGGCAAATTTGAATTTTTTTCCCAAACCGATATTGACCAATTTGACCTGATGGTGACACGGGGTATATCATCGAATGCAATTTGTTATATCCCAACCATCTATACCCATTGCACAGTGACTATTCACTAGCGCTGGAACATCTAACTGTAAATGCCGAAATGCTTAGTCCCGTTGCCACCCAATTTATCGATAAAGAATGGAAATGCTCAAAGAAATTAATACCAAACTTACTCAACAAACACAAATACGTCACACACTACAGAAATTTACAATTCTACTTGAACCGTGGCCTAATAGTCACAAAAATTCATCGAATATTATCCCTTTAGCAGCGCCCCTGGCTTAAACCATGGATTAATTATTGTACAACAAAAAGGAAAACTGCAACATCAGAATTCGAGTCGGACCTCGCTAAACTCCAGGCTAACGCCATTTTTGGGAAAACGATGGAGCAGGTCCGACATAGGGTAAACGTACGACTCATTTGCGACGAACATAAATTAACCAAAGCCGTCAGTAAACCATCATTTCGCCAAAGTGAGACTATAAATGACGATTCGCGGGGCTAAACAAACGATAACTCTCAACAAACCCATTTCGGTCGGCTTCACAATTCTGGAAATATCTAAATTAATAATGTACAAATTCTATTATGACTATTTGAAACCAAAATATGGGGATAAATGTAAATTATTATTCACGGACACTGATTCATTATGTTGCCACATCCAGACGGGAGATTTGTATGCCGACATGGCCGAAAATATTGAGCATTTTGATTGATACTAGCAATTTTGAAACGACCCATCTTCTTTATTCCCTCCAAAATCATCGTGTTTTAGGAAAATTTAAAAGTGAGACAGGGTCGCTTGCACCGACTGAATTTGTGTGTCTTAGGGCGAAAATGTATAGACTCCATGTACCAAACTCTCAAACTAAACTTCGGGCAAAAAGTTTAAAAAATCCTACATCAGAAAACATGTCCGTCATCAACAATTTTTGAATGTCTTACAAACTAAACAAATTACAAAAAAGTCACTTTAGAACGTTTAGATCCAAAAATCATACTGTACAGACTATTGAAATTACCAAAACATGCATAAATGCATTCGACGATAAACGCTATATATTATACGATGGTATTGGAACTCAAGCATATGGACATTTTCAAATATCGCCCTAACTGTTTGCTATATCTATATTGTCGATTTGTATGTTATATCGTTTGCTGTAAATAATCTATTGTTTTATGTCGCATCGTTGCTATACCATCGTCTACCTATGTTGTCGATGTCTACGTCGTTTGCTGTATATATCGTTTGCTGGACACTGTACATATATTATGTCGTTTACCTATCGTTTGTATTTGCTGTAAATATCGTTTGTCGAAATTAACGTTTGTGTTTCTTATAATTCTCTGACTGATCAAATCAAGAACAAGGCTAAGCTAACAGTCTGCAATTGCTGACAAGTCAGTGTCGGGCTAGAGGTTAGGTGCTCGGAAAGGTATAAATAGCAGACTCACACACACGCATAAACAGAGAGATGGAAAACAGCACGGCGTTACCGCTCGTCTCAGACTGTATGTCCTACGAACACGAGCCACTTTGTATAGTGAGTGTGTTAGTTACGAGCGCGATTTCGGCACTAGTGGCAGCGTTTCTTAGAAAGCGCGTGCAAGCGCGGGCTCGACCGTAGCTGTAAGCAACATGTTACCTTTCAGACACCCGTTTACGGCCATCGTTGCAGGACCGACGTCTTGCGGCAAGACCAGATTCGTTTTTCGTCTCATAGACAACGCGTCGAGAATGATAGATCCGCCACCGAGCAAGATTGTCTACTGTTATGGAGAGTACCAGCAGTTGTTCTGTCAATATCCTCAAGTTATATTTCATAAGGGACTTCCAGAGCTGAACGACTTTGATGGAAAGGAACCGATCTTACTCATTATTGACAACTGGATGCAGGAAACGAATGACACGGTTGCAAACTTGTTTACTTAAAGGCTCGCATCACAAAAACGTGAGTGTGGTGTACTTGGCACAGAACCTCTTTCCGAAAAACAAATTTGCCAGAACGATGAGCCTACATGCACACTACATGGTTCTCTTCAAAAATCCTAGAGACACCACTCAGTTTGCGAATCTGGTGAGGCAGATGTATCCGAAAACATCGCAGTTCGCCGTAGAAGCATAAAGGGACGCCACATGCAAACCTTATAGTTATTTGCTAGTTGACCTCCGTCCGAACAGGACGACGATTTACGACTGCGAACGAACATATTTCCCAGCGAGACGCATTACGTGTACACGGCCAAATGAGCAGACGCGTCAAAAAGTACCTACCCGTGTTGAAACGCATAGCAAAGCTCTGTGATAAGGCAAAGAAAGATTTTGTTCGAAAATGCGACAAGGAATTTTTAGGTTGTGTCAGTGAATGTGCCAAGAACGTAATAAAAGGCAACGTTCCTCTCACCGTTCGTCAGAAGGAAAGACTCCGTCGTAGCAAAAACGACTTGAGAGCATTGTCTGTGAAAAAGACAACATTGCAAAGAAAACGTCGGATCTTGCAAAAGGGTGGTTTTCTTGGCGCGCTATTAACTCCAGTGCTGGGAGTCTTATCTAGTCTACTTCTGAGATAATGCAAGTTCGATAGAGAATATAAAAGATTGCAAAGACCCACAGTTGCCGTAGCGAAAACTGATCGATGTTTACAGCTGTCCGACACTCTGCACAGACAATCCATAGCCGACGATCGAAAAGTGAGAGAATACGTTGCTGCCTTACACAGATACCTAAACACCCGCAAGGAGGTGCCCGAGGAACCCGAGGTAGAACCCAATTTAGGTGTGTTCGCTCCACCACAGGTTCGACAAGGACGTCGATAGCGACGAAAGCGTGGACGGTGGAGCCCGTACTGATATGGATACGGTCTACACGACATCGCGATTGCCCGGCAGTTTCGGTGGTGTGCGCAATTTACAACGCTACAGTGGACGGTCGGAGCGTAAGGTGAAGAAATTTTTGACCGGTCAATACGCATATACATTACACAAACCCATGAAAATTCGTTTTCCCAGACGCAAGACCTACTCCAAAGGAATTGATGACTTATTTCAAATCGATCTGGTGGATCTGTCCAGTCTGTCGCCATTCAACGATGGGATGAGATATCTGCTCACTTGCATAGATGTTTTCAGCAAGAGAGCCTGGGTCGTACCGGTTGCAAGAAAGTCTGCTAGAGACGTCGTCGAAGCTTTTGAAAAGGTTTAAAGGTTTTAGCAGATCAAAAGTGCACTATGGTACAGAGTGACAAAGGTACAAAATTTCTAAATTCGTCCTATCAGTTCATGTTGAAACGACACAGTATAAAATTTTACACGAGCGAAAACGAAGATCTAAAAGCTGCCGTCGTGGAACGATTTAACCGAACGCTAAAGGAAAAAATGTTTCGCTATTTTACCTACAAGAATACGCGTCGCTACACGGACGTCTTGGAAGACCTACTGCACTCATATAATAACACGTATCATCGGTCGATTGGAATGTCTCCGCTTTCCACATTCATCAGATTAACCGAGTGAACTCTCGCAATGACTTTAAGTCATGATGACAGCACTATAAACATTGACCTGAGTTATTATGTTATTATTATTAGAGACAATGAGGACATAGTTCGAGCTCGACTGTACCCAGTGAAGCCGAAACATTACAAATAGAAGTACAAAGTCGGTGACAGAGTGCGTATGGCTAAACAGCGTCGTCCGTTTCACAAAGGATACCTCGGACAGTGGACCGAAGAAGTCTTTGAAATTGCAGCTCGTCTACCGACAACACCAGTCACCTGAAATACAGACGTTTAAGAGGTGATATGATTGAAGTTTTTAAAATATTAACAGGCAAATATGACACTAATGTTATTTTTAGTTTTAAAAAAACATCAAGATTGTAGAACCAGAGGGCATAATTTAAAGCTAGTCAACCACAGATGTCAGTACGATTTTAGGAAATATTTCTTCTGTACACGAATAGTAAATACTTGGAACAGTTTGCCAGAATCTGTCAGTAAAACATTATTAACCTAGTACTAGTACTACTGACTCCTTTAAGAATAAGCTAGACAAGTTCTGGAGCAATCAAGATCTTCTTTATAACTACAAGGCTGAATTGACCGGAATAGGAAATAGAAGTTTCATTAATAATTTAGATTAATAATCTACAATTTGTACAAAATATGTTCTATGTAATTTGGAGGGCATAGAGGCTACGGCCTGCGCCTTCGTCTAAACTTGTTATGCTTTGTTTTGTAGATAATTTTTTACATATACAGGGTGGCCCAAAAAACCTGCCATTTCCATTTGCTTGATGTTAAATTGATATAGCTTTGTGAAATCTCAACCGAATTTTATAATTTTTGGCAGACTTACACATGAAAAGATTCCCAACAAAACAATGCATATACTGTCCACAGCACCTATTGCGCGTTTCTACACTACCTTGTAGAAATAATATTGTCCGTTTTCTGTGCTGTCTCAAAATGAAATTTGCTCATGAATTATGTTGGCAAACAACAAGGGCCTAAATAGTGTCAATCACACAAAATTGTACTGATCAGTTTACAAGCAATGTTCAATATGTCTTCCTCTCAGGCCAAAAATATATAATTCGGTTGAGAGTTCACAAAGCTCTATCAATTTAACGCCAAACAAATGGAAATGTGCAGTTTATTTTGGGTCACACGGTAGAGCTACACACTTCTTTTTATCATTAACTACTGCTCAATCTTTTCTGTATAACCGAAATCCTGGAATTTCAATTTCGCTATCCAATATTTCAGCTTTACCCCATGTTTTTGTTATCCCCACAATATCAACATTTTCTGTTTTAATTAGGCTAATACTTGTATTTCTTCCCGTTTAGTTCCACTTGTTAAACTTCGCACATTCGTGTACAGACATTCTATACTATGGCACCTGGAGAAGACAACTAGGCAAACGAAAACGCTGGGTGGAACAGGTCATCACGAGCACAGATTAACAATGATGCTCGGAGTGTTGCGACGGATCGGTCAGCATGGAGGGCGCTATGACCCATCCACGGTCAAGGGTAGAGAGAGAGAGGGGGGGGGGGTGATTACACCGTGATCGGTGGCGTTAAATAGTCTTTGCATGACGAAATATTTTTATGTCGTAGATTTATTAGTTTCAATATGTTGGACCTTTTCACCATTTTCAGCAAGAGTGGATTAGTGTTGTGGTGTTTTCAAGGCACTAGTCAGTCGTTTACGGCGCCAGTCAATGCCCTGATCAAGAGTGTGATACTGCAGGAGCGTGGCAACCTCGAGTCGTTCACTCATAACGCTCTGACGCTCAAGTACAAGCTCGACAATGAATTCCAGCTTGTCTTTGTCGTAGCTTACCAGAAATTTCTGAAACTAAGCTACGTCGACAAGTTTTTGAATGATATACAGATCGAATTTCGCAATAAGTACAAGGTGCGTTTACCGCTAACTTTTCCTGAATATCAGCTGAAGTGTAAAACCGAAACTAACCTGTATTTGTGCATCTTATGTGCATCTAGGACACTTAATATCTGCTAAGTTGGATGACAGCAGTGATATCTCTCAAAGGCGATGTGACTTTATAGGGCAGGTTAATAATGTTTTATGCTATTTCCAAAAGCTCAGTTCTGCTGTTAAGTATAAGCTGTTTCAGTCTTACTGCACTAGTTTCTATG
>Ga0126335_1001933_pt1 | contig 12070 bp, 11 predicted proteins | sample OlaspJWI45metaG_FD_108409 | JGI IMG/M metagenome (GOLD analysis project Ga0126335, IMG submission 108409) | Marine gutless worms symbiont microbial communities from Oahu, Hawaii - Olavius sp. 1 OAHU.JWI-45 metaG | ecosystem: Host-associated > Annelida > Digestive system > Unclassified | place...
AGAAATCTTTGTTGACATCAACTGAATGAAAGTATATGACTGCCAGGCTGTTGCTGTTGCAGCTGCCAGAATTTTTCAGTGTATGTTTTAAGTTCATGTAGCCTACAGTAAGCTTCATGTTGTGGATCTGCCTTGTAGGTGCAGTTATGATTATGAACTGTTCCCATTCAACTGCTGTTATCGGCTCCCTTTAAGATTTCTTCAGTCTTTTGACATTAAGTTAATCATTTGGTTATTTTAGATGTGCAAAACTGAAACCATTGAATTCAGCGAGTTTGCCGCCTATTGGTGTACTATGCCATGCTGCCCGCCCAGTCGGGCATCACATAGGCAGCCCCGTAGCAGCCTTTCACCCATCCAGGGCTCGCGCTTCCCGTACCTGCGTCTATGATTGTCGGCCCATTAGCACCAACGCATTCCAGGTTCAGGATTCCCAGCTCACATTTGCGCCTATATGCCCGCCTGTCCAGTTCCCAGTGCCCAGTGCGTGGGTTAGATGGGCATTACTAGATATGCATACTTTAAGTCCCGCCCCATCTATGTTATTGACATACTGTTGGGCCATTGTAGACCTGGGCCCACTCACCTGGCACCTGGCCAGCTGGGCCGTGAGGTACGAAAACTGCCATTTTTCTGGCAAGACGCATACCCCAACTTTTTGTGCCTTGAAGCATCCCGGGGTACTCTGTAGCTACCCTGAAAATTTGGAGACAATCTTCGTAGCCGTTCCCGAGTTATGAACAAACATGTAGTGCCTGATATTACTAGTAGGTATAATATGTAACAAGTTCAGTGTCATTTCAGTTAATTATCACTTTGTTTGTCTCGTGTTTGATGTTAAGTTGAAATCGACATTCTGAGATGCCAATGCATCATTTCTGTATAATACTTACTATACCTGGTTAATTAATGCTCAGTTTTGTTATGCAAAAAGTGTGTTAATTGAAGTGTTGTCGTTTTGTCTGTACTGATAATGTGCTCCATTAAGTGAGCCAGGAAGAGACGATGAAGTTAAGCCAGACATATTGGTGATAAAATATAGAAAACAAAGCCTTGAATTTGCATAAAGAACACGACTGTGACAAAAGTTGAATGGCTGCCATCTGGTAGCAGAACAAAATGCAAAAAGACCCATGATATCAGTTAAGCCTGGAATCTATGCAAAGGTAATTACAATTACTAAATTCCATGGTAGCAATGTGGTCAGTCATCAGCTTGAATTTGTGCTTTCTACAAATTACCAACTTGTGATTAGCTTGATGGAGGTAATTGTGGTCATGAAATTCGACAATGGCCTCTCCAGCTCTACAATATCTTTGCACATTCGGCTTATCCTGATATTAGACTAGTACCAAATTGCATGTTCATGACAAAGAGTAACAGGATACTATCGCAAGATTCTGTGAAGTCGACACTGACGTTTATTTACACAGCAAACAACAAAATTAAGTAACAACAACTAAATAATATAATACTCGTACATCTATGTGTCCACATGGCAGTAACTGTTGACAGATCTGATGACTAGCAAACTAAACACGTGACATTGTTAGTGATGCACTATACTAGATAGCAAACCATCTCGCAAGAAAATGCCTGATATCTCACAGGAGCCTGCCTGCTGCTGTATGAATAAATCTGCCTCTGGTACCATCTCCATGTCAAAAAAACTGCAGATTTGCACAAGCTGTCATCTGTTACACATGACCTGCAGTTTACTCCGTTGGATCTATCGTTTCAAATGGCACTTTCATTGCAAGTTACCTTTTAAAGGCTCATTATGAACAATGGACAGTTAAGCCACACCATAACCCAGTGAGTTGCAGAATGTAAACGTTTTGATTAACAAAGAATCACAGCAATAAGATACTGGTTTCAGCACAGCACTGTGACCATTCCGGGCCAGCCCATCGGTCAACAAGCTCACAGTATCTGTCTTGCCAGACCATGAATATAACTGCTTAGTATTTGTACACATGGCACGTCATAATCCAGTCACACTGACCCTGTCCACTCGTGACAGTAACAAGATCATAATTAACTACACAGTTTTCACATGCATCACAATAACACACAGTTGGCCTACTCTGGAAAAAGGACAGTTTATACATGATTAATTCAAAGCTCAAGAAGTTTTACAGTCAGGTTTAAAACTTATTAGACAGCCATAACAAATACAAAACAAACATACAAAAACACAGTACACTTGACATGAAGCTAAATCTCTTTCAAGTTCAAAATTTTTGTCATTAGTGTTATGCTTAGGGATAACATTAAAACCTGCTTAATGGTTATAACTCTCAGTTGTAACCATTTTAACTTTCTGACATTAGTTAAAACGGTTATAGGCCTAGTGTTTTTTTAGCTACCGGAAACCTAAGTTGCTGGAGGCTGTATGTTTTACTGGGGGGCTATTTTTTTTAGTCAACCGCACTTAATGTGAGGAAACTGGCAATTGCCACCGGGTAAAAAGTATACCAGTGCTTGGAACCGAGGTGTCTCACAGAAAATCTGTACAAACCTCTCCACCAGCCTCCCCTCTTTTATACAAGTGAAAAATGCTAAATTTTACAACGATTTTCAACCCCACTCCCCTTCTGAGTGCTGTGATTTATAAACAGCAGAAATTCAAAAATCTAAAACAATTGTGTCGATGTTTTCGCTCTTATCTGCCACAGACCCCATGCATCCAGGACCCCCCAACTCTTGAGATCCATTTGTCCAGTTGTGACAATTGGAAAAAAACGATTACAGATTGCGTTCAAATTTGCAAGATAGTACTTGTAGCAATGTGGAAGCTGCGGAATTGTCAAAACCCACATAGGAACAAATCCAAGATGGCGATGACACGTTTCTATGCTTAAGACAGTTTGTTAGCCTCATCAGGCAGTGGAGTCAGTTTCGCTGTCTGAAATCAAGCCAGTAGTTGCTGATGCTTGCTGACATGAATTCAGTCACTACGAATGATTGTCGTCAATTAGCTATGTCGTGTACTGTTTATTTTCCACTGCTTACGATCTACTGACATGCTAAATTTGCACCCAATAGCTTTGGCCATTTGAGAGATATTCACAGGGTCTGTAAATTTATATATAGGTCACCTAAACTTGGTCACGTCCCCTTTGACCTAGTTTTTGCATGACGTCAAAATTAATCCTCGTAGTTGATGCATACACCAAACTTGAAGTCTCTAGCTTTAGCCATTCCAGAGATATCGGGGTCCATATGTTAAAAATTTGGGCATCATCTGCCATCTTGAATTTGACCCTTAGTGGGTTTACACAATTCCACGGCTTTCCTGGTGCCACAGAATACCATTTTCGCACTTTGGGGCCCCAATTTGGCAAACAGACCTCAGAGCTGGGAGGCCCTAGCTGCATAGGGTCTGCGGCAGAGGAGAGCCCCAACATCGCTTTGCAACAACTTCAGAAGGCTGTCGGAAGTAAAGATAAGGAATGAAAGACAGCTGATTTAGTTTGGTTCAGTGTACCCGCGCTCGCCAGCGCAGAACAATGTAACAGCCAAGTCTAAGAACAACAAAAAACACGCACATGACAATCAAGTCCACATAAAACTTGGCATCTTCGACATCAAGTTCTTTGATCATCTTGGATGGCTCTTGGAAGATGCACATTTGCATCTGTTTCTGTATGTCATCAGATTCATGCTCACAGTCAAGTGGGTCTCGGTCGTAGCCGTAAATTGCTTGAATCGTTCCTTCGAATGCAAACCTAAAAACAACACACAGTACACTTTGAAATGTTTTATAAAAATTATAAAATCTGCCAGTTTATTATCATTATTACTGCATAATCAGCTGACTTGACTTGTACTGTAGGCCTACTGCAATCAACATATATGTACATATGTTTTTGAACTGTCTTTAATGATTTTATTGTTTTTCTTTCAAAAACTGACTGTTCAATTTTCGAAACTCCGAAAATCAAAAATGAAACTTATATAACTATTGCTATCAGTTCATCAAAACAGCATATGGGCTAAGCACTGTGCACACTATCTAATAGGCCTATGTCTGAACAATCACAGTTAGAAAATGCAATAGATGTGGCATAATCAAAAGGTGCTAGACAGTGCAGCTGTAATAAATGGACCATACTGTACCTGACATAAGAGACGTAGGAAAGCCATTCCAAGTACTTAGGCATTGTGCTAAAACTGACAAAGAATCCACTAAACAGAAGAATAGGTATTGACAGCACTGGACCGAGAAATACAGCAGCCTGCACAGAAACAATCATAACGTGGCCTGCAAAAGTGTTACATTTCTCTGCAATTTATTTTCATAAACTACACAAGTGCGAAATATAGGATAAAAAGGCAGATTTTGATGGGTCATGGAGCTGAAACCCATAAATCAATTTAAATAAAACTTGAAATATATGACTACGTCCGGGACGCCACTCCACATGACAAATTTGGTGGGAGTAGCTCAACGTTGGGGGTCTGTGCAAATAGGCATCTGTCATTTTTTTGCTTTCTTCATCACATCTACAGGTTGCAACCTTGACGACCTATATATAAAAACACGTGTTTTTGGCCAAGGAACTGCCTTTTGGAAGTCTCGACAAAAAAGGATACCCCCTTACCTAGCTCCCAAATTTCACAATTTTGCATTACAGAAGCTGTTTTTTGGCATCAACAGTGGCACCAAACTTCATATTCGAATAGAATTTCAACCATGCAGATTTTAAATTTAGTAGCAAAAATTAGACTGAAAGTAGAAATATGCCGCAAAAGAGCCACAACGCCATTCAAGGTCATTCAAGGTCACCGATTTTGGTACCAATGGAAAGCCAATGTACGACTTCATATTAGTGATTAATATTAACACACATCATATCTTGCACCGTTTCCGAGATATCGCTGATTATTTGTCTAATTTTTGTTGTTAACAGGCTGGGTATGCAGTGAACCTGTAAACTTAAGACCACAAAATTTGGCACGAAGAATCCTGAGACATTAGTGCATCGTGCGGTGCAAACCCTGTTTCGATACCTTGATCTGTTTTGGCTTGAATCACAAGTGTGACAGAGGACAGATGGACAGACAGACAGGCGGAATTGTGATGGCAATAGCGCAATTTAATTTTGCATGTTTCGGTGGAGAGATTGTGTAGACAGATGTTTCAGTAAGCCATTGGATAGTTAATTTGTGCGATTACAGATTTCTTGGCAACAAATTCAGATGTTTTTCAGTAGGAAAACATTCAAATTTACATGTCATCATGATACTGCCAAGAGTGACCTCATATTCATTAGCAGACAATTAAAGGTGTGCGGTTTCAAAAATTAAATATTCTGCTACTTTGTAAACTAAACAGTAAAACGTAGTCACGTTAGTCCAGTTGGAGTGGCGCCCACCCGGACTGTCGGTGCCTCTGCCTCCATTATCTTCCCCTGCTCCATAAAAATCCAGAAGACAGGAGGTGGGCAAACCCAGCCTGAATGCAGCACAGCCCTATGCTAAGGCAGAAGGCAGACTGTTTCTTCTGGTACCGGCCTACCTGGGTTGTCCCGGAACAAAGGCCGTTAAACGGTTGTTGTTGTTGTTGTACACAGTAGACTATGCTTATTATGATGTTGCTCTGTAGGCTACCAGTATGTGTAGTTAAATTTCACTTTACTTATGCTGAAAAGTGGATCATTTTTTCAACTGGAGATTTCTTGATAATAAATTCTGACATTTTTGTGAAAACATTTCTAAATACTATTGTTACGTTCAGAACTTCAGACATTCCACCACTTCTGGTACTTGTTGCGTACTCGAATACTGGATCGGATAATATACTTGATCGAGCACGAGCAACAAAGTACTCGATAGCGGCAGACCTAGTAAATAGGTGGATGACTATTGCGGATAGTACTGGGTCTTTGCCAATATTGATATTCGCCGATATTTTTGACTGTAAAATATCGTCGATATCAATACCAATATTTTACTGCAGCACTCTCAAAAAGTCGAAAAGTGCCCAACATTTTCGCTTTCAACATGCACGATATTATTGTCAATACGTACCATTCACATCATCCACGTTGCAGCGCTCTCAGTTTCAGTAACGGGCAAGTGTGCCATTTTTATGTTACATACTACATAGTAAAACAGTCAGAAAAATTGTATCAAAATATCGAAAACTACCGATATTTTAGTTGCCACTGATACTGATATATCTGATATGATGTAACTGTGCAAGCTGGTGCAGTGGTTGCTATACCTGTAGTAAAATCATTAAAATGGCAGCAACTGACCTCTAGTGAGCAGCCAGCACCAATGAGCAAGCCAAGAGACTGTGACACTAATGACGTCATTGTCATTAACACAAGAAACATCATGAATCGAATGAAGTCGCTTGGCTGGTTTGACATCCAGTATACAATGCTCCCATAGATCAGTGGAAATATTATCTGCAGATCAAATCAGCCATTCACATAATTAACAAACTAACAAATGGAGATAATGCAGCAAGTCAGTTCACAGATAACAAATGCTAAAGCTCTCTTTCTCTGGTAGTCCATTGCATGTAACAATGACTTGTGTAGCACATGTATAGGATTTTCAGCATTTGAGCAAGCAATGTGCAAAGCAAAACAAAGCTGATAATAATTTCAATTTCAACTGATTAAACAACAAAGGGCCAAAAACCACTTACAATTCGCATCATACATACAATATGTATAAAAAAAATCATGCACCCGAAAAAGACGCTGTACAATTTACATAAAATTTAGTTTACAGTACAATAAAAGATAATCGTTACTAAGTGACTCATCAGACTTGTTAAAACTAGTAAAATCTGTTGTACTAGGTAAGTTATTCCATAAGATTACTAAAAAGTTTCTTCTATTATTACAACATCACAGTGCAGGTGCAGTTGATTTCTTAATGTGAAAAACTCATTGCTACTGAGACACACCATGCCAGACAGTTCATTATAGGATTTCAAGATATAATAATAATATTAATTAATACTTATAAGTAAACTGATATTAGCTCAATTTGATCACCAAGTGTGTCGACGGATGAGTGACAAATACGACTAGTTATCACTAACACTTGAGAAGTTTGCACATGTACCTGGAATGGCATATCAGCCATCGTCTTGGCGAGGTAGTAAGACTTGAGGCTGTACCAGTAGTTGAGATGTTCACGGATGAATATCGACATTTCTATTGGAACTGCAAACAGCACACACAGTTACAGTCCATCTGACAATGTTCATTCATTATATGTCTACTTTTAGCTTCTTTTTTAACTACAGTAATCATGTTATAGTAGTCATGTTTCACAAGCTCACAACTCTGTAAAGGCACTGAACAGCCTACAGTATCATATGCCTCTGTGCCACTCACACAATGGCAACGTTATCTTCATATTGTGCTCAAACAAACGGCACATTACTTCGGAACACATGTTAATGACTTACAAAATGACAGACTGGTCTGAGTCATAAATAATAGTATCTGCTATCACTGATCAGCAAAGACTATTCTCAGACCAGAGGCAAGACCTAAGAACCAGTCTAATTCTGACCTTAAGCTGAACAATTTAACCTTTTGCAAAAAAACTGTCCTACAGTCTTGAAATTCGGAGACTATTTCGTAAAGGAAATGACCTAAACTTATCAAACTAGATAAAACCCCACAGCTATGGCAAGCCACCATGTCTACGCATGTGCTCACTTATAATAATAATAATAATAATGATAATAATAATCGAGCTTCAATAGCGCCATAAGGTCGTGACTTCAGAGGCGCTGGGGTTGGTCAATCAGCTGTGTGTGCTAGTTAAATGCTAAACAGAAAGTATGTCTTTAGTCTACATTTAAACACTGGCAGTGAGTTGCAGTTGGTGATCGATTTCGGTAGTAAGTTCCAGACAGTTGGTGCAGAGTGTTGGAAAGCTTGCTTCGCGAACTCTGTTCTAGTGAAAGGCTTGCCAGTTGCCAGAAGTTTACAGCGTATTGTAATCAAACTGTCAGTACAAAGTACTTGTTATCATCACAGCAGTTTCGAGACAGTGCAACCAACAGAGAGATGGACAGAATTGCAGACACCAAGCACACCCAAAAACAAAATTCCTCTGGTGGAATAAATGTCAATAAACAGCATGTGAGTGCCTTACTGGCAATGTAAAATTGTGAACCAGCAGTTGGTGTTAACTGGCATATTATAAAATCAACTCACATGTGAGAACAGTTGGCATCATGGCGGTGAACATGAGGAAAAGCAGACCAAAGAACAGAAACCCAGCATTGTTGTATGCCTTCGTAGACTCATTGCCGATGTTGAGGTACAAAAGTCCGATAAGTATCCCACAGACGACGTGAGATGCCAGTCGTAACCGAGTCAGTGTCTAACACAAGACGTACCACCAAATGATCAAATGCTTCTGACAGGTTGTAGTAGTAGTAGCAGTAGCGGTAAGGTTAAATGGCCAGCCCAACACATCATTTCAAATATGACAAATATGACTTGACTGGTGCAAGACACTTTAAGCACAACTGTACCCGTATAACAAAATGCAAAATAAAAGACTTAAACATTAAAATCTAAGTTAAGTCTAGCAAATAACTTACAGAAGCTACATAAATCTAGTATGAAAACAGGCATGAAAAGAGATACCAGCATGACTAAACTCACCGTATCTCGCATGATGCAGAGGAAAGTACGCATAAACAGTATTCGGAACTGCAACCAACAGCTTGTTGCAAACGAGTGATTCATGCATTCATCCTGCCACACCAAACATCATGTTCTCAGTTAGTGAATGGCAGCATGAGGCTACATTTCACGAACTCTATCAGTAGAAAATGCATTCCAAACACTCTGCAGTTATTTGTATTCTACCAAACTGAGATAAAATGCTCACAAGTACTGGTACCTACTTCTTCAATAACTTCTTTGGAACATTCTTTTGATAACCAGATTTCTGCAGCTGCAGCATCATGGGCCTGCTACAATTAACACACATCATGTCACTAAACAAATAAAACAGAAAACCACACAAATTTCATTACAATTTTACACATATAAATGACAACTAAACTAAACTAATCAGGGGTGAATTGACAGCAGTTTTTGTTTAACGTATCTCAAAACCCCTTGGATAAAGAACAGCCTTAATAGTCACTCAGATATAATCATGCTGAAAAAACTGTCAGATATTAAAGTTTATCATGCAACAACCCAAGTGATGCCAATTGTGACAAGAGTTGAAGAAACAATATACTGCAGCTTACTTCTTTCAGCAGTGTGACGTCACATGAGATATCTCCATTAGTAAGGACAAGCGTGGGTACGGCACGTCGACAGCTGTTGTGTAGCAGCGCAACACAGTTTCCTACCGACTCAACATCAGCAGCAGTAGCAGCTTGGACATCATCCATCACATCATCACTATCATCCTGGTCATTCAGAATGTCTGTCTCACGAATGTCTGAACAGTCGCTACTGTTGGTCCATCGCCGCAGTGTGTTACGGTCAACTATTGTGGCAGCCGTGATGGCAGTGGCACCAGTCACTGCTGATGTCAGCTTGTCACAGTTAGTGATCTTTCGCTGACACTGGTAGAGAGCACACTGGTTGTTCTGAACGGCAACAACGAGTGGTGGAACCATGTCACCATATTCTCCACAAGCCACCTCCATCACTAGACACACACAATAACATGCACCTGCCTCTGAAACATAAAGCTCATATGCTGGCAGTGTCTGTAGCCTACCAGTAATCTTTACTCATCAACATTCACTTATCAACATCAGCAATAACTTAACAACATATCACAATACTTAGCTTAAAAGTACTGCTAACCTCAGACAAACTATACAGAACACTGAAAAGACCTAAGATTACCGATTAACATAATTCTCAAAAGATGACCCAACATCTGAAACTGCATAAAGCGTAGGCATGAATAAAAGCACTGCTAAAAGCTAAAACTCTGTGCAAGAAATGCTAGAAACGTTATGCAAAAGCACATCACATCCACACAACAAGTGTCTGTAAAACAGTACACACTCTATGACAAAAGAAAATATCCTACCATAGTCTGCAGGATTATGATATGGTGGACACACAAGTCCTTGAGAGCTAAGAAATGGAACAAGTCCTGGAATGTTGCCCTGGTAAATGCACTGACCTTCTGCCATCATATACAGCTGCACCAGCCACACAGAGACAGTTTATAATCATCAGCAAACTAATCAGAAAATCAGAAAACCCTTACAATGCGTGCCATATAATATGTTGTTCAGCCTGTTCCAATGTCTTACACCTACAAAAGCAAAACAGAATATGTCAAAAATTCAAGACATTTGATGCACATTTACAACACATTTTAGATTTAACACCCAGCTAACATCTATTTTAAGCAGCAGCAAACAGTAATGCTTTTTCTAAATGTAACCATTCCAAATAAAAACATGAATATTAATTATTCTTATCCTGTGCTCTGTCAGCCAGCCTCAGTCCTGGCTGTGCCGTAACTAATGCAACAGTCTCTGAGAAAGTAGCATAATCCTAAATGCCTACTGGTAAACTTAACAAGACTGAAGGCACAACAAATGGTACCAACCTGGTCAAACATTTCAAACAGTTTGGCACTGGGCTGGTGAATGGTGCAGATGATGGTTCTACCACCGAGTGCAAGAGACTTTAGTAGCGACACACACTGGAAGCATGATGCACTGTCCAGACCACTGTGACACCATAACACAACCATGTCCTCAATGTCATGCCACACTCTGTATGTGCAGTTTTATAGACTTTAGTTACGAAATACCTGATATATTGTTCCGCTTTTTACCACCTGTGGTGTGCGATTTAAAAAAATTTTCAGTTCTGTGTGTCTGTATGTACATGGCAGCTGTAACTTCTGAAAGCCTTGACACAGAAAATTAATATTTTGTATGCAGATACATCTTCATAGCATCTACATCAAGTTAAGTATCCAGGTCATGAGTTCAAGATCAAGGGCACAAAAAATAAAGTTAAAAGTCCATGAGAAAAAGCAATAAAAAGTGATGTGTGAAAAAGTCAATAAGGTCAGGTAAGAAAATGGCACGCAACTAAAACACACACACGGGTGGTCTGCCTCTGAGTAAAAGGTTAAAAATTATGCAGTGAAATAGCTGTCATCAGAAGCTTCAAACATTATCTCTTTTCACAAGAATCACACAGTAAGATGAGCAGCAAAACAGACCTAGTTGGTTCATCAAAGAACATGATAGGAGGATTGTTGACAAGCTCCAGTGCTATCGACAGACGTTTGCGTTGTCCTCCCGACAAATTGGCTGTTCGTGTGTTCTTTGATTCCAGTAGACTCAGGTTGCTCAGAATCTCGTCCACCTGGGTCAGTACAATCAACAGTACATTAACTTCATGTCATGATGCAAGGAAATTGCATACACAAACATAAACAATTGCTGTTTCAACTGTTAGCCAGTGGACACACAAAGGTCCGAAGCAGAATGCTGAAGCAAAACACTTATACAGACAGGATGCCAGATAGGTGCCAAACATCAAACCAACAGAAAGAAACTAAAGGTCAACTTAGTGTAGAATGCACAAAATTATGCACGAATTTCCTCGCACGGTGGTTGGCTTGGGAACAGCAGAATTCACCGACCAAACGTTACTCACTACAGCAGCGTGATTAGCAAAACAAAAGAGTTTCTGCATATCCTGTCACCTTTCAACTTTCATGCATCAAAGTGCAAATGCTGTACAGTGAATTTGCACATTTCATCTCTAGTTGTACTCAAAACAAAGTTCCTGACTTGCTCATTGAAAGTGTTCAGTCACCCACATTACAGCTACTATGCCACAGTACCATCACTGGCTGCTTGGTATAACCTCAAATACTAACCCGAACACAGGGCGAGGACAAGGGGGAGTTTGGGGGGCTAAGCCCTCCCAACCATTGAAATTAGCCCCCCCCCCCAAACACGACGGACGTAGCTCCGCCACATATGAGTTACAACAGAAAATTTTTGCCTGTTGGCGTTTCAGTCACTCACTTGATTACAAAAAGCCTTTTGATTAACACCTGTATG
>Ga0126335_1001934_pt1 | contig 12070 bp, 9 predicted proteins | sample OlaspJWI45metaG_FD_108409 | JGI IMG/M metagenome (GOLD analysis project Ga0126335, IMG submission 108409) | Marine gutless worms symbiont microbial communities from Oahu, Hawaii - Olavius sp. 1 OAHU.JWI-45 metaG | ecosystem: Host-associated > Annelida > Digestive system > Unclassified | place...
ACACTGTGTGGTGAACGTGAACGCTTGCAGAGCCTGTTCATTGCTTCAGCAAAATCTGTGTCTGTGTCGTGCCAAGATGATAACTCGAGTCTACTGGCCAAGTGTGATCATGATACTGATGAAAACTACTTCGGTTTCCAAGAAAGCACGACTGAAATACTCTGATAAGTAACCATTTTCAATGATGCAATGTGCCCTTTTTGTCACCAGCCCCCAGCCTTGCTAAATGCTGGAGCCGCCCCTGCTTGTAATTTGTAATTCACAAGTAATTTGAAATTACTAATTTGTAATTTGTAATTTAACCACTCAACGAAGGTAATTTGTAATTGGTAATTGAATTACTCTCACAATAAAGTAATTTGTAATTTGTAATGAAATTACATTTAGGTGTGTAATTTGACCATCTCTGAATATATAGAAGTTTTTCCTACGACAGGATAGCTAGAAACTCGTTAACTACTTAGCTGGTGTATTTTTTTAATTTTTCGAGCTGTTTGTTGTTGAACTGATCCCAAAGGTCACTCAGGAAAAGTCATTGGCAATCTGTAGCTGTAGGCCAGATCGATCAGTCCACACTCTACAATTAATTAGGCTAATACAATGATCATAATGATTATTTTTGTAGTTTAGTACTGTCCGACTTTAGTCTTTTGATACCTTCAGTTTTCACTTGTTTGGCCGGCGCGACCTAAGCTTTGCTGCATGATGTAGGTTGGAGTCGTGAATTTTTACCGACATGCAGTACGAGCAGCTTTACACGGGCACGAGTAAGGGCAGCTCTACACAAGTTATTTGGTGACGTCTCTCCGTCCGGTCAATTATGCTTAATTTGTTCCGGGATATCTTGAAAACGGTGCAAGATATGATGTAAGTTTGTATAATTCGCCAATAGGAAGTTGCATGAAAGCTTTTGATCGGAACCAGAATTGGTCACCTTGACCGGCGTTATGGCCATTTTGTGGTGCTTTCCGCCGAAAGCGGAAAGTTTCAGAGATAACTTCGTCATACTGGCTGAAGCCAGACCCAATCCTGTCTGGGACAAAAATGTAGCCCAAAGTTTTTGTCACCCCAAACGAATGGGTTAAAGTAAGGCAAAAGTGAAAATGTTACCCAATACTTCAACGTATCTGTGAAGCGGTGCGAGATAGGACTTCAGTTGGCATCATTCACTAATAGTAGTATGTACTGGCATAGATACCTAGTGAATGTAATTAGAACGTACTGCCAATCCAAGCAGTAGCCAGCCTTACAGCAGTTTCATCAAGCCTGACTTCCTACAGTCCCTTTACCGTCGGCCAGAACCCCACGAGGATCACCGACTCTGACAAACATGCATCGCATATCATTGGCTAACTGTCTTACTATAACACATTCAAATGTGCCCCATACTTGCTTGTCTTCCTGTCTCCCGAGATTCAATTCAGACATTCCATTCATTTAGCTGAGACACTCATCACTCCCTTGTGCACTTTCTTGAACTCAATTCCAAAATGTAACCATATCTATTGCAAATGCAGCTATAGATAAGCTCGGGAGTGATTCAGTTCAAATAAAATGGCATGCTAAAAGTCACTTTCCTTTCCATAATGAGATACACATGGTAGCGTCTAATCCTTGGCTCCACCAGCTGACATGACCTCCACCAAGTGACCAGTAATAAAATGACGGATCATGTAAGGCATTCACTGTTCTTTGCATATCACTCTAGTTTGCTACTCCACACAGCATAATGCAAATGAAAGTAAATAACACTGTGACAAACATTATTTTCAAACTTTTATTCTAAAAAATAAATTCAGCAAACTCAAAACGGCAGAACAGTGTGTACACAGACAAAATGCTCGTTCATCGGAGACAACGGCAGCAGCTACACGATGACAACACTAGACCATCAATCTTCACCAACTGTTCACTTATCCCTTAGTCACGTGACCAGACGTGATGACGTCACAACATGGCGGCCAGCCCGCCCACCACAATATCGAGTGACACAGTACAGCGCACACAGAAGTGGCACACAATTTCAACACTGGCATGGCATATGGCAATTGTTGGGTTATCTGCACCCAGTTATTATCAGTTAAAAGTTGATTAAACTGGTCAAGAGAGTGAGCGAGTAGAGGCTTGACGTCTCACTTGACACACTACATCATTTTGGAGACAATTAATGGTTAACGAGTTAATTTGCCTTGAGTTAATGAGCCTAATTTAACCTGATTACAGTGAGATTAATGGTGAAACATGTTAGACCACTAACTAAACTGTGCAGAGCAATCAAGACTCAAAACCATAAGCCGTAAGCCGAGTAAACTAGAAATTCCAATGATACTGAAATCAGTAGTTTTCTTCGTGATGAATACTATTAGTAATTTAGTCATTCTGTACATGTCTCTAACTCGCAATATGGAGCAGTTAACTACTGTTAATTAATGTCAACTAATCACATTCTATAATAGCTGATGCTTACAGGAACCCGTAAATCTTGGTCTATGAAAACGGTGTCTAGCACAAACATCTCTCAGACAACATTATGAAAACATTTACAAAATTAAACACAAAATGAAGTACAATAAATGAGGCTGCTTCACTCACAATTCACAAGTAATAATAGAATCCAATGCCCTTACGTATGACACAGTGCAGTTGCCAACATGGCAAAGCAACGAACATTAAGCGACATTCATAATGCACAAGAGCTTACTTGACTAAAGAGTGCAAGTGTGCGATAAATTCGAAGCATATTCTATCTTGCTGTAGAAACTCCAAGCCTTTATCATCACATAGTGCAAATGCAAGCTTCTAGAAGCCGTAAGCTGGTGAAATAATTTTGATTGCTCGTGACATGTAGCAGCCAACTGACTATAAGTAAAACTTTGCATCAAGCAAGTGGCATAGCGATTGACGACAAACACTGCAGAGTGATATGGGTACGTGGACTGGACACATGCTTTTGTCTATCCCTGTCAATCATTTTCAGATACAGTTTAGTATCAGGTAGCAAAAGCATCAGCACACTTAAGACATCCGTTTACATGTACGTGTACCCAGCATCGTTGCCGCACAATAAAAACCGAAGCATGAAGCTACATGGAAAGTAACAAGAACAAAACCCAAAATGAATGAATTATCGAATCGCTACACACTCAATACTGTTACGATCACAAGATGTATGGTACGCCCAGCATACACAGCTGTTCATTCGAGATCGGATAACACAAATCGACAAAATCACGATGAAGTATGTGCGTCCGGCAGCCCAAGTCATCTGCAGAATAAGAACGCTCCTACGCTGGCATCAGAATCAGTTCATCGTCAACAGGAATGGAAGGAACGTGCACATCGACATCTGTAGAAGCTGTGGCAGCCAAAGCATCAGCTGGATGATCTCGTAAGCTGGAGCCGACTTCGCGAGCTTTCCATTCCCAGTCCAGTTGCTGGACGGCACACAGCACGTCAGCCTCATGGTGGTGCCGCAACCTCATCTCTTCCTGAAATAACAATCACAAGACACATGTCATAACGTGGTCATTACAGAAACTATCAAAAACAGTTTCCATTATTCCAACCTAGCCTTTCCCAAGCTTACTTTTTCTTACTGTAACCTTAAATGCTTCTAGTCTAGGATTTTCTTTTTATTGCCTTTTATTGCCACTGTGGCCTTACTTACCCTGAAGTAAACCCATGATGTTGACACTCATACATGAGCCAAGTGGACCAGACTTTATGAAGCAATCAGTTCCAGGCAACATTTGCAACACTGTTGTTCTGTCAATGAAGTTATGACCTAAATGCAAATGCTGATCATCATTATCATCATGACAGTGGTAGACTAGTCCAAAAAAGAATTACTACTAGACTTACAAATAACGATTAAAGAATCCGTTTGACACAACTGGCCATGTATACAGTGGTCCATAAAAACGAGCCCATCTACATTTGATTGATTTATAAAGATTTTGTATCATTTTAATTGTGAATAAATTGTCCATATAACATAATAGAATTGTCCATATCACCTGAAATATGTGCAGCCTACATGATAAAATACAAAATGACACTTTGACTGTTTCATAAAACTTTCAGTCTATATATTATTGTAACTTATGGACCGCTATGTATTTCTTTTCAGATATGTCACAACAAAGTTACTTTAGTGGATGCAGCTCAAATAAACTGAACTGTCCGACTGACCTTAAGTCGTTCAAACTTCTCCGTCACTTCCTGAGACCAGGCGATGAAGTGCCGAGCACTGCAGCGTGACCTGATATCACGGTCGTCAGTGGCTGAAGACTCGCTGGTGACTGCTGGGCCGCTAGCATCGTGCATCACTGTAGTACTGCCACCATACAGGCCGGACTCCACAGTCAGTAATGAACAGACACTCAGCACACCACTCGACTGACTGTAGTTGGCAGCTCGGGCCTGGTGACAGTCTATACGCAGCATCTCTTGTTCAGCCAACAGAACAAGTCGGTCCTAACACATGCCACACACAGCATATCTACTACTACCGTATATTACCTTAAGACTATAACAAAAACACAATAATTACATATTTCTAACACAACAATCGTTTACAAACGAAAACTACATTACTTGCATTCAAATGATGTAAATGCCACTGGACTTGCCCACTATACTTATGGCTGCATCAAAAACTACAAGAAATTACATCAAACGTTGCTAGAGCTGTCGAGACATTCAATTTTTTAATCACACATTAACACACATTTAACATACACTGTATTTGTGGAGACTTGTGTCGTAGAAAGCCTGAAATATATGACTGCTACGTAAGCTGCTATAGTATGGCAGTGGCTGTTGGTCTCACTAGCACATGTGGCCAGTGCATGAATGGCCCACATTGATAGATTGGACGATGGTCTCACTTAGTACAGCCCGGTCTAGACGGTGTCTGTCGCCCTGTCCTTGTGTTCCAGCATATCTAAGTCAGACTGGTGTAGTTTGCTTTTGCGAAGATCGCAGTACTGGGCTATTCATCGTAGTTTTTTGTCAGTGCATTACATTTTTAATGGTGTTAATTTTTTAATCGCAATTAATTTTTTAACGAACAAACCAAACAGAAGGACAGAGGTAAGGAATAACAAACTCATGGGCACATCGGGCAGACATTACATACACCCAAGTTCATAATACAACATTATAGGCTAAAAAACTGAGACATGAGCATTTTTAAATGCTGGACACAAAATGCTACAAAACATCTACTAACCACCAATAGACTTGACAAGTAATCAAAACATGGGTCGGGTGTATAAAAAGAACTTCCATGAAAAGCATGATGTGCAATTAACAGCAGATACCACGGACGATGGAAGTATTACGCAATACACATACCCTTTCTTTAATGTGCTGCATTCGTAGCTGACAGCGAGCTTTCTCCTGCTCAACAAAGAGATAACTCAGTGGTCCTACCAACCCACTTGGTGGCGGTGTAACCTACACAATAAAACATATGTAACTACATACAAATGAAAAACAGCATACCATACAATGGAACTGGACAAGCAAGATGCCGCAGGTGTGCACATTTTTATCACTGACTCATGATCCATTCCTTATTAACAAATTTCTCCGTAAGCATCAATGCTTGAGAAGCTGAATTCAACAATGCCACTCTACGAACTAATCCGATGTCTGATAACACTAAACAACACACTCACATTTCTCAATCTTATCTGTTTACTGTAGCATAACATCATCGACGTTCAACTAAAAGTTCTTTTGGGAAATCCTGGACCCACAATAACTCAAGCAAACAAACCACATCACAAGTTAACAGTAATATCAAAGACAACTGGCAATGTAACTTATCATACCGGCACTAGTGACGACTGTCCAATGTGCAGAGCATATTTTCGTGTCATGAGGCTGAACTCGTTGAACCGTGACGGAGCTTTGGGTATGATGGTGCACAACTGCTTCTTGCGTTCATTCACCTAGTGACACAGTACCAGAACAAAATTTTAAACTGAATTTCAAAGTTGTGAAATTTCACTTGAGACATCCCTCTTTAAAGCTGTATAAGTGTGTCCAGCACATCAGAGGTTTATACAGTTAAACATTATATAAATTCACAGAGGCACATTTAAACATATAAAATTAGCTAAACAACACACACATGTTATTATTATCAGATACGATGCAGCCTATTGCAAACAATGATCCCATAGCATGGTGTGTCGAATCCGTCATGCAGATGCATCACGCAAAAATGGCTGAATGGATCGATGTCCTGTTTGGGGTGGAGACACTTGGGGGCTAAAGGAACACCATATTTGCCAGCTAGTGCCAATGCAACCACTGCTAAATTACTTTGGCCACTTGTTTAATGGAAAGTGTCATCCACTCACCTTCATTTTGATGTTGCGGTATGCAACGTATGGATTTGCCGGCTTGCGGTATGGATGCATGGGTGCCAGTGGAACCTGTGTTTCAGTGCCTAATGATGAATCTACTGCTGCAGCTGCTGCTGATCGCTGAATCTTCTTGTGTTTGCGACTGACAGCGGCAGCATTAGAACTTGCACCGCAGCTGTCTTCATCTGTATTAGCAGTCGTAACAGCATTGACGCTGTCTGACAGCTGGGATGACACGTCCTTATCAACATCGGCACGATGACATGACACTACAACCACGCATCAACTGCACTGTTAACATCAACAAATGTACATTACCATTTACAACTAGTTAACTAGGTAGATGAAGAAAAGCAATCAACAACAGTTCATCTATATCAATCTAGTTACCTGAAATTAAACTTCTCCACTTACTTGGCTTTGTACTGTGCTATAACAAATCAATAAGATCTATCAACATAAAAATACAGGCAATTTGTAGTTTCCACCAAACAAGTCACCTACACAGTCACTTAATCAATACATGAATATCTCCTGCAAAAAGGAAATTTCTAAGTGCTTTATTTGCCTGCTATTCTATTATTCTACAGGTATACACCTGCATTAAATACTGCTACGACAGAATCACGGAAAAACGTAACGCAAATCCACAACATGGCAACAACATCAATGCATAAAAGACAGATGAAGTTTGCAACATACCATCAGCACTGGATCGACCACGCTGCTGCTGGGACCTTGCAGATGCCCTTGTCACCCGTCGCTCCGATGTCGTTCCAGACCGACTTGTCGACACATCAAGGCCGCAACTCTGTTCATCTTGATCAGCTAATGTCTGCAAGTCTTCAACCACGACACTCACCTCCGGACCCGACTTCTGGCTCGACTTGTCCTCGTCCTTAGACTGTAGCAACAGCAACACAATGTTATTCCATATCAACATCTATCAGTCAGCTTACAGACTCTGCTTCAGTCCAAGTATGTGCCATGCAGCTACTTGCTTGCTGTCAAATTTCCACCAAAAATGCAGTTGCAAAACTATCACATGTTGCAATTATTCAAAATAATTACAACATATATCCAACATAACAGATGTTAACTACCACCAGATATGTTATACCACAGACTCTCACCTTGCTCGAATGCTTTATCTTTCGTCGTTTTGCTGGAAAGAGGTCGCAGCTGACAGAAGCTTCTTTAGCAGAGGATAATCGATCTCCATCAGAAGACGACGCAAAAACAGCCGGACTAGAGTCGGACCGACGATGGACATCTTCGGCTGTGTTGACGACCACATCACCATCTGCACTGTGAGTCCGATTGACAACATACGGCAAAGACCCGACACCGCAACGTGACATGGTGTTTGTGTTTGATCCATCAGACAGCGAGCCCGACGAACAGACTTTCGATGGAATCACAATGCGAAGCGGTGGAACCTTTGGCTCGAGATTATTTGAAATATGAATGACGTCATTGGTGATGTGTGCCGACGGAGAAAAGGAACTGCCATTAATGTCGGCTTCCAGACAACTGGTCTGCATGGAAGGTGACATGGAAGTCTTGTACGACTGGTGACATGGGTTACAATGGGATGGCAGTGTGTCGTCGACGTCTGGTTTAACTAACAGAGTACTATGAAAGCCTGGTTCACTACAAAGTGAGTTGATCTTCACACTGTCTTTACTATCCTCTACACAAGTATCACTGTTTGATAATATTGTTTCTTCAGACTTGTACAGTGAAGCAGTTGGAAAGCAGGGCTTACTTTCCACCACACTTGAACACAGTTCCCGACCAGCCTCTGCATGACTGACTGGAAATTCTGCTTTGATGCATGGCTCGCTTTTAACATCATTGACATATCCATTGCACTTTTCCAACTTAAAAGATGAAAGATGGCTGGAAGTGTTTTCGGCTCGCAAAACTTCAGATGTTACAGGCGAAAATTCCGACTTTACGCACCCGATGCCATCACTATCAGCGTATCTGTTGCTTACAAATGGCTGCCTTGGTGACAAGCTCGTTTGTAAAGCATCTGCAGTTAAAACTGAAGCACTACTGTTCATCACTGGGGACAAATGGTTGACCATACCCATTTGTGTGTGGCTGTCACCAGCCCAAGGTATAATTCTACTAGAAGACAGTCCTACATTAGCTGTAGATGCTGGCAGTGTCAATGCAGTCTGCGATGCATACCCGGAGTAACCATTCCAGCCAACAACTGGCGGATATGAAGCTGCTACAGTACCAGCAGAAGATATACATAATGTCGAGCTCACTGCAGAAGGATACAGTCCAGCAGAAAACTGTGGCAAGCACTGAGAAGCAGGCGGAAAGCTATATGCCGGTGAAGAACTTACAGAATCACGTGTATTCACCGTTGCTGATCGACCATCATCCTCCGCATCGCTTATGTCTTCAAACTGCGGCGAAAAAGACGCCGCTAAAGACTGCTGATTGTCAGAAGCACTGTTGTGGTTTTTCTCAAAACTGTTCTTCAGTAAATGGTGACAGTCTGAGTCGACAGCAGCTCCATGGTACCGGGAGCTGGGCAATGAAGCTGTCATAGACTGAGAATCCACGTATGATATGCTAGCATTAGTTCTGGTGCCGACAGAAACGGCCATTGGCAACTGAGTCGTTGTGCCGTCAGTGCTGGCATGTAACCGAGAAACGTCAGCGGCCGTCGCAATGCCATTTTCATGCCGTTTGACGTGGTGGAACTTCAGTGTCAATCGCGGCGTAGAAGAGGATCGGTCCATGTGGTGTGACACCATTACGTTCTTGAGAACACCACCAGTTGGAGTTGTGGCACTGCTGCACGACGTTGGTCGCTTGTTGAAGCAACTGCTTGACTTGTTGCCAGGGCTGATGTGGTTATTGGGGGAATAGAGGCGTTGCTGTGCAGCATCAGCTGTTGGCATTGACAGACTGTTGAAGCCCTCTGTTACACAGAACACATACATTACATGTATAATCTAATAGGCATTAAAAACAACTTACGCTGCTGTAGCTGTTACCATAACCTTTTATTATTATTACTCAGCCTATAAGCTAACTGTAGTTCTACCAGCCTATACAGGCTGAGGCAGCAGACGGAATAATGGGCATGTAAAAAAAACTTGAGTGAAGACTTCGTGGATTTAACTTGGGGCAAATAACGGAAATTAGGTTTTCTTCTTTGTTGAAAAGGATAATGGGGAGTCAGTAGTCGGTAGCAGTTGCTAATGAAACTGTTTGGTGGTTGTATTTATTTTTTCGCTTGGAACTTGCTGACGTTTAAACATGCTGGCTTTGTCTGATGGTTGGCAGTCACAACTAAACTGCAATGACTTCTTAAGACGACTTCATTACAAACATCTTTCAGTATCATCATTGTCACTACTCACTAACACCAGTATTAACAGCATCTGAGTACTGATAAATCTGATACGAACTTGTATCACTTCCAGGAGTTAGGCGTGGTGACAGAGAGCCACCGACACTGCTCGGCGATGCTGCTCCTGCCGTAGCTGGACTTCTAGACTCCTCGCTGTCATCAGTCGATGTAGCCGAGTGGTTGCGATGGACATTGTCTTCTCCACGCAGCAGTCGTGCAATAATGTCCGACGCTGCGACATCGACCGGCGTCTTGCCTCGCAGATTTGACTGCATTGCATTGGCTCCGCGACGCATAAGCAACTGCACCAGCTGACGACCACAGCATAAATATACCATTAATGTATCACACTCGGCAGTGGTTTAGAACATTCACAACTTCAATGACAAAAGAAATGATGCAGCAACAATAACATGACTCAAGCTGCTCCTGTGCTAAAGCCGTATTGACTTCAGCCTTTGTAAAGAAGCACTGATACAAAAACAAAACTGACACACTCCAGTTTAAGTGTGTTATTACAACTTTCAACTGCCGATAATACTGCACATGACAGCATCTAACCACGTGGAAGTTAGTAACTATGATATTACACAAGCAGCACATAATATCAGTAGACTATCAGTGCAATACATTTCAACAACAACACTTTTTGAGATGTTGCCAAAACAGCTACTATCAGGCAATGTAAACAAAAAAATATATAGACTCTAGCAACATCGTTGCCGGCGACTAAACTGTCTTGAAAAACAAGCCTACTGTTACTGTACATAACATTATCGGGTACATCTTGTGCTTTCATCAAACTTGCCATGTCAACTGCCAGCAATCTGTATTAAGTTCCATTAACAGTTTTTTCATCAGTTTGTGAGAATGACCAGCAAGTCAGATCAGACACAAAAGAAGTCCTGAAGTGGATGGTCCTACCTTGGTGTGTCCATTGATGGCAGCATCATGCAGCGGAGTGTCATTCTCAAGACCACGTACGTTGACATCTGCTCCGGCATTCAGTAGCTGTCGTGCCACGTCAAACCAACCGTGGTTGCATGCCTCATGCAGTGCCGTCCAACCTGGTACAGCCCAGCACACATCACATCAATCTTTCTATCTTTAACAATAATGGCATTCTCGTTAGACATAGCACAATAAATGCACACTAAACAACAGCCTCGTAGACCTTTCCATCTAACACGTTTCTGCCTCCATGCACCTTGCATAAGAAATAAATGAAGATGATGAATACAAAGAACAGTGACACTGAGACGTCAATTTCTTCAGTAGTGGGTTGTCCTAAATATCATCACTGATCTATACACAAGTGGTGCCTAGGCCAAATCAACCTTCCACCTCTCTGGCATCGGTAAATGAAGACCAGCTTCAGCTGTGAATTTGGAAGTCAAAGGCAGGTATGGTTCGTTCTATTTGTGAATAAACATGTGGGTGACAGGTAAAAGTGTGTGATCCCTCGAAAACACGTGTCATACCTGAGCGCTTCTGTGACGAGGTTGCCTCATAAAGAGGTGCTATATCAAGAATCCGCTACATTTACGTAAAGATACTATGGGCTCAAACTGTCACTCTACATACCAGCATAGTCCTTGATATTGACGTCCATGCCACTCTTAATCAGTTTCTTCATTTGTTTGACATCTCCACGTATTGCGGCAACATGTAGCACCGTCTCGCCACGCTCGTTCCTCTTGTTCAACTTCTTGTCGGCAGGTGTCCTCCGTAGCATTGAGTGTGGTGACAATTGTCCGGAGGAGGTTGTACCAGATGTGCAGTTGGACTGTGCATCTATACAGCAAGTGCCAGCAGAAGTCAGTGAGTAGTGAGTAGTTTCTTATTGGCATATCGGCACCTAACAGTGCTATACAGGTTTTTGATCTGACTAAACGTAAATATACAAATATAACATAAGTACCAACACCACTGCAACCAGCTACATCATGCATGAGATGTGAACTACTGCTATTGATGATCCTGTAGTGTGGGCATATGTCAGTCTGTTAGATGTCTATCTGTCATGCAGGTGACTACTGTCGCTCACTCACCAGATAGCGCCACTTCAATGCGGGCACTGCCATAATACTGTAGCCACACCTTATTACTATTCAACAACAACAACAACAACAACCGTTTAACGGCCTTTGTTCCGGGACAACCCGGGTAGGCCGGTACCAGAAGAAAAACTTTGCCTTCTGCCTTAGCATAGGACTGTGCTGCGTTCAGGCTGGGTTTCCCCACCTCCTGTCTTCTGGATTTTTATGGAGCAGGAGAAGATAATGGAGGCAGAGGTACCGACAGTCCG
>Ga0126335_1001935_pt1 | contig 12070 bp, 5 predicted proteins | sample OlaspJWI45metaG_FD_108409 | JGI IMG/M metagenome (GOLD analysis project Ga0126335, IMG submission 108409) | Marine gutless worms symbiont microbial communities from Oahu, Hawaii - Olavius sp. 1 OAHU.JWI-45 metaG | ecosystem: Host-associated > Annelida > Digestive system > Unclassified | place...
CAAATAAGCTGTAACATGTGCCTAAAGATTAGATCTGTGCTCACATTTTAATAAAAATGCTACAGGTACATAATATATTACTAAAGATGTGTAACTTATCTAATATTCTAAAAACAGCCAACACAATAGTTAAAAACATTTCCTTATCGCCATCTGGCGACTGTCGATAAACGTTTTGTCACATTACAACGCATTCGAATTGTACGAGTCACTTCAACCTTATCGTAGAAAAAACAGAAATCGACATATAGAAGCAACGAGAAACAAGACGCCAAAGTAATTTAGAGATAGCCGCATCGAATACGAGCTGCAATGAGGCGCTTCTAATGAGCTTTGCTCAAGGGCTGCGCCCAGAGTTTAGGTTTCCTAATGGGTTATTAAAATATATAAAATATTATATGGAAAACGATGCAGCTGTAACTTCTCGAGTTAACAGGGAGCACAGTTTTATCACTAAGGATAATGATCTTAGGTTGGAGCAAAGTAGAACAAAATACGACTTGCGCAAATGTTATTTTACTAACAGGGCAGTTAATATACGGAATAGTCTGCCTAACCATGTTGTGTTATGCTATACCGCTAATAAATTTAAATCTCGTCTTGAGAAATACCATTGTGTGTAATAATACAGCCGAAAATTAATGGAACCGGAAGCCGAAGTTTGCATTATTAGAATCAGTTATATAGGATATCAGTATTTTGTTATTGTTTTGTATTTGTGATGCGGGCAGTCAGAGGCATTGGCTTGCGCTCGTAATTCCTCAACGTCTACGTTTTTTGGAAACCTGCACACGTCACTATCTCGAAAATAGAAAATGTCACAAGTGATGTTTAAATGAGCATACTATCGCTAATCTGCTACTGTTGTATTGCTACCGTATACAAAAGTAACTAAAGGTCATTCAATAACGAAAAAATCATAGAACATAGGCCTCCCGATCACAGCACACCATTAATGGGAATAATGGGCTTTACAGACGACCGATGTGTCATATCGAATAGATGGCCTGCATACCGCACAAAATAAAGAGGCTAAACGGAACAGTGCCGTACGTTGCCACTTTGTAAACAAATGCTGTTTTGTTATGTGTGCTTGGAAAATTAGGCAGAAAATGCGAATGATTGTCTTATAACGGGCGAAGCCCGGTTAGGCCGAAGGCCTACGGGCGTAGCCCATAGTAAAATCACCCGTGTGCGTGCACTGAGTTGGCCGTTGCCGCTGCTGACTAGTCTGTAGTTTTGACTGTCACGGAAGTACTGTCACAAAAGTTGCCGGTCACGAAATATTGTCACGAAAGTACTGTCACGAAAGTCTAGCGTAACGAATTTTTTTGTATTCGAAGGCCTCTGAAGCTGAAATTTTTACACGCGTTCGTCGTCAGTATTTGACGTCTTTTGCTGGTCTCCATTTTGAAAATTAGCCACGATTGACAGAGTTAGATGTTGCCGAAGATCGGCAAAACTCACTTTGACTAATGGCGGCAATTCCAATCACCAGAGGGCGCCTCTATAAAACAGCCAATATCGCGACCGAGTAATAATATCACAACAGTAATTAGTGCACTGCAGAATCGACATGTAAGTAGTAGACAAATTGAATGTATTGTGACATTTGTAATAATAATTTGTAATAATGGCCGCGAGTAGCTGTGGTATTTAAAAAGTGATGTTTGCAAACAAATAACGCAGATAACTTGTGACGTAATGGATAACACGTTCGCCTACGGAGGCAAAGACTGGACTGTGGGTTCAAGTCTCACCAAGGTCGTTTGTAATTTTTTTTCCTTAATTTCTCGAATTATCGTACGTAAATCGTATGTAAATCTTTTTTTCTTATAATAATACTAGTCAAATTGTTCTTTTTTAATGTTAGAAATCTGAAATAAAAATGTGGTTTGAGCGAAGAGCCGCTTCTAATGAGCTCCGCCCGGAGTTTAGGTTTCCTAATGGGTTATTTGTTACAAATTTGGTCCAATTTAATTTAATGAATGAGTTTCAGTTGATATATAAGAACTAGGAAGAAGATGTCGTCGATCGTAGTGACGGGATGTCACTCTTTAATCTTTATAGCGTGAAGAAATGCTATCTAGTTGACGACGTTAAAATTTACCGCCGGTATGTTGTATTGTGTGGCACATGGCCGCCGTCCGCCAAATTGGATTTTCAAAGGAATCGTATTTGGACCATTCCACGCATTGGGGAGCCCATTGTCAACGAACCTACCAAATTTCGTGAAAATATCTTGATTGGGGGCAGAAATATGCCCCCAAATCGAAATTCGAAACGGGCTTTCTGACGGTGGAATTTTACTCCCGGTTCCAATTTTGACAATTGTTATCTTTCGGGGACCTTCCCGTGTATGATCCTACAAAATTTCAAGAAAATCGCTCAACGCGCGGCTGCGATTCAACTTTCTCTATACCTACAGTGTACCTGTAAACCTACATTGCCAATGGCACAACGACACAGTGCCGTCATGCAGGCCATCTATTGAGCAATTGCTGATGACATGATCTTCTAGGATATTTCAGCTATTGCAACTTCGCTTTCCAACGTAATACCTGAAAATTATCAATTAAACTTAGGCATCGTGAGTTAATTGAAAACGGTCATTGGCTTGTGTCATTGTTACATGTAACAAACTTTAACTTTAAAAACAAATGCTCTAAAAATTGGCCTGTGGCTTTATAATTATAAAGGAAAACAGGGACGAATATCCGGGAGGACGAAAGTCCTACAATCGTGTCATCATTAAGCCTAGGCTACTTATCATTGCAACATCGTGCAGGTTCAAACTTTCGGCATCACGTTGCAAGTTGTTGACGCCCAATGTTGACGTTGACTTTTGTGCTACAGTTCTGGCTACCTTTCAATAATGTCACTTGAACTTGATGGCTTGATCGCTCGGATCTATTGCCGCTTTTCAGACGTAATCGTTTAGCTGCAGTCTGCTACTCAATAGCCTACTCGAACGCAAGTCCATCGAAATTACTGAACATTAATTACCTGTTCCAGCGTTGCTGTTTCGTCACACTGGGCCTATAGCATTTACAGCTCTAGCACTGACCTTTGTCTTATTACGTTTCGCCGACATTAGATCCTACGAAATGTATCCTCGGCGTCGGTTCTGCTGGAGCAAAACATTACTGCTCTTTCATTGATTATGCACTAACAACTCACTGGTCACTACCAGCCCAAAATTTACAAATAACTTATAATCACCTCTCTTCTGTGTTAGCCTATCTCTCTGAACTTAGAATTCATGTCTCCTGTCCTGTAGCTTTCTATAGCGTTGTATATATAGGCTAGCATCTTGTTTCATTCAGGCGCTATTTCCTATTTAGGCCTATTTGTGTAATAATAAAGTCTTTTGATTCTCATTCTTATAACGTTTGAAAATTAAATCTTCAACTTTAATGATTGCACCAGTGTTAGGCGACGTGTTTCATGTTAGTGGCATGCTGTGTAGCATTGGTTAAAAATGACAAAGTAAATCAAGTATTTAATTAAATAATTTTACAACGAAAGTGTAACAACAAATGCACGACACAATGCATTTATTTATTTATTATAAAAATCGTACATGGAGTAGGCCTGCATGGTAGATTGCAATCATTAAAGCTTGTCAAAAATACTGACACCAGCTTAAGTCAGTTTTAAGCCAACTTTCAGTGGAATGGACTTTTAAAGGTACTTCAAACATGGAGTTCTGTCGTCGTCGGTCGGTGAAAAGTAGCATCAACTCGACTTTTGCCACTATACCGACAAACTTCGGGTTGACTGTCAAATCTGTCGCCGACACTGAAAACTGATAATGCCGTGATGTAGTCAGCAGGGGACGCTGGGCACTCAGTAGAGCGCTCAGTTTATCACTTAGTGACTGCCACGATGCGCTGGTCTCCGTAATTACATCAACAGATGCATATGAGATTTATAACATTGCTTCATTTACGTCAAATGTATGTTTTCCATTTTTTCATTATTCTGCAGCCATCCATCGAAGCCCTCAGGTTGTGTTGTACTTATTTCTGGCCATCCGTTGCGCTGTACGTGGGCTGCAGGCAGACATCATATCACACAGGATCTGACCCGTCAAATTGTCTATGAAACTCACATGAGTGCACGATAATCGGTGGACTACACTGTACGGGTTTTAACACGGTGAAAGCAGTCACAGGCACAGCATAATGACTTATAGACATAACAATAGCTAGTCGAACCGGCCAGCAAGAAGTGCATTGTAAAAGAGCGTGTTATTATTTAGCGTTAAAAGTGACTTCAGACAACGTTTCTGTACAATCGATCGCCTTGGGACCACAAAATAGGAATGCGTTGATGCACCATAGATCGTCAACAGCTATTTTTGTTATGCTTCATAATATCACAAAGTTAATGGGCTTTGAAAGTTTTGCATCACTGTCTCAAGTAACTCCAGTAGTATTCTACGTTACAATGCCAATCATTAGATGGGAAAGTCCAACCAACAGACAAGTGCATAACGTATCGAGTGTCGACATCTGGGTACACGTCATTGTTTTAGTTGATTGATCCTAATAGATGACGTCAGTGTGGTTGTTCAAGATCCACATCAATTGCAGTGAATTGTGATAGAGGCTAGAGTAGTCTAGAATTATTTGAAAAATCGTAATTTACAGCGCAGTTCCCATTTTGCACAATTCATTTTTCATTCATCAAAATGGAGGATGGACTTTTGTCCAGTCCGTAGGCTTCCAACAGTTTATGCTAGTGAGGGACACGGGAACTGTAAGAAGTTTTTGTGCTTTAATATGTACTTCACAGAAATTCACAGCTCTTTGTGCCTAATAATTAAGAAACGATCAAACTATGAAGTATTGACATCTCAGCTCAGCTTCTGTGGAACACTCTGGGTGTACTGCGTGAGTTTTAACACTTCATCTGCGTAGAGTTTGGTATTCAGACGTCGGTGTGACCCTAGCGCGACCCAATACTTCCTCGTCGTTCTGGTATATACTGAGCCGAGATGATGACGTCACGCCTACCAGTGATGGATAACGTTTATAATTGCGTATCAGCAAGCAGAAAACAGTCGCGCGGATACCATAATGCAGAGGGATTGTTGCTCGCTTCTGCGCGGCGCCGCCTCTTCATTTCATTTTGATCTGAGTGAACGCGTGACTTGGCTATAGCAAGCCCGCATCAGTTGCATCCCGCACACAGAGCCGCGGCCCCATGCCAGCTGCGACCGACTTGATCCTCGGTTTTTGTCGTGCGAAGTGAAATATCGGACGAGATTATTACGATACAGGATAGCGAGACTAGGCGAAATTAGAGCTGAAAATAGGCCTGCCTGTTATAGTGCTTCAACGCAGTCTAAATGATAATTGACCATTCTACATGTAGGCTACAATATATGTGTGCTACAACAGTTCTTCAACTTTCTTAACTTTGGGAATATAAAGACATAATATTTAGGATGAATTGTCTAGAGCTACCGGGGATATCTTTTCTGCTTGAACAGGCGCCATTCTGACACATCGGTTGTGATTGCTAATGTTTAGCCTATACCACTCGCGTATATAGCGGTGTGGTAAGTTACATGTGTATTTGCAGGCGTCGTGTTGTATGTAGACCCTTAGGCTGTGCAACATGATAACTTTCGAAAACCTTGACCTAAAACGTTCAGTTTTGGTGTGCAAGTAGCCTATACATCTTCAGAAAGTACAGATCGAGTTTGTAAGTCATGGTCGTCGGACGTTCGGTCAAGGTAAGGTCACATCTGTAAAAAAAAGCCAAAACGCGGGTGGACGCCTTTGATTAAAAGGCAACTTTGTTAACATTAAATTCGATGAACTCTTCAAATAGAGTCCACTGTTTGTGGTATTACCAGAGGACATGGATATTGGATACACATCAATCATATACAATATGGATACAAATTGTAGGCCTACAAAGAATCTGCATGCATGCGTTCGGTCGGCGGTTTTCAGTGAACTGTGAACGTGACAACGTGTAATCATAACTCGCAGAACGACATACAACCTACTAGCTACTACACAATATACGGGGTGGGCCAAAAAGTAAGCCCCCTACTGCAGTATCAATAAATCGTCGTAAAACCTGTCAACCTGTCGTTAAATTTGAAGCCAAACAAGCACTATAATATTATAAGTTGATATTAAGTATTCTATTGACTAAATATTCCATGTATGACATAATGTGCGACCGCCGACAAAGTCACCAAAGTTAATGTAGTGACGCTGCAATAGGCCTATGGTCTGCGAGAAAGTCAGTCAACATCATAACGGAACTTCTTGAAATTCCCGTGATTTGTTCAATTTTCTGTGGACTTTTGTGGGTGCCGGGAGCATCTTCTCGACTGTAAATGAGCTCTTCTATCTTTGTGATGTTGACTGACTGCCGTTCTTGCTGACCTGGGACGTCCACTGCCAACTTTTCGATCAGCACTCACAGTTTTTCGTCTTAACAAAATATCAAGTCCACTTCTAGGTCAACCTTTGAATGGAAATTTATTTAACAGTTTCTTAGAGTCCTATTTTTCTTTTCTCGAGTTTTCAATTACGATTTTATCATTTACACTTAGGCCTATTTTACCCATATTGCAGCGACAGTGCATCACTACATTAACTGACGTCGCACATTACGTCATACATAGAATACTTAATCATCAGAATACTTAATATCGACTTGTAGTATTATAGTGCTTCTTTTTGCCTCGAATTTAACGAAAAACTACCTTCATTGGCAGGTTTTAATGCGAATTATTGATAATGCAGTAAGGGCTTACTTTTTTGGCCCACCCTGTAATTATAAACGCTATAACTTATGGCGGCATCGCGGCTCACTCAGTCATCGGATTTGTGATCAGTAGGTCGCGGGTTCGAGTCTCACCATTGACGTCCGCTGCGTAGTAGACCTAACCTTGGGCAAGTTTTTTACCCTACACACGTGTGCTTCGATGTGTCACCAAACAGTACCGAGTGGTCCAAAAAAACTGCACATTTCCATTTGCTTGATGTTAAATTGATATAGCTTTGTGAAATCTCAACCGAATTTTATAATTTTTGGCAGACTACACCTGAATAGATTCCCAACAAAACAATGCATGTACTATCCGCAGCACCTACTGCGCGTTCCTACACTACCTTGTAGAAATAATATTGTCCGTTTTCTACAACTTTAGTTACCTGATACGGCGTTCCTTAAGTATTTCCCAATTGTATCTACAAGATGCAATTTTCGTACTTACTTTATAAAGTTTTTCCTTTCAATGACGTCATCATTGCGTCATACGAGGCCGTAACTGTGTCTTTTTATTGATTTTAATATTTTTTATAGTAATGGGGCGCTTAAATGCTGAGGAGCGTAGTATGATCTGTAATCTGCCCACTCATAAAGGTTGGGGCTCAACGCGGATGATAAAAGAATTCCAAATAAGATGTGGAAACGTCGAGCTGTTGATTATCTTATTAAGAAAATTGACATGGACGGTACAACGGCGAGGAAGCCGGGCAGCGGACGTCCAAAATCTGCTCGAACCACCGAAAACGTCGAGATCGTAAGCGAGCTGATCTGTAGTCAGGGAGACACACCGCACAGTCACTTAAGAAAGCCCACGTGAGATCGCCCGACAAACTGGCATATCTCGTTCATCAGCGCATATTGAACAAACATTGCTGGTAAACTGATCAGTACAATTTTGTGTGATTGACACAGTTTAGTTGTTTGCCAACATAGGCCTAATTCATGAGCAAATTTCAGACAGCACAGAAAACGGACAATATTATTTCTACAAGGTAGTGTAGAAACACGCAATATGTGGTGTAGACAGTACATGCATTGTTTTGTTGGGAATCTATTCAGGTGTAACTCTGCCAAAAATTATAAAATTTGGTTCAGATTCACAAAGCTATATCAATTTAACATCAAGCAAATGGAAATGTGCGGTTTTTTGGGCCACCCTGTATAACTGCATGAACGTCAAGGACACCTGAGCGACTGTAATTTTAAAAATAGACTACTGTACAAAAATTCATACTGACAATAATATATATATATATGAATATGTGATTCATTGTACACTGTAATTTCATCTGCGGTCTGTCAGATGTCATAATAAAGACATTCATTCATTCATTCATTTGGTACCGGCCTGGGAGTAAACAGACACACCACGCGATGCACTAGCCCCGTATCCCTGGTCTCGCAGTTTAAGCTTACAGAAACGGAGATCAGAGCCGCCTCTTGGCTCGAAAAGGAGTTTACGCTACAACTTCATCTATCGTGGATGTCCTGTCAGCTCCATTCGTCAGATAGCACGGCTACAGCTTACAACTACTGCTTTTGTTGCAAACTTTCACACCGAAATTTTTAGTTTCCTTTAACATAGCAATAAAAAATATCGTCCGTTATGGGACGTAACGATAGCTGGCTCGCCACGGTGCCCAGTGTGGTGCCGACTAATGACTGTTCCCACTTATCCATTCACTGCATTAGTGTACAAAAACAGTCGTTTTATAATAACTGTGTAATTACCACTGTTAAATGACACATCTAAAACAGCAAAAATTAATTTCATCACTTGCTTGCTATGGACATAATAAACAGTTCTTATTAGGCCCTATGTCCATGGCCCTTGCTGTTTTAGATGTGTCATTTAACAGTGGCAATTACACAGTTATTATAAAACGACTGTTTTTGTACATTAATATTTGCAATTTTTCTACCATATTTATCTACATGCTCGCATTAGTACATGATTTTGTTAGAACTAAATGCTAGCACTCGGACAGGAAGATCAAAATTTAACGACAAAGCAAAAGGCTTTCAGTTTGGTGACATAACTCGTTAATTAAGGCTGAAATCTGTGTTTGTCAAATATCGAAGTGATCGGTCAATCTATGGCTAAGATACAACTACTTCTGGTTTCTTAAAACAAGAGGTCCCAAAATTCAAAAGTAAGTCAGGTAACCACGCCCCTTTGACCTAATTTGCATATTGTCTGTTAGGGCCTCTAGCGCTCAATATGTGCACAAAATGGCGTCATGATCGGCTTTAATTCGACTGAGATTTTGCGATTTCTATATTTTGGCGTTTAGGCTTTAAATTTTACCTATTTAGCCTACGTCCGCTCTGGGTTTTTGGAGCATATTTCCCCGAAATGGCGTCACCCGTCATTCTAACCCTCAAAAGGTACGTCGTTTGAGCCATTAAGCGTGTGCGCCAGTGCTGCGGTTTAACCTGTGGAGAGGATCGATAAAAAAGGTAATGACAGTATAAAAAGTCACAAAAGTGTTATATTTCACTCATTTGGGGAGAACCCCCCGCCGAACCGATCTGCCCAAAAATTTGCCTATGGGGTGATGTCTCCGGCATAATCACGTGTGCCAAATTTCAGATGAAATTTTAAAGGGTTGCGAATCTACGGGGGTTCAACTTTTCATTTTCTTATTGATTTTTGATTGGCTGTTACAACAGTGCAGCGCTACTACTGCGCTGCCTGTGATTCACTAGCCCAACCGGCCCATTTCTGTCTGAATGGGCGAAGTACCAACCCGGAAACACCCAAAGTGGCGATACCGTACTTCTGATCGCGAATCTGATGGCAGATTCTAAATCGGGAAGCCCGGTTTCCTTTTCGAGTTTCCTATTAACCGTATGTCTACCTTGCTTACTTTCGGAGATATTCGCGTGTGACAGACAGACAGACAGACAACGCGGAGCATTACTATAGCTGGCCCCCACATTATGGTTGGCCAGCTAACTAGACGGAAGTCGACTGGAAGCCGTCAACGGATAAACATCCGCTTGTGCCCATGGTACCTTGTTGCGTATGTTACCTTGGGATATCTGATATCTGGGGGGAGGGAGTAGGCCTATTTGTGTTGGGTGAAAAAAGTTCTGGAGGGGGGTTACCCAAGACGAAGGCGAAGAATAACCAAGGGGGAGGTACTCGGGAGGGGTTTAAGGCGATTTTCAGTGGGTTTACCCTGTGGTCTGTACGTACAACAGAAGTGTAAAAATAGCGAAGGCCTCGTCCACAGAACTAATGCCTAACCTGAGCTCTTTACTTTCAGTCATTCCAGAGATACGAGGGAGGTCAAAATTTTTTAAGCATGTCACTTGGGGAGAGGAGAGTTCTTCGGAGTGCGGGTTCCGTTCGGGGAGAGGGGTGTTTATGGTGGGTCATCAAGAGAAGAAAAGTGGCCGCAGCCAGCCAATCCTCACGCATAGACAGTACAGCCGGACTTAGTATTGCCTTCTTTGCCTATATAAGTGGTCGGAGGCATAAAAATTGTTTTACAAGTTATTTCAAAAGTTACAAACTTACACAACCACAAAGTGTCAACGATAGAACGAGCACGGAGTTTCTTTTTGTCAGTTTGGCACATTGTAGTGTTTAGGCCATGCCGTGTTTACGTTGGAACTGTTTGTTTACATTTGGCAAAAAATAAACAAAAAATAGGCGAAAGAACATCGAAGTAAATGTTAACTTTCTAAAGTAATGCAAGGATTATCAGTATCAGGAGGTTCAGCAGGCGTTGTATTCAGCAAAAATCATTATATTGAATACAGACCAGGGACGCTAAATGTCATACTGTCAGTGCCTCACGGCGGCCAGCTGAAGCCCAAACATTTGCCCAATCGCGACTTTGGTAGCTTGGTTGACGGTCGTCTGATGTTTGACCATAAATATCCGAAAGACCAGAGTGCAGCAGTTCGGACAAAGGGGGACAAGTTTACAAAAGAACTTGCAACGTCGTTGTCGAATGTTCTTGAAGGTAAAACCGGTCGCCGCCCACATGTGATAATAAACCATCTGCATCGACTGAAGTTTGACTCCAATTGCAGTCAGGGCGAGGCAACGTTTGAGGTACCTGAAGTTGTCGACGCGTGGCTGTCGTACCACAGTTTTATTGAACTGGCAAAAAAGGACATTGGGAAACTTGGAAAAGCTGGACTGTATCTTGATATTCACGGCCATTCCCATGACGAAAACTGGATTGAACTAGGATATGTGGTACCTGGCAGAAAACTGAATGCAGGCGAATACAGTGCCAGTGAAACATCAATTCACAGATTGCATGAAAAACTACATAGCGGCGGTCACCATATTAGCATTCAGGAGTTAGTTAGTGGTCCTCGTAGTTTTGGCGGTCTGATTTCTGCTGTTGACGGATACTCTGATATAGTTGTTCCATCACCAAGACATCCTGGTCCCGGTACGGGACAGTATTTCAGTGGTGGCTACAATGTAGTGAGGCACGGATCTCGAAATGGCGGAGAAATTGACGGTATTCAGATTGAGTCACCAATAGGTCGACGAATGCCAGCCGAAAGAGAGAAATATGCAGAAGCTATTGGCTGTGCTATTGCTGAGTTCTTGCAGCTGTACTATTCTTAGTGGAAATGTTTGCATAGTTTTGATTATTTTCCAACTGTTGTGATAATCTCATTCCTTATTGAGCTTATTGAGCTGAATAACCTAGCTTAAGCTATTTTTCTTATTTAGATGTCACATGTGTTATTTTGTGGTTTCATGTGCCAATGAATTGTAATGTTTTAATATATGCTTATGTATAATGTTAGTGTAGTATTAAAACAATTAAAGCAGAATTCAATTATTAGTTTACTGTTTTTAAAGCTGTATTACTGTTGCTGTTCTGAGTCTTACCTGGGCAGGGAGTGTAAGTCAGCTTTTCCATATAAAATGCTTATTACGTGAGACCTATTTGTATTTGTGGTGGGTTCACAAAACTCGCATTAAACTAAGGCTGGGAATATGTGTTTATTGGACTTTATTGATAGTTCTTTCACAAATGCTAATGAAATAACTTGTCGAGTATTTTCGGGTAACACAAACTTAAGTGACATTGTATTAATACCGTTAAATGGTGCCAATATCTTATGAGGAGGCAGATTTGCTCCTATATTTGTTCACACACTGTTTGTGTATATGTACGTGCAACTATAGTATTTTTTACCAGTTTATTGCATAATAATAAACGAAGTGATCAGTGATAATCAACCAGAACTTAGCATAGCAACAGCTGTTTCATTTACCATTCTG
>Ga0126335_1001936_pt1 | contig 12070 bp, 12 predicted proteins | sample OlaspJWI45metaG_FD_108409 | JGI IMG/M metagenome (GOLD analysis project Ga0126335, IMG submission 108409) | Marine gutless worms symbiont microbial communities from Oahu, Hawaii - Olavius sp. 1 OAHU.JWI-45 metaG | ecosystem: Host-associated > Annelida > Digestive system > Unclassified | place...
AATAATAATAATAATAACAATAATCAAGCTTATATAGCGCCATAAGGTCGTGACTTCAGAGGCGCTGGCGCTCATGCAGTGTTTTTGTTGTTCTTCCAGTGTTCGCTGTTCACGTTGGTAAATGAGGACCATCTTCGGCTGGGGAGGCAACGGCAGGTATGGTTCATTTCATTTGTATGGAAGTGTGTGGGTGTGTACTGTGCAGGTGACCCTTGACAACGCATGCCATACCTGAGCGCTTCTGCGGTGAGGTTCCCTGACGAAGAGGCTCTGTGTCAAGTGTCCGTAGTTTTTACCTCCCGTCTCTGTCGTTTTCGATAGCCTTTAGAGAGTGACGCACGCTACATGTAGCCCGTTCTAAATCTTACTGCATATCGCAGAAAGTGGTGGATCGATGTGTGCTCGGTTGTCTGCGCAGAAACCGTCGACGGAGAAGACGGCGACATCGCGAAGCTCGACGTCGTCAGGCGGCGGCGACGACCAAGGACAAAGACCAGCCGCTGTCGCGCTCAAGACGGGCGGCAACCGCCAGATCGGAGCGCCTCTGGGACCACGGCGTTATTCCCTACGAAATCGAAGCCAACTTCAGCGGTACATACATGTATAATATAAGAATGAACAACAGGTTAAAGTAATTTGGCGAAGGCCGCATTGAATCCGAGCAGCATTGTTCCTATATTTTATAATAGGCAACATTTTCCCTATTGCCCTATAGCCCACCGCAGCAGAACAGGACCTCGATCCGTTCAGCCGTTTTTTCTCAGCGCAGCCTCATGACAGACAGACCGGCTGACCGACACACCACGCTACGGGAACATCAGTCACAATAGTCCGCATTTCATGTATTCGATGCAGACTAATAATTGCACATTTTCATCCCTTTGTACAATCGTAATCCATAGACGGTTCTCTGATCTGTTTCTGTTCTCTGTGGGTGATTATAGCTTCAGCTAGTTTCTATAGCCACACCCAGCGCTGAGGCGGCATTGTCGCTTCCGAGTGTTTATACATGGTACCATATTTCTCCTCTCTTTACACTTTATTTTCTACAGAGATCTTTGTGGTAGGCACTCGCAGTAAAACTTAATGTGATATTCTTATACACCGTCAGTTCCCGTCACCAATTTCTAATCTTTTAAAATTTTTGGCCATAAAAACCTAAGAATAAATGACGTCTTTGAGTGTATGCGTGTGTCGTGTCGTACATGTATGTACAGGAGCGCACAAGGCACTGTTCCAGCAGGCGATGCGCCACTGGGAGAACTATACTTGTGTAACGTTCGTCGAACGCACTCCCGATGACTCCAACTATATTCTTTTCACCGAACGACCATGCGGGTTCGTTTCATCTTAGCTGTAAACTTCGCGCTCAGTTTCATCGGTGCATCGGATACGATACCGCTGCTGCATGTTTGCTGTACACATTTACTGGAGAAGCATAAACGGAAAAGTGTCTATGGTTAGCTATTACAGTCACTCAGAAATGAATCTTAACAATTTCTGAGCAACAAACGGTGATAATGTGCATCAATAACTATCTGTCCGAACACTGCCGTCAGGAGTTATTCGATCAGACAAGTCATGCGTTGTCGTTGTGCTAATAGAAACTGTCGCTTTGGGCCAAATGCCAAATAAACCACACTAAACATAGCTTCACGTATTCGTTTCACTTTGCCAAAGCTACTGAACTAAATCGATCAAAGTGAAGATCACAAACGTTTGCAAACAGACTTTTCTACGTAACGTAGATGTCTTTAACACTCAATAGCCACCGACATACTGCAAATAAACAGCTGATTTACTTATTAACGGTGCAGGTGCTGTTCGTTTGTGGGAAAGCGTGGCAACGGTCCACAGGCGATCTCAATTGGCAAGAACTGTGACAAGTTTGGCATTGTAGTTCACGAGCTGGGTCACGTGATCGGCTTCTGGCACGAACACACGCGTCCTGACCGAGACAACCACGTGCAGATTGTATTCAAGAACATTCTGCCCGGTAAAACTTCCGAAATATATTTTACATTTGTCATGTTTTGCGGGTAATTTCACCTTCTAAACGCGTCCAAAAAATATTCAGTAGCAACAGGTAGTCAGTATAGCCTCTGCTTAGGGACAAAATACGCCGTAACTGATAGGTGAACTACTGGTTAGACGGTCGAGGTTTTGATTTTTGACCACACTAAGTTACCAGAATTTGCACGGTTTAAAGGTGGAATTTCAAGGGCATAAGGTCAACATATTGAATATTTATGTAGTCCCATATCAACGCTCGTCAGCCTAAATAAACCAACGTGGCCCGTAAAATACAGTAAACAGCAAAGAAGAGCAACGAAATAAGGAAGATGGCTTTTCGGAAAAGCTTCCCATTATGCGCAACAAAATGAGAACGCCGGATTGCTGGGAAGGAAAAGGCATGGTCCATACCGTTCGCGGAAAAACGCGTGGGTGTGCAGGTAAAACTATGAGATCCCTTACAACGCGTGCCATACCTCAGCGCTTCTAGGGTGAGGTCCTCACGGAGAAGCGCTACTGGGCTATATCAAGTATACGCACCTTTACTTTTTTACTTTGAGGAGGTTTTGACAAGTGACGTTATTGTCGGCCGGTAATTGACCTGATGTTATGCTATTAGGTTCGGTGGCACTTGTTAGGGCTTGTAATAGATGGGATACTGTAACCCGACAGGTGCCGCATTTGTATACCGTCTCTGGCATAGGCGTTGCATTGAGTCGGTCCAACACGCGCCCTGTTTCTATTAGTCCGGCACGTGTTCGTTTACGCGTTCGACGTCAGATCTCAAGCTGGAAATAATTTGCCACCAATTTGTTGCCCTGCGCCGGCGTCGACGCTGCTGGCAAGTATGGTGCGACGTGCATGGGGAGATTTTCATTATTGATGGGAGGTGGTGGGATGGGGACTGAATACTAGGACAGTAAGTAAAAGATAATTCGGTGGCGCAGTGGTTAGTGTTGTGGCTCGCGACCGAAAAGGTCATGAGTTCGACGCTTGGCCTTTACACTAACACTCCAAGTAGCAGCGTACTTCCACTTGCCCAGTGAGGCGTGACGGTTTGAACAGCTAACAGCTGCGATGTTCGTCACGTAGCGATCATGGGCTGACTGTTTACTCACCGTTGTGGTGCCTATGTCAACTCAGCCTTCCGTCCTCCGGGGGTCCTGTGCCAGTAGATAAGGACCAGCTTCAGCTGGTATGGTTCATTCCACTCATGGATAAACGTGTGGGGTACGTTGAACAACCATATCAAACGTCCTAACGGTGTAACATCAAGTTATATATTTTGTTTTATGACCATGTTTGACATTTCCCAAGTTGTCAGAGTTTTCTGGCCAGCTGGTGTTTCGTCGTCAAGTACGCCCTATGCGATGCAGTGCACACCGTGCCGGCGGCGACTGCCAATGGTTCCTGGTATCAGAGCACGGTCGCTACTGGATGGAACACTGACACAGCGTCTTTGGCGATTCTACAGTCATTTCCAGCGCTATAATCGACTTTATAAACTAGAGTGGTAGCAGTGGCGTAGCAAGGTTTAAATGGGCCCATGTGCAGATTCAAAAATGGCCCCTCGTCTTTCTTACAGAGCTTACCATCAGTGCAGACAGGCAGTCGTCATGTTCAGTAGGCCTAACGCTGTAGTCGCACAAGCAAAACCTAGATTTTCGGAGGGGTGCAACTAAATACTGATAAGTATTTTTGTCCTCTATTTTCCTTTTCCTCATCCTCTTTTCCCTTTCTCTTTCCTCCTCGTCCTGCTAGGGGATAGTCTATAGGGAGACTGTAAGCTCACCTTACTCCTAGATGGATACGGGGCGAAGCCCTGGCCAAAAACGCATTTTGTGCAATTTCCTGCACAAACGCACACGATGCAGTTATTTAGCTGTATATTTACGAAACTAGCTATATGCACGAAAGGTCCGAAAGTAGGGGAGGCATACCATATTATGTCCAAAAAGGGTGACATGTCCCCCATTCTCCGTGAGTTGTGACCCCGATATGATAATATCTTCCGTTATCCGGGGAATTAAAAAGCATAACACTGTTGTCTTTTATATATAAAGAAAACTGAATAAACAGGTTATCTAAAGTATTACGGGGGCCCGGCTCTAATACAAATTATTGCCGTTCCCGGAGGCCCCTAATGTCCCCATCGATCAACGCCCCCTGGCTGTGAGAAAGAGTGATCAGAGGCTGCGACGGACACTGGCAACGTCAGCAGGCCGCTACAGACATCAGTGAACGACCAACAACCAATCACAGTAATCAGTTCGCTTAATGAATTTGCAACTTTATATTCATTTACACTTAATCTTTCAAGTTTTCTTGAAAGCACATCGTCTGGTAAATTTTTGGCCCCGAATCGCTCTGGGCCCTTGTGCATTGCACACCCGCACACGTATTGCTACGCCGTAGCCCGCAACAAAACGAACATTTATGAGGGAAAACGTCAGTTTAAACAGGCTACAATCCATACTCCAGACTCCGCTTCTTCCTAGGCTACTATGAAAAACAATGTTCGAAAATCGATGAATACCAGTAGGCCTACATAATTCAAAGGTACATCATTGTGCCATATGTTATGTTGATCTTTTAGAAATTCCCTCTTTTTTTATTAAAAGATGCATCAGGCCGCGGAAATTCTGGTTCCTGTTAGACTGGAATCGCAATCGTGTCGCCGAACTCGAACTGAACCTAACATAGAAGCGCCGTAAACGCTGTTTAGGCTATGCAACTATTTTATATAGGCTACGCGAGTGCATCGCCTTAAACTTTCAGCGCTGTACAAAGACGTACTGGAGTGTCGACGTAATAGCGAGGGTGCGTTGGCGTTTGGCTTTGCTGTGGAGTAGGCCTACTCTTAGCTCTATCGGGTGAAGGCTACACTCTCACGCTATAGGCCTATGTGCGACCTTCTGTTGCTGTCTTCAAGCATGCCTCGTAATGGCGATTATTTGCTGCAGAACTGTGCCGTACCGCACAGCAGTTAGTAAACCCGGACAGCTGTCTGTTCATACCTGCGTCAGTAACAGTTGCCAGATGATGTGGAGTACATACATCATTTGGAGCACCCTGTTGGGATGGGGGCCCGCCCGTAGTGACAACATCAATAACACCATCAACCAGTTCTGTTCTGCATAGTCGCAATATCCATTACCCCTGTTATGCAAAACGACAGGTTTCACCTTTCCCAAACAACATCAGCTTGTTAGGCCGCAAAGTGCTTGTATTTTGGTGACATTTGACCTTGAACTTTGACTTTGAACTTTGTCTTGGTGACAGCTGTTCTCATGTTTTCAATCCAGACTAAGCTGGTATTGTGAGTTTGAATGCCTTGTCTTGACAGCTTCATATTTGACGTGGAAGTAAAACTTTGGCATATCTAGGTTACTTTCGAGTTTCAGAGTTATAGGATGAAGGTCATGGCAACGCGCAGGTCTGTGCTTCCCGGACACGGCTTGATTTTTGGCGCTTTTAGATCAGGCTACAGCCTAGCTGAGCTAAGCGTAAACTGCGTCTGTGTGTCTGTCTGTTAATCAGGGTGTTGGAAATCGTAACCGCTTGACATAGAGACTTGCATACAGATAGATACTTACTGGTGAACTCTGATCGTAGACCAGAAACTGGGTCACCCTTAACTACTTAAGCCAGCTGAGCGTTACTGCCCATGGGTGGCTTGTTATTATAGAGAGCGCAATACAAATGTGTTTTGTTGCTGTTATACGGGTTTCAGGGCAGGAGTACAACTTCAACACGCTAACGTCTGCTGAAGTGAACTCTCTCGGCGAGTCGTACGACTTCTATAGCATCATGCACTACGCGCGCAACACGTTCGCGCGTTCCACCTACCTCGACACAATCACTCCACGCCGCGATCCGAGGACTTCGGTCAGACCGGAGATCGGACAACGCATCAAGCTCAGTCGAGGAGACATCACACAGGCCAACAAACTCTACCGATGTCCACGTAAATCAACTTCTAATACCTTTCATCAATGAAGAATCCAAAAAATTGTAAGGGAAAAGACGCTAGGAGGTCCAAGCCTGTTGATTATGTACTAGCCATTCTGCCCGCGTAGTCGGGAATTACGTAGACAGCAACGTTCCGTTTATTTCGCCCGCCCAGGGCTCCCGCTTTCCATACCCGTGTGTAGTATGCGTGCCAATGCATGTTTCTATTGCGTCTGCTCCTTGTGCGCCTACGCCTATGTGCGCGTCTATAGCCTGTTAAGTGCCCATCGCAGTGCGCAGTCTGCCTGCCGTGGCGCATGGCCGGACGGTCCCGCGAAAAACGAAAAATGCCAATTTTCTGGCCTCTACCTATGACCCGTCCCCCAAATTTGGCTCGTGAAACCACCCAGAACCCTGAAAATTTGGAGACAATCGCCTCTCCCGTTTTTGAGTTATAAGCGAACAAACATACATACATACGCCTACATATAGATATAGACAGACACACGCACGAACAGATTAGATGGACCCGTCTACTGCGCATGACGGGGAAAATACGTCCACGGATATTCTGCATGCGACTCACTGCCGGCTTAGTCTGAGCTAGAGGTGTGCACGGGGATGGGGACGGCGGGAATCCAGACTCTGAGCCGACCCCGCGCGTGTGTTTTAAATAAGCTGTCGTCACGCTCCAATAATCACGTTGGCCGAACACAGGCTATACGGCGTACACGTGTTGCTACGTAGACTATACAGGCCATGAAATTATTAATTGTGGCCCCCTCCCAAGACCCTCCCCCAACTTTTTTGCACCTAAAAATATCCTCGGTATTCTGATAATTTGGAGACAATTGCTCCTGCCGTTCCCGAGTTACATACATACACACATACATACATAGACATACAAACACACCAACTCCCTTATACGTGTATATAGAACAAAGAAGGGTGAAACCCTAGGCTGTAAGCTTTATGCATTGCTGTCTGTTTTTCCCATCTAACTCCCTGCCCTGTCCAGACTTGTAAGACAAGAACGATAGGTCATAGGAAGCTCAAATATGTGTATGCTGCCAGCTAGCTGTTTTGTTGTGATGAATGCAAGTCGCAGTGCCACTTCGAGACCAAAAGTCCTAAGATGACGGTGATCGGGCTTCGCGTAGTTCAGATGCGAAATGGATTCTACACTAACGTGGATGTTATTTTTGGCCGCATCAAATACATGACATACGGACTATTGCGATCGATGATCCCGGCGTCTGTCAGTCTGTCACAGTGTCACTGGCTGTGCAAAAACGGCTGAACGGATGGATGTCGTGTTTGGGGTGGAGACTGCTGGGGACCCAAGAAACATATTGGATGGAGGTCCCCACCCCACACGGCGATGGGGGGTTGATGGCCAAATTACTTTACCCACTTGTTTGATGCGTTATAGTTATGTTATCTCTTGGTTGTTTATTTCTTTAAACAGAACGCCGGTGGTCGCGCTGATGCCACGTATGAGTCGTTCGTTTGAATGTGGCGGATGTTGTGTCCATGCAGGCTGTGGGCGGACTCTGCAGGACTCGACGGGTGAGTTCGGCTGGCCGGTCCAGGACTCCGAGTCGACGTCACTGGTCTCCGGTGGCACGTCGTCGAGCGTGAGCATGGCTGAGCCGTGTCAGTGGCGCATCTCTGGAACACACGGTGAACGCATCGTCGTCAATGTCAGCGAACTGCGTCTGGCGTCGTCCGACTGCGTCACCGACTACTTGGAGGTGCGCGACGGACATTGGTACCGCTCACCGCTCCTAGGTCAGTCAGCCTGCGGCACTGCTTCTGCTTAGCTTAGCTAATTTGTTAACAGCACGACTCAAAAAGGTTATAGGAAATAGGGAAATATTTTGAAATTTTGGAAAGGTGTACAATACCTTGGATAGAAAGTCTATTGATGGACAGATCACAGTGTACCAGAGTTGGTGACTCAGTCTCATCTTTTATCAGTATAACTAGCGGAGTGATCGAAGACAGCTGTATTGGCCCACTAATATTCATTTTGTACGTTAATGACAATGCAGATTTGTTTGATAACGGGTGTTTAAGCAAACTGTATGCTGATGACCTTAAATTGTACACCAGTGTTTCAACTGTGGTTGACTTGGAGAATTTACAAAGTAGCCTCAATCGTTTACTAGAATGGTCATATATTTGGCAGTTAAAGATCTCATACATGAAATGCAGTCTTCTATACATTAATGGAATGACTAACCCGCACAATGTCGACATGTTGCTTGGTGGCGACGATATAGTAGGCCTAACCGTTGACTGGGTTAAAGATCTAGGAATCATTGTGGATAGGGAACTCAAATTTTCCAAGCACACTGGAAACATGTTTGCACGCGCACATGCTCGAGCAACGTTATCCACGAATGTCCCGGGATGTTCAAACTCTTACACGTGCCTTTACTGTTTATGTCGGCCCTCTGTTAGAGTATGGTTCTTGTGTTTGGTCCCCACATTTCAAGAGTGAGATTGATAGAATGGAATCAGCGCAGCGTCGCTTCACAAAGCGGTTACGTTTCCTGAATAATATGTCATATAGTCACCGTTTGGTCTCTCTTGACCTAGAAAGTTTTGAGGTTAGGTGTTCACACCAGGATTTGCTTTTAACGTATAAAATTGTCATTGGTCTGATTAATATTGACTCAAGTAATTTTTTACATTGCGACGTAATAGTAGGCTATTACACGTGGGCAGTTTTAAACTGTTTTTGAGACACAGTCGGGTTGATGTCAGAAAGTACTTTTTTGTCAGCGTGTTGTCGGGAAATGGAATAATCTACCTGCATGTGATGATCATTTTCGCAGTATTACAACTTTTAAGCGATTTTTATCTACCATCAAGATTTGAATAAATTTTAACGACATTGTTAGATAACCAGCAATGTATTGTATGGAGCAGATATTAGTTTTATGTATATTTTGATTGATGTATTTTTGTATGTTATGTTAGAATAAGGTGTCACGTAAGAGGCTTTATACCCTTTGGCAACCTGCAGTCTATGAAAATGTACCTTGTAAACGACCTAATGGCTGTGCGAAGCTGCTAATAAATTGATTTGATTTGAATATCATAATGTAATCTTGGGGTTTTCAATTTTTTTGTGTATCAACTGATGTAGCGATTTTTGTACTTGTCATACGGATTTTTTTAATCTTTATGCTCGTTTTTCAACAAAGTATGGACTAAGTATTACGGTCTTTAACATCGCGGAGCTGCAGTGCATGAGAAATCCACAATTGTGTGAGTCTTATATTGAAAGGGGAAATTCATTACTCACAACCTCTGACGTGAGCGTGCAAAGCCAGTCTTTGTGGAGGTTTGCATTTAAATAGGCCTAAGTGCTTTTTAGTACACTCTACTTTATGGTTAGCTAACAGCTATTCTTTCACTTTTTGGCTTCTATGCTAATGTAACTGTCTGGTATTTGGCCACTGACTTCAGTCTTTGTTTTTAATTTCTTCTGATCTGTTTCTTCAATTTTCACTGTGTCTGACATCAATGGTGTGATAGCTCGTTTCTGTGGATCGAGCATCCCGTCAAGGTTTCCTGTCACCGTCACATCAACTGACAGTCGACTGTGGGTAGAGTACCGGACTTCGACGTCACCCGGACAAGCCATGTTTGCTGCCAAATATGAAGGTATGTGCGTCATACGGAGACCAGCAAGAGCAAGCAACTAAGTAAGTAGACTAAGTAAGTAAAACTTGTAATGCACCGTATAGCAGAGTGCTATTCGTGGGCGCACCATTTGACAGAATGTGTACTGCCACTTGTATAAAATTTCTGTTGCATGCATATCGATTGTCAACTAACTAGGTTGAAAAATTATAATTAGGCCTAATGTGTCTAAATTCAGTAAATTGTTAAGCACGTGATCGACTATAAGGGGCCTATGTGCCAAATCATTATATCTATAAAAATTAGCTTGCAACCGTTTTCGAGAAATTTCGTGAGAAATGGCGTCAGTGTCATAAGTGACACCAGAAAGGCTGTCGCCGCTACTTCTGTTTTAAAATTCTGCTGTAGTCGTTGCTCATGGTCTGGTGGACTGTGTTATAGCGGTGTGTGGCGGCGAGATCAGTAAGGAGACCGGAATCCTGTCCAGTCCCAACTACCCGGACTACTACAAGGCCAACAAGGAATGCATCTGGAAGGTCTCTGTCCCAGAAGGATACTCGGTTGCGCTCAAGTTTCAATCATTCGAGGTACGAATCGGCGAAGGTATTTGGCAGTTGCTAAGGTAGCCTACTTCAAGTCTGATCGCTTCTGCTCCGTGGCCCGACCTAAGAAGTTCGTGCTCCATAGCCGGAAATCAAGCGCCACAATAAGCGCCACGACCAGTAATGGTGAGAGAATTCGCAACAAACCTATATAGCATTAAAAGTCTCTTAATGAGCTCCATGCATATGCCAACCAAAATTCCAACGGGAGATAAAGTTACTAGGCTAATAAACAAAATGTCCAAAGCAAAATTTGTTTATTAGCCTAGTAAATATCACCCGCGATGTTAAAGACCGTGGAAAGAGAAATCTAGATATAAAGCCATATCCAAATAGCTCCCAAAAATCCAAATAATATTTAGTCTATACTTTCTTGAGAAAAATCACGTAAAACGAGCATGAAGACAAAAAAATTCCGTATTGCAAGTACAAAAATTGCATCGTTTAAAAAGATATCAGTTGATACACGAAACACTTGAAAACCCCAATATTATGGTATTGCAAGGTATTTACACTTTTCCAAAATTTCAGAATATTTCCCGATTTCCTATAACCTTTTGCAGCAAAGCTAAATGTATATAAAACCAAATCCAGTGCAGATGATGTGGATCGACGCTCGGTTTCTCTGCGGCAGCTGTTTCATGTTGCGTTGACTAAAATGTTACAATGTTACGATGGATCTGATGCCGATGCTGACGTCGCTGTTGAAGGTGGAGAACCATGACCACTGCGTCTACGACTTCGTTGAAGTGCGAGATGGACACGAAGACAACTCGAGACTCTTGGGCAAGTTCTGTGGTCATCGAATGCCGAGTGACGTTAAGTCGACCACCAACAAGATGTACGTCAAGTTCGTCTCGGACGCTTCCGTACAGAAAGGCGGCTTCGCGGCCGTCTTCGTCAAAGGTCAGTATAGGCTATACACCGAGCCAATCATTGTTTTGAGGCAGATCGGGATTTAGCCCTAAACAAAAAGAACGTTTGTGTCATGACAGTTTGTTCTCAAGTGTTTCACCAGTTTCGTTTGTCTTCTGCTGGAAGAAAGCTATAGCAGTAAAACAAGGATGAGCTTAACTCTGTTTATATATGCCGGTGTCGCTTGTGTGACTAATTACGCGGCTTGGCACCTCAGTGCCTCACTAGCTGCTGAACTCTGCTCAACTCTGGATCTCCAATCGTGCACGGCCTGCGGTACATTCCTCGCTGTAAACTTAGGCGGCTTGTCTGCTTGTAAGGACTCACTGAAAATTTTCTTGCGGTGACAAGATTTGTTTATTAGCCTAGTAACTTTATCGCCCATTGGACTTTTGGTTGGTACATGGAGCTCATTAAGAGACTTTTAATGCTATATAGGTTTATTTATTATTTATATTAATGACTTACCAGATGTATGTAAGCAGTGTATTAACGTCTATCTGTTTGCAGACGACGCTAAGCTATATAAGCATGTAATTACTGACGATGACCATCAGATACTCCAAAGGGTTTGACTACTTTTCAAGAATGGTCATACAGGTGGTTGTTAAGGTTAAATATAAATAAATGTAAGATAGCTTTTTATGGAAGAGATGTTAATTGAGTACAAATATTATCTGTCATCTACAGTTCTGGAAAGTGTCGATGTATTAAAAGACCTGGGTTTGGTATTCGACTCAGAATTAAGTTTTCTTTCTCATTGTAAAGAGAAGATATATAGAGCGTACTCCATGCTGGGTTTGATTAAGAGAAATTTTATATATTTAACAGAGGAGGCATTTGTTACACTGTATAAAAGTTTAGTTAGATCTCATTTGGAATATGCTAACTCAGTATGGAATCCACATAGACAAGGTCTAATAAAAGGTCTA
>Ga0126335_1001937_pt1 | contig 12068 bp, 11 predicted proteins | sample OlaspJWI45metaG_FD_108409 | JGI IMG/M metagenome (GOLD analysis project Ga0126335, IMG submission 108409) | Marine gutless worms symbiont microbial communities from Oahu, Hawaii - Olavius sp. 1 OAHU.JWI-45 metaG | ecosystem: Host-associated > Annelida > Digestive system > Unclassified | place...
TGGCGGTGATGTTCGTCGGTTTACTACTACGCGCGAACAGATGATGATCCCGACTTAGTCAAGCGCTACTGTGATTGTCTGTCACAAGTCTCATGGATCGAGAATTCCTGCCTTTTCGTTTTATAATATGCAAAAATTCGTTGTCTTTTTCGAAAAATTGTTCAAATTCGGTGTTCAACAACATTGACTTGTAACAAATTGTACGGCCTACGCTTATTAACTGTACCGTGCTTTTATTTTTTTTTAAATGTTGCATTTTGTTTTCGAAAAGCAGCGACCCGCCGCCAGAAAACAAAGTAATCACTGATATCGTCCTTGCTTAACCAAACGAGATTTAAAACTTCGTAATATTTGTGTTTCAAGAAATTTTACATTACAACTGATAAAATTCGAATTCTCGATTCGTGTCACGCTTTCCGTCGCCAGATGACTACAATGCTTGTAAAATATCTCCGCGACTTTTTTCTTCAAAGCTGCTGCGACTTGACTGAATATTACGTCAAGTAGTTATTGAGGTTGGCTGTGCTGTGTATAATAAGGGTAACGTTCCACCACGCCAGCCGCTAGCTGGTCGCCATGTCGCGACCTGCCAGCGTGGTGGAATTTTACCCAAACGCGACGCAACTTCTGTGTAGTATCGGCAACGTAGATGTTTGAATGCTAGAACAAATTATGTGGCTAACGCAAAGATAGCGCCCGTCGGCAGTTATTGTGCCATCCGGCAAAGAAGTTTAGAACATCGCTGTATGCTTTTGATACGCGGGTACCCGTCAGACGTATTTGTTCAGGGGAGCGGGGGATACATTCCTTAAACATGGCAACACGAACTTCATGAAGCTGGAGATATCCCTCTATCATTGCGGTGTGGAAACTATTTCGACAGCTTGAGCTGTTCACGTGTAGATCACAAGTATGGGTGAGTGAGTAGAGGCTTAATGTCCCACTCGACACTTTATAGGTCATTTCTTTGGACAATTTTACTGGTCAGATGACCCAACCAACAGCGTCCTATACGCCGTATAGGAAATGTGGGCACCACATTTGAAGTTTGTAGCTGTAGTCACTACAGAAATATAGACTAAATTCCAAAATTTAAAAGTACGTGAAGGTGACCTAGATAATGACCCCGTTGACAATGACCAACTCTCGGACAGCTTATTTTCCACTCCTTCCTCATGCTAAATTTGCACCCTGTAGCTTTAGCCGTTCGAGCAATACTCACTGGGGTCTACAAATTTATATCTAGGTCACCTAAACTGTTCACGTCCCCTCTGACCTAGTTTTTGCATTACTCCTCGTAGTCGATGCATACACCAAATTTGAAGTCTAGCTTTTGCCGTTCCAGAGATATCGAGGTCCGCCATCTTGGATTCGACCCTTAGTGTATTTGACAATTCTGCAGCTTCCACAGTGCCACAGAGTACCATCTTGTGAAATATGAACGCAATCTGTCTATGTGTGCTGAGTTAGAGCGATGTGACCGTTTTTCTAATTGTCACATTTCAGTGGCGCCAATTGGGCAAATGGATCTCATAGAGTTGGGGGGGGGACCCTAGCTGCATGAGACATCGGTGCTATATGCTACTGTTTTAGATTTTTTTGCCACATTTTAAACCAGAGGAAGGCGGAAACGTAAGGCGAGTGGGGTCCAAAAACGGGACAAAATTTAGCACTTTTTGATCCCCGGTGAAAAATAGGGGATTGCCGGTGAATTATTCATGCCACACATGGGTTCTAAGCACCAGTATACTTTTTACCTGGCGGCGATCAGCGGTCTGGTGACACTTTGGACGCAAGAAGAACCGGCAGTAAAACATATAGCCTCCGGCAAAGTTTTGCCGGCGGCTAAATCACAGTTACAGATGGCACTACAGCTCTATTACAAATGAGTCAGCACAAGTACTATACAAACATGATGCACATTTACAAATTGCATAAATGGAAAACGGTTTTGACGCATGCAAGTAATGCTGATATTACGACGAAAATGGTAGCATTATGTGATCAATAACCATTGCTAAGAATGACAACAAATAAAACACGCATTATAACAAGGAGAACGATAGAAAAACTGCCAAGTAATTCAAGCACCGGCAAGCACCTACTTGCTTCTCATGGACCTCCAAGACTAAAATCTATTTTGAAGAATCCAAGACATTCAACAAACTGCGTGAAAATGACAAGATGAGCAAGTAAAAGCATTCAGCAAGTACACATCGTCATCGTCATCAGCACATAGTTGTCAAGGACCACTGCATCACTCGCCGATGACCGTATACACAACAGCTGGGAGGCATTGGCTGGAAAAGCCGCAATAATGAATCATAATGCAGTACAGTAACATTCTGCCAGTTATAAAAAAGTTAAACTCGCTGCCAGGCTTTAACTGTGGCTAGAAAATTGCGAACTCCAGCTGGAATGTGTTTTAAAAAAGCCAGTGCCCAGTGATGCTGCTAAAGACAAAACTCAGCTCATTATATAAATAAAAATGTCAAAACAGGCTATCGCGACAACTCAGTAGTATTGTAAGTAAGTAAGTAAACTTTATTGCAGTGTGACAAATGCACACCCAGTAATAGCAAATGAAGCCCAGGATAAAAATATAGAACAAAATATACAAAATAAACAAACACAAGAAACTAAAAGGCTAGAAAAAGCTAAATGGAATGATACAACACATGAACCAATAAGAAATTTCTATGTAGCTGACTGGAGTAATCTGGCAACGGACATATATGGCCACGGTAACGCTAGTCGGGATGCATATTATACATGTAAACTAAAAAATAATAATAATCCGAAACAGTTTCGATGCGTAATATATCTATATTCAGCCATATATAAATGGTCAAACAATCATTAGGGAACCAAATATATGCTTTTTATTACACATTCTCACAGTATATTTCCATAAACAAACAACGTGCCGGCTCTCCATAACAGATCTGCGTAACACCGGAATGGACGAGGTACAACGTTGTACCAAGTAAGTAAATCCAGAGTCTTGTAGTTTTTATCAAAAAATGTACAATTTTTGAGTTAAACTTGTGCCACTTTACATCTGTAAATAAATCTGAACCGGTTGTGTAGAACAGGTGCGTATTACACAAGTGTGCATATTATAATCGAATTCTTATGGTAATTTATCAACAGTAGTTATCTATGAAGACTTAATTTTTATGACCGTAACGCATACAGCTTTAATGTATAATGCTATATTTCACGTTTGGCATGACAGTATCTGATCTACATGTGGCAAATTTTGCCGATCAACCGGCCAGTCAACCGCTGGTCTACATTTGACAATTTTTGCCAGTTGACCAGCTGGTCGAACAGACACATTACCACTTGGGTCATGGAAATCTTGACCAATACCTTCTCTGTTCAGCCAGATTAGAAACAAGAAAGAGAATTGAAAGGAGCTAAATGGAGAAAAGGCAATGAGGAGTGAGCGAAGACAAATTGGCAATGATTTCACAAGTCTAACACTGGCGACAAAACCCCAACAAAAACAGTCAAACGTGCTTTACACACTCGACTGGCGAGCAACTAACAGACACACAACAGCAAGAAATAGACACATTATTCTTTACCGCAAAAACAGCCAACGTACAAACATAATTTCAAAGTCAGGCAATACGAAGTCTTCAAGTCTGAATCAGATATGTGCACATCCGTCCAATGCCCGCATCTGTTGTCAACTGATATGCGGTAAATAATCTGCCCATATGAAAAAAAGAAACATTAACAGTATATTTAAAAGAATATAGCTGACCACAAAACAGACAGAGCAAATCACATAATACAGCGTGAGTGAGTGAGCAGAGGTTTAACGCCCCACTCGACACTATATAAGGCCGCGGAGGTTGAGGGGTGACAATACAGCACTTCCATCGAAGCGAGAATTTGCACGAAACACTGTTGGCATTCAAGTGCAATGTACAGACATTCTTCCCCCTAAAGAGCTTCCTTATGTATCAACGAGCAGCAACTGAGAGAGCTACAGTAAATCAACACAACTCTTGAAGCTTGATCTGGGTACAAATGGAATGTACATAACTAGCAGACTTTGCAAGGTCAGCAAAATTATGACAAAAATTTAGGGCTGGACCAGATTAAATCTGACCGAAGCCAAATTTGTAACTTGTTAATATATTACAGGAACTGCAAAACCTTAACTCGCACATGCAGAAATATTTAGCAGCTAACGCAATGCTCACATCAGTCGCTAACATTACAAATGGCTGAACTCCTACTCAACTGAAGCATCTGTTTCTTTTAATCGTCCTTGATCAGTTTTGAATTCCACTTCAGAAATATTAACCGAGATGCATTATCAGGTAAAATAGCACTTTTCCTAGCTAAATCTGGAAATCCGACTGAAATTTTGGCCGAAGCTAAATTTCAGCCCGATTTGGGGAAAAGCCAGATTTTGGCCAAAGCTGTAGCAAAATTCCGGCACAACCATAAGAAATATATGGTTGCCCACTCTGATCACAAAGTAAACCAACAGCAACTACTACTACTGAACTACTTTGACGAAAACTGTACACATTACTTAACTGAATAAAAAGCAAAGCAGTATAAATAATCAACTCAAAAATGTGCATCCAGACAACGAAATTAACAATAAATTCTACAATTAAAACTCATTCAACGACAAACAGAAGCAACAGCAAATACAAAATAATCACAAACGTGTGCAGTTACATGACAACTAAGTGTTAATAAGCAACGACACAATCTCATTCTTACGGTAGCTAAATAGTTAATGCACAGAACAGATGTTAATTAAATAACCGTACAAAAATATAGTATTGGAAGCGCAGTTGATCAAGGCAAGCATTGGCACCATAGCTAATATCTTGAACTCTATGGTACAGACTGCCATTATTCTTTACCAGACTTGCAGTTCATTCCTGACCACAGACCATCACATTCACTCTCCTTCAATCTGTTTATGCTTCAGAAGCTTCGATCCAAACCCGATTGTTTGGAGACGGATGCTTCAGCAGTACTACAGGTAAGCACTACTTTCAATAACCTGGTTTATTTTCAGAGACCTCAGAAACGAATCAAAACATTACAAAACTTATACAGACTTGCAGAAACCCTCTCATCATACAATACCACATTTCTACAGAATTACCACAATTCCAACCAAACAAATTTTTTAGTAAATTTCTAGTACATGTTCAGAGGAAGAAGAGTCCCGCGGTCTTCAGAGACCATAAAGAAAGAGCGCATTCTTTGACCTCTGAGCCAACGTCGGCTATTCACCCCATCAAGCCAGTATACATGACTCGTAGAGCCAGAACAACGGCAGTACTACACATAGGGACTACTGTGTCATAGTACATGTTCAGGAGCAGTTCAAACAAATTCCAGTTATTTTAACATTGTTTCAGCCTGTTATCCATTTACACCCAAAACAGTTTTATGTAACCCTTATCTATTTTATAAAAGTTCTTATCTCGACCGTTTGTCTGACTGCTGTGCTGTCAGCACCGTGCTGTGTGCTGCTGGCACAGGAGCTGGGTGGATGGTCAGACAACACAGCTGCTGCAGCACAACCTGGATACAACGGCCAACCCTAGACAGGCAATCGCTGCCATGTCAAGCCGTCGCGTGTGGCTTATCACAATTTTGACTGGATGCCATTTCCGCCATTCCTGTACTCCAAGACAAATTTCCAAAACAACCAAACAAATTCTACAACATTTCCATCCTTTCCATAGTGATACAGACACCCATTCCATCTTATCGCAAAGTCCGAAGTGTCAAAGTGATTGCAGCACCGTCATTTCCGGCTAATATCATGCAGCAATCATGAAAACATTGACTCAAGTAATGGTAAAGTTAGGAAAATCTCACTGCATCCTGCAGTAAGGGTACATTAACCATCCAATGACTGTTCGCTGAATTTTCTCTCAGTTTCAACTTCTTTCCTCGTGCTGGCAAGTGCCTGAGTCTTCACCAGGTCGATTTCCTGGTATTCCGTACTGTCACTCGGAGTCCATGGACTCTTTTCCGATGTACCGACCTCGCCACCCGATGACGTGGCAAGTTCGAGATCGATGTAGTGTATAGCCTCGGCACTTTTCTGTTAATACACGAGTATTAGTAAGGTCAAACAACGAACGGCCCAGTCAACACATAATGGATCATTTCAGAGACGAGTCTTTAGTCTTTCCAATCAACTGCACAGCAAGACAGTTCTAACAACAAAACAGATAGGGCTTGGCAATCCAGACCTAGAAAGTATAATATATTTTACGACTTACAAATGACAGGAAACATCATTAAATACACAAATATGAAGAAGCTACCTACTGGAAACCAGAAAATTTGATTCTACAACGTGTTCTAAGGCGGCACATTGCAACTTCGTCTTAGACAAGGTTGCAAACACACTGAGTGTGCTAAGTCTGTTGCAGACATTTTCTTAAGTGCTGACGTACCTATATTGCCGTTTTATCGTCTGTCGTAAGCAGCTACACACTTTTTGAGTTACATGTAACTTCAAAAAATTATTTTTCAAACATTTACACATCTGTAGCAATAGTGACAAAAGTGTTTACAAAATAAACTGGGTATGACCTAGGCTATGACATCAGTTCACCTATTGGATGCATTATTTATCGAGTCTGGTTAATCTGACCAAATATGAACAAAATAGTGAGAGCAACCTTGTAGTAGCAGCAAAGAAATTGATTTCTAATTAGCCATAACAACCTTCAGCCACGTCTGAGACATATGATTCAGCCTTCAGTAAAATTTATAAAGCTTTTGTATACTAGCTATTTTTATACTGACTATTTTACCTCAGATCTGATTCAAACATTTCAGAACAGAGCCTGTGACCTACATGATAATTTGCCTATCTGGCACTCGCGAGGCGTGTGCAGGGCTTTTGCTAAAATAGTTCTCATAAATTCCCTAGGTGGCGCCACTGTTCAATTTGCTGCTTATACAGTTTTTTAGACGCATTTCTGTGCATTTTTAAGAATGTACCCACCCAAAACCCCATGTTTTATACTCGGTCCCGCTAGAGATGACACAGTTAGTGGTGACTTAAGATTGCATTTACGGTAGAAAATTAAGTTATTTCTGCCTTTCTAACATCGTTTGCTATCATTTGTAAGTTGTGAAGATGGCCGTTTCCAGCATGGGATGTATTAGACACCTTTACCTAGGGATTTCATTCTCTGGTATGAAGCATCACTTGTCAGTGAAACAGAGAGTGAGATAAAAGGAATCTGCCTAAAACTTTATGTGGCACCAGCTTTGCCAGAGAGTCAAACTTTTTTGTGGATAAGAACAATAGTTCAACGATCCATCGACATGCCACCAATACTGACCACGCAACCAACAACAAACACGAATGTTGCAATACCACAAAGATGTTTGGTACAAAAATTATCGTTTCAATTCAAAATTATGGCAAAAGACATACCGCGTCAATTTCAGATTCGTCGCTGTCTGATGACGAAGGGTCGGACATTGTCGTTTTCCGACCCAGAGGCAGCTGAACAGAATTCGTTTCACTTCTAACGACATTACAGTTAGGGCTGTCAAATTAAGCGTCAAGTTAAAAAACATGTTAACGCATTAAAGAATTAATATTAAATAAAAAATTAATGCTGCTACAAAATTAACGCACTAACAAAAAAACTACATTACTCCAAGCTACGCAAAATCAAACTACATTGGTCTGGCCAAAATATGCTGGGACGCCAGGACGCAGGAACAGACGCCGGGCAGTTAACTGCCATACTAGAGGACCGGTCTGTACTAAGTGAGACTGTCTCTGTCAACGAGGGCCTCTCACGCAGTGGCGTAGCTAGTATAAAGCAAATGGAGCAGTTGCTCCCCCCGGAACGCCAAGGGCCACTTTTGTAATTCGCGCAGATCCGAGGAGATTTACTGAAATTAGCCTAACCTGGGATCATCAAGTCCTCATTTTTTATAGCAAAGTCGTCAGCGTCTGGACGCTTCGCCCACGCCCACCGGGGCTTCGCCCCTGGACCCCACTGGGGGACTTCTGTCCCAGACCCCCTGGATTTGCTCCCCCGGAAAGATTTCCTGGCTACGCCATTACACTCACGTGCCTGTCACATGCACCAATGAGACCAATAACGACTGCCATATAACAGCATAACAGTCATATATTTCATTTGACTGCTGCAACAGGAAGGACACAAGACTACACAGATGCAGTGTGCTTTAAAAGTGTGTTAATGCACAATTCACATAATTACCGCAAGCATTAACATGACTAAAAGATTTAATGCCTTGGCAGCTCCAATTGCACTACAAGTAACACATGGTTCCCATTAATCTGCAAGGCAAATTCAAAGAAATTTCAAAGGCTACATTTACGCTAGTGATGTCAAATGGCAACCGGAAAACTGGTAACCATTTGTAGAAGCTGGAGCCAGTTTTGAAAATGAACAACCAGTGGTCAAAATTTTTGACTGTAATATGTATTTTTCTTGATGATTTTGATAAGCAAGCTTTGTAGATGTTGGAATCTTGGAATGTAAACAAACCATAATGGCGACGGCCATTACAAGGTAAAGTAAGCACATGACGTAACATAAGTAAGTAGTCTTTATTGTATCAGCTAGTTCAAGGCTTCGAGTTTAAGCTTTAATTATCTAACAAAGAACTTGTAAGTTCTTGCCCTCTCCTATTGTAGGTTGTAGCCCACACGGGCACACCAGTTTAGAAGCAGTGAAAGCGGCCATTTGATGAAGAAAGTACACTGCTTCACTGCTTGCATTTTATGATTTTATTTGCTATTTGCGTGCTGACTTTACTTCTGCTACCATGTTGTACGGTGAATAAAGACATCTCTGTTTATTTGTGTTCATTTTAATCTCATACTGAACTGAAAAACGACTACAGAGATAACCTTAAACATGCTCAGTGCCTCTGAACGATGAATTTTGTTACTTATTTACTGAAAAGCAATGCCGGCAATAGAAATCCAGTTGTTTACCTTTTATTTTTACTCAAAATTAGTACTTTTATGGTGTTTAACAACAATTAATAATGATATTATTTCTTAAAACATGTTTTAGTCTTGACTATAGGTTTGTTAGTTTAAAGACACACAAAAGTGACAGATGTAGTTTGGCGCTTAAATACCTACAAACTGCTACTTTGCCTAGGCCTGTGCCACATTAATAATAGTACTTTTCGGTAATAATGCCGTTTCAGTAACAAGTAAATAACCGGTTTTGACAAAATGGCGGCCGGTTGCAAAAAAATCCAGTTTTAACACCACTAATTTATGCTGTTTCAAAGACCATTAAAACAAAACATCTACACGACAATCACTGTTATCACATGCACATTTAACAATTTTACCATTAAAAGGCACATTAACAACAAACAAAAACTAGCAGACGACAAAAATTTCTTTTCCGCCACTTTTTCTTTGAATTTTTAACCGGACCTGAAGTAGAGTAACTTCAGTATTCAGACCAACTGCTACTATTAAGTGACAAAGACACCATACAACACAGACAATAACCTGGAAATATCTTTCTTGAAGCTGACTGTCCTCTCGGTGCACATTGGCGGCATATAGTGCTGCTGCTGCAGACAGCTTAATGACATCGGTGCAGGAAACAGCTTGTGTTCAGGAATTGGGCTCGATCGACTGAAACCTGAAACGACAGTAAAAGGCAGCCATTCTCTCTCTCTCTCATTTACGGATGGCAGTTGTGAGCCAGTGCTGACTTCCAGCCAGACACCAGCTGTCAGCTGTTTACTTCCCAGTCAGCAGGCCAGTACCAAATTATACTGCTTGGTGACAGAGGCACACAGGTGTAAATAACTTCCCCAAGGTTACTATGCAGCGGTACCTGGCTGTGACTCGAACCCGCCACCCACCGATCGCCGATCCAATGCATGCTCTACAAAATGAACCATCATGCCACGCCACTGCTGCTGCTATCATGTGACTTAAATTTCAAAAGTACTGGAGACTCTGTCATAGTAGTAAATCTGTATTCCTAAAATGCAACTCGTGTAACTGGACGACTGAGTAAGCTATCAGACATCAGAATACAACATTCACTCTATCAGGATGTATCAGCTGTCACGAACTAGTACTGACCCACGCACGGCTGACCGCAGTCTATACAGCTCACTTCGTTGACTAAACCGACGACAATTTTCAGGCCCAACTTCGACGGCAAAACACTGCCCAGAATTTTTCACATTATACATGGATATATATGGTAAAACTGTGTAACAACAATGACAACAAGACATACATTTTAACTCAGTCTTATTAAAATTGACAAAATATTGACTGAAAGTGAATGACACTAACCATGGGCCTTTGGAGGCAGCAGAGGAGAAGAACTGGTTTGTGGCATTGGTTGGGTAGGATGGAGACTGTGTATGGCTGATGATTCTACATAATTCTTCTGTGCCACAGCAGACGGGTTTTGTACAACCCTTGGCGCTGTGTTCACATAGCGATGCATCCGACCAGGATTTACCATGTGGGGTTGCGGAGGCGGCACTGAAGGACTGTGCATGATAGTGGGTGCCGCCGGATGTAAAGCAGACTCACGAATGAAGGCGCTAGAAGGCACGTCATATTCAACATCTGAAACTATCATCTTTGCCGGAAGAGCTGGTGGTGAGTTGCCATTTCCAGACTTAGAATGGCCTGTAAATTCCGGATCTGTAGAATGTGATGCAGACTGGCAGTCCCATATGCCTACATCTGTTCCACCATCAGTTTCTGACTTTGACTGACGTGGCACATGCTCCAAAACTGCACCAGTAGACCTTCTGGGGTTCCCACTGCTATGGGGAGATTGACAATACACATACTGTTGCGAAAGATCATTCAGCGATTTGCTGTCTGCAGAACTACCGAGACTTGGATACTGAGTTGGAACCGGAGCAGTAAGTGTATTTCCGGGAGATGGCGTGGCAGATGAAGTGGACATCTTCGGTGAAGTACTCAACGATCCACTGAAACATTCATCCAGCAGAATGTAAGCATCTTCTGGATTCTCTTGCTCTGTACTTAGTGACAAGCTAAGTAATGTCACTGGTGATGCAGGTGCTTCCAAGTTAGCAGCTGTAGACGACGCATCCGAACCAGCTGACTTGGGTCTCACAGGAGACTTCGGCACAAACGCAGTCTCTGCTTCCAAAGGTTCCAGAGGTTTAAGAGCTGGAGTTGCTGTATCCAAAGCTTTAGCTGCGGAAACACAGTGACAACAATTCGCTACATTCTCAATGTCTGCCCAGCTTACCTAGTTACACCTTCAAATGGTACTAGTGGATTTTTGAAACACTGAATAGGTCAAAAAAATACTGACGCAATACTTTCTTTTGACAAATAGGCTACATGCACCAAAAATGGCACAAAATGTGTCACTCAACTTTACTTCTAAATTTCATATATATCATGCAGATAAGTTTCAAATCCACAACCATTAAACTCATTTCTGAAATAATGCAAATGTGTTAAAAAGATGTAAAACCATATTTGCTCAAGACCCACGACTTTAAAACAGTCAAACAGGAAGTCATGAAGATGACTCACATTTGTGGTCCAGATGCAACACTTTACACAACACTGTCACCCATTTATTCATCTCATCCTCTGTATCTGCGGCGAGGGAATAAATACGGTCACGTCCATGGTGCTTCGTTCGTAAACAGAAAACATGCTGGTATGGTTGTGAGTAAATGTTATCCAGCACTTCTATGCAATGCGTCAGATCAATTGAACCTTTCTTCCGTGTCTGTCGGTCGTTGTCAAAGTACTCAAATATAGCAAGACACTCGGAAGTGATGTTACTTGATGCCGGTGGAGCATACAGCACAAAGTAACGCCGGCGCCAGTGCTGCATATTTCAACACAACAACAACAACAACAACTGCCGTTTAACGGCCTTTTTCCAGGACAACCCAGGTAGGCCGGTACCAGAAGAAACACTCTGCCTTCTGCCTTAGCATAGGGCTGTGCTGCGTTCAGGTTGGGTTTCCCCACCTCCTGTCTTCTGGATTTTTATGGAGCAGGGGAA
>Ga0126335_1001938_pt1 | contig 12068 bp, 10 predicted proteins | sample OlaspJWI45metaG_FD_108409 | JGI IMG/M metagenome (GOLD analysis project Ga0126335, IMG submission 108409) | Marine gutless worms symbiont microbial communities from Oahu, Hawaii - Olavius sp. 1 OAHU.JWI-45 metaG | ecosystem: Host-associated > Annelida > Digestive system > Unclassified | place...
TGAAGCTAACCAAAATACACTTCCATTGGAGGCGGATTTCATTTGCCCAATATGTCGGATTCAGATTTGTCACATGATCAAAGTTACCAGCTAATGCAAGTTGACTGAAATTACTTAAAGTTAAAAAGTTACAAAATAATAGTAAAGAAAATAAAACCATTTTGATTATTTGCGAGAAAAGTCGATAATCGATCTCCAATCATTGGAGGCTACTATGTACATTTTTCTAAAGATAAAATGTGCTAACTTACTATTCTAATGCCCACAATGCTTGTGATTTTGATTTTATCAGTTTTTGTAATTCGAATCCGTCGGATTTCAGATCTGTGAAAAAAGTGACGGATTTGGACTCTGTCACATCCCTAGTCTGTCATTATTACTGAGTTAATAATTTAATAAAGAAAAGTATATTGTACAACCGATGACTTGCACGTTCAGCGGAATTAGTTGGTGGACATATGAGCATGAAGTACTGGATAGGCAAGAATATGTATGCTACAGTTCATCATTACTGTTAGTAAATGAGCAACTGGACAAAATCGGTGCATAACACACCAGATACTGACTGTCCAGGCGGTTACAGTCGAATACGGTTATGTGCACGGCCGTGGGCCTGGACTAAAATGTGCATTTAAGCGAAGTGTGCATTTAACAGTAGCAGCCCATAAGCCTAATGGACGCTGCATGTCAGACATGCAGTCACTCCCCTCTCTAAAACTGATCACTCAGTTCGTGAAAGCGTCCTTAGTCTTGGCAGCTGCTGTCTTCCAGATAAGCATGCAGCGTACGTAAACTCTCGACTGCCTGGGTGAATGTCGCTGGACGAACGTCATTAGCATCATTGGCTTCGCTAGCATAATAGACGAGCAGATAACTGCACTAAGTTTGCACTAGCTGACTGCAACTGGAGCGCAAGTGTGCATGCATATAAGTGAATTGTGCGCTTATCGCTGGTGCAGATAACAGAAACTTCTGTCCTATTATTTAGCTGTGCATGAAACGGGACTGCAAAGTTTGTGTGCAGTTATGTGGATTGTGCATTTAGCCAATGTGCACTTAACTGGAGCCGACTGTTAACACAAATTCACCTCAATATCAGTTCTCTTTGTGAGTAATGCACAATAGCAGAACATTTGAATTCTGCAGTCATGTGATATTAATGCAAAAAATGCACAATACGTTATACAAAAATATGAAATAACAAAGGTGGTAATGTTGACAGCACAGTATAAACTGGAAATAATAAATCATATAAACAGTAACAACTATTTTATCAGTCGGTGGCATAACACTGATAGTATTTTTTGGATTTACTTTATAATGCTAATTTTGGCGGTCATCTGAAATATATTTATGACAGCTTAGAAAGCAAATTCTGTTAAGTGTTGTGTGGAATGCTGAAAAATTCCCACAACACAGTGTTGGTCAGCTCAACACACTAGTAGTGCCAGAAAACATGGTTAACAGGTCCAAAAAATACACAGTTGGCTCAACAGTTGTACAGTTTTGTATTCTACTTGGATGACAACGTGGCTGGCAGTACATGTACCTAAAACAGTCTCACAGGCAATGACTGTTGCCTCATCCCAACTGATGACACAAGTCTGACAGGATCAGCCAACGAGGGAGGCAGTTGAGATCCGACACTAAAACCAAGGTATCAAGTTCTGTGTAATTAAAAATCAGAATATAAATCTTGTTAACACAAGTCAAATATATTAACCAAGTGCTACGAAAGGCAGTGACTGATTTGTAAAACAAACTAGTAAATTAATAGCAACACAGAACTGCAGAACTGCATCATTCATATACCATGCATAACTAACATTCCAAATTCCCTGACAACTAACTTATCTTCTTATCTGTTTCTGTTTTGACAAAGTGCTTGCTAACAACTCTAACAGCTATATGAAAATTTGTCCAGGTTGGCCATTAGGGTCGACATACAAGGTCTACAAAGAAATCTGATGACGACGCTGAATCAGTACTGGTATTTATTACAGACTCAGTAAAACAAACAGCAAGCTGAAAATATTACCAACAGTAATGACATACCACCTGCATTGTGTACAGCTGGCATATCGAGAACACTACAAAACAAACTTACATACAATATGCTGGTATTCAAGTGGCAGGATGTAGTACATACACACGAGATATCATGTTTTCACTACACACTTACTTTATTGCCACAGAAAATCAACAAGTTAAAATAACAAAAAACGTACTGAAGCACATGCTTAAAGAAGCGGTGTCTGATGCAGAGAGAAATAACTATGACCCAAATTGATATGAGCAAGTCAATCGACTTTTAATTCAGTACTGGATGCCACGTATAGAACAATCATGAACAGGATTAGTACAGGAAGAATACAAAAGAGTGTCTATGATTTTAACAGAGAACCATTTTAACGATACAAAACAGTAGATCTGTCACTGAAAAATATCAAAAAATTGAGCAAATAAATTACTGTGGATGTTCTGTCAGAAAATGTGTGAAAGACAGGCATTTTTCAAAAGCAAATGTGACAAATGGATCAGTTCAAATTGCAAATCAGACAACGCTAGTTTAAACACTATGCAGTGACTGCATTCAATATCTTGTGCAGCACCTAATCACTCAAGAAACTTCAGAATGTGAGATGTCGGAACAGTATGCTGGTCAGATTCGGAGACAGAAGCTTCTCTCTGTAACAGTACATTGTGAAATTCATACACATGATTAAACCATTAGACTGTACAACAATATGCTACAAGGTGGGCCAAAAAGTAAGCCTAGAACTGATTGTTCCTCTAACATCAGTAAGACAGAGATTTTCAGTGATATTTAGGCACAGAAAATTCAGTAGTAGTTCGAAATATGACACAGTGACATTCAAAGCTAGCTTTGTTGGTGTTTTTTAATGATTTGTTCAGAAACTAGTAGTTTTTGGCGCACCCTGTACTCTACATTTACATGTGGACATCAGGAATGTCTGTTTGATGAGGCATTTTGTTCAGGCATGTGGCTTGTGCACTCCTGTTTCAGCCGACTGTTCTCACATGACAGCCAATCTATTTCCTTGCCGAGCGTGTCCATGCCCTCCTGTAATATAGCAGCACAATTAATGTCATACATCCTAACAAACACTTAAATTTAACAAATACAAATAATGAGTGACCGGAGTTAAGTGTTGTAAAGTATTGATATACTGAAAGTATTTAAATACTATACAACACTGATTCCGGTCACTCGTTATTTGCATTTTGCGAGTATTTAGTATTTGTATTTAAATACTTTTGAAACTACAGTATATGTTAAGTATTAAAATACTTTAAAGGCAGTATTCACAGCAGTTAAATATTAAATACTTTGTATATTTTTGGCAAAACACTACATTGATTGGATTGTCTAACATGGAATGCTGCCAGTGTTTAGTTAACAGACAAAAAAGAGTGATAAACTGTTTGAAACGCTGCTCAACGTCAATAAAGACTATTGGTGAAGCAATGTAACTGACACCTTCATTGTGAACGAATATTATGACTTGGATATGGAGTATTTGATTACTTTTTCTGCAGTATTTAAATACTCTGCCAGTATTTGAGTATTTAAATCGTATTTAAATACTTTTCTGAGTGCAAGTATTTGCAAAATATTTAAATACTTTAAAAAGGTACTTGTTACAACACTGTTCGAAGTAATTTGGTGATGGCTGTATCGAATCCCCTCTCCTCCCGCTCAACGTGGGGGATCAGGACCACTATCTAATACAATGTTCCTTGGGGCTACAGAGTGTGACAGACAAATTACAGGATTATTGACTGCAATAAGTCAAGTCTCATGCAATTCGATGTCGTCTGAAAATGACAACTAACTATCTAGCCAAGAAGTAATGACAAAATAGCTGGTAGTGATAATCCTTCTTATAACTGCACCTTACAGGATAGACAAACGTCAATGTGAACTTCAGTCTTGTGTCTTGTATGGTTAACCAATAACCATGCCAAGAAATTTAAGGTTCCAAGGACAGAATTGTTTGGTGCAAAAGTTTGACTGGACAAAACTAAAGAAAGCTCATTGAGTGGTGAGGTATGGAGTTAAAATGTAAAGAAAGGACTGAAAATGGCATAGTTTGACTGATGTCAGACACGGTCTCATCTGTGTTTACTTATAGAACAGTTTGGTTTCACGTGGGCTACGGCATTAAACATCAATAACTAGCCTTGAGCTTAATGTTCTTGAGCAGAGTGTCTTCCAGCAGTGCCTGTAACTTGCTGTTGATTTCCAGTGATAGACTCAAGGTCATGCCTTCGTCGAGTGACTGCTGGCTGTACAGTGAAGCCATGATGCCACCCTTCTTGCTTATGTTTACCTAGACCATGTAGGCACCACACACGATGTCTTATATGTAGTGCAGTAATGATGCGCTGAGTATGCACAAGAACAAAAGCTGTGCAGCAGAGAATGCAAGAAAGTGAGTGCAGTTCCAGGTACCATTTGACACAGAATAGACAGAATAGGTCATTTTGGTAATCACATGCATTGGTATTGACAACCAAACTCACAACTACTGAGAAAGTATGTAAAAGTAGAGAACGGACAACTATCATATTGAATTTTTGGCTGAACAGCATCAAATCAAGTTAGCAAAAGGTTAATCATCTATTTTCTAGTTGAAACACAAACACTACTGACATACTTAAAATTAAAGCCACCAATGAAACAAATCCTGCTTTAGGTGCCTTTTACAATATCATCATCATCATCATCTCTATCACCATCACCATCATCACCACCATCACCATCACCACCATCATCATCATCTCTATGCGCCAGAAAATGGATCATGCCTATTTTATAGCTCCTGAGCTCACATGCGGCCGGCCATAGCAGAGTAGCATGTTCCAGGACAGTTATAAAATCTGATCATTCTGTAAATATCATAACACTAGAAGTTTAAAATGTCATCTAAACATTAATAAGAATCAATAACCTTGGCTCTGTCTGAGGAATCTGTAGCCAACGCCCCCGCTTCTTCTCGTACTACATAGCCCTGAATTATTCTACAAAACGAACAAAAATAGCTCTTTTAAAAATCATTTATTTGAAAAAATCCTAGTTATACACAATTCAAATTATGTACCTAAAATGCTGTTCTAGTCTAGTGGTAACCTGCCTGACTACAGTGCATGAGACTCAAGGATCAGACGTCATTAAGGGCAATTGCATGCACGTCAATCAATACTGACTGCTTGATATAGTACCCGGGTCAGCCTGTTCTTCTTGAATGGTAAAATTAGGGACATTTTGATCGAACTGGCATAAGTGAGTGCAGGTGATAGCAGCCTACAGGAAGACTCATGTCTATGTAGGTTGACTTGGTCTGAGGGTTAGTGGCTGACTGACTGAGCAAAGGCTTAACGTCCCACTCAACACATTATAGGTCATTTCGGGGATGGTTTCTACCAGCCAGACGACCCAACCAACAGTGTCAAAGCACTGAAAGAAAACAGTTTGTCGTTGAGATCAGGCTTCAATCCCGCCATGACCACTCCACCATGTTACAAATTAAACGCAAGGCACCTGCCTCTAAGCACAGCATAAGGGTCCCAGGGTTGATGGCTGCTTGGCACTGATATACATTTATCACAAACTGAACTCTCTCTCTAAATACAGCTGTACAAGCATTAGCATTTATGACCACCTTGACTTCCTATGCAATTCATCCACTAGCTGGTCAATGTGGTCTTTAAGGAACTCAATCTTTTCATTCTTCTTTATCAGCATCTGTCGAAGGTCATCAGCATCATTTAGCACTGGACTGCTGCAAGTGGCTACCTGGCTCCGCACCTCTTTCACTGGACTCTGGTCCTGAATACAAACAAACCAACGCAACCAAAAAACATAGTGTAATGTAATGTAATAAAGTAATAAGAATTTTTATAGTGGCCTAGATAGAGTGTCACTAGATAACAGCCAAGGAAAAAAACATTTACAAGATCAAGATCAAATCAGAAAATAAAGCAGTAAACAAAAAAGTCTTCAGTAGGTGGCAGATCAGGCTTCAATCCCACCATTACATTAGAGTTATTTAGACTGGCCTAAAGTACAAATACTGCTAAACCACTACTATACACGGTGTGCAGAACTAAAAGCCGAAAACAGTTAAAAAGGAAATGATCGGGAAAAAAGATATGTTTTGAAGCGGTTTAAAACAACAGTCAGCATTGAAATGCACAATCGCCAACAGTGGACAGCCGTGTACGTCAGATCACTAGCTGCGAGGATGACGACGACCAGAGACGGCGGCGGTTGGAATCGGCGACGCTCTGGATGTAATCGGAAAGATACCGTGGCGCCATGATACTGATGCGTTCTGGAAACCGCGGCCAGTGTAGATCTCGCAGCATTGGTGTGACGTGCTCATACCGAGAAGATCGATGTATCAGTCTGGCGGCAGCATAGAGAGCCGACTGAAGTCGACTGAGCTGAGACACAGGAAGTCCTGCGAGTGTTGCGTTGCAGTAGTCGAGACGTGGCATAACCAGCAACACGACCAGTGAATGGAACACAGAATCGAACACTGAGTGTCGGACGCTGCAGAGCTGACATAACACAGCGAAACATCCAGACACCGTACGCGACACATGAGACTGCATAGCGACATCGCTGTCGATGAGAACTCCAAGGTCACGAACAGTTGTCGAGGTCACATGTGGTTCTCTCCGACACGAACAGCAACGGATGGCAGATGGTTCTGCAGATGAGTGGTTGAACGCCAGAAAATCTCTGTTTTCGCAGTGTTCAGCTGTAAGTGATTCGACCGCATCCAGACAGACACTTCATCCAGGCAAGCTGACAGGGTAGACTGGAGCTGGTTGGCAGACCCAGGGCGACAAGAGCCCTGTATCTGCATGTTATCATTATACAGCAATCCTCTTCCTCCTGTAATCCTGTGGTCAGCACAGGACCACAGGTGCTAGCCACAAACTTGCCATTTGTCTCTGTCTTGTGTCATCGTCATCGCTCCCATGATGTCTTGACCACACCACATCAGGATGTAATCAAGCCACTTCCATGCAGGTCGTCCTGGTTGTCTTTTGCCTTCCACCATCCCCAACATCAGTGTCTTTAACAGTCGATCATCGGGCATTCTACGGTCCACTAAAAACTACATCATATGTTGAATCAATGTTATAACAACACAAACCCGTGGGGTCAGTTCGACGGAGTTTGACATGGTAAGTCCGGTGGTCTCCAGTGACCCACAAGAGCCGTCGTGTGAGCCCATTGAGCCAATGCTCATGCTGTCGACTGCCCTACCATTACCAGACAATGCTGTACCATTCTCCATGCGCCGCGTAGCCTGCTGCAGTTGCCTCAACAGATCCTATCACATGACCAGACATTACCATAACTAAATACATTACAATACAATATTTACACTTTGTACAGTGCTATAGTTCCACATGCTGATTCAAAGGTGTTTGTTTGGTTAACAATATAACATCAATAAAACCAGAATTTAACATTGATATCATCATCATATGGGAACATCATCATCATCAATAACGATAAGCAAAGCTTCAAAAACGGTTAACAAAAGTGCATACAGACAAGATAGAAAATGCAATTGGTATGCCACCACCTTAAATCATATGCACCAGCAAAGCAACTAAGCAGTAAATACACATTTGAGTGGTCCTTCTTGCTGAATTGGAAAGTTTGTTTAGTGTTATTTAAAGTCAAACTGGAGAAAAATTGGATAGGAAGTGTTTTATGTTCTTTTATGTGCTTTAATTTTTCACTTTCTATTTCTTATTTTTGTGTACTTTGTGTTTTTTGCATTTAGTGATTTTAACGCTTTATTTTGTGTTTTTTTTACCTTGTGTACAAATAAATAATAATAATAATAAAGTGAAATACATTTGTGAAACGATAACTTGGCACCTAATCAGAAAGAGATTAACCCAGTTCAGCTACATCACCAAAGTGCTGCACTATAACGTTCATTCAATAGAACAAGTGCAATAACAACCTTGATGCTGTTTGCATGACGTCGCTTCAATGTTTTCACGTCATCCTCCATGTCTTCAAGTTTTCCTTTTGTGGCTTCCACTGACAAACATGTCAATTCAGAATATACACTGTGTTCCAAAAAAACGCTGTAGTTTGTAGTTGCTGTAGTTTTTACATACATTAATCGATTTTAGTAATATCTGACACACAGTATACTGAGGTAAGTTGCAACACAGCAGTTATCCATCTGCCCACTTCACCTGCATACTGTTGTTACACTACCTTCAGAAAATATGAATTGCATAATAATGACTTTATTAACAAGTGTTAAATATTGCGGTTTGCACGTACTGAAAAATATCCAGTTTCTACACAATGATTGTCCAACAGAGCTCAAATATTACAATAACCTTCTCTTTTAGTTACACAAGCCTGAATGGGAGCTCATAAGCCCGGACCAGTAAACTTGGGAGCTTCACACTGCAGTAACTCAATTGTCTGACGTGCACATCAGTGTGCTGGCACACTGCCTTGCTGTAAGATGTCAGCATCACAGCAATGGCACAAGTGGATGACACATCTCTTTCACCAGCATTCAGCTTAACATCATGGTAGTATGCAACAGTAAAAATCTTAAATCGCTCAGATTTTATCGTCACATTTAGAGGTTATTTTAACAGCTTTGTTGATTTAACAAATTAGCCAAAATGGTCCCAGAAACAAAAATTACTATTTCCTAAGGTAATGCAGCAACAGTATGCAGGTGAGGTGGACATGTTAATAACTGTTGTGTAGCAAAGTACTTCAGTATACTGCGTGCCAAATATCACGGAAATCGCTTAACATTTGTAGAAACTTCAGTGAAATAAAAAAGTGAGCATTTTTGGAACACAGTGTACAAGTATACACATCAGCAACTGGTTTAACAACCAGGTTTACCTGGGTTAACCTACCGGCCACCACTAAAGTCTCCAAGAAAACTTAACTTTGCAAACTGTTGCAGCAGTACTTTTACAATCCCAATACCTTTCTTAACACTCAACCAGCAGTGTCAAAGCACCAAAGGCAATGATTTAACATTAATACCAAATTGCCGAAGTCATCAGTAGAATACAATGGGACGAAAATAAAACACCACATTGCAATGAATGGTTGCAAGCTGTATATTACAACTGAAAGATACTGAATCAATCAGGACAGCAGTAAAAACACAGCTGATTAAGCTATATTTTCAACAATATTCAACGAACACTTACAGCTTTCCCCCTTCTCACGTAATTGTCTTTGTAAAATACTGATCTGTTCTTCAGCTGACGATTTCACATCGACTAATTTTGCTTCCTACAACAGTAAATGTAAAATACAACTTATACCTGCCAACTTGTCACACACCTTTACAAGAGTCCGAGCCCAAGTCCAATGTCCTGACTAACCTTATAACACCAGACTGTTGTTCTGCTGGATAATTTATTTCTCACATCAGGTATGAGACTCTTTGTAGACGTCACAACTATTCACTGTGCACGATAACACCGGATATCGGAGAGTGATGTAAGGACCGTAAGGCACACTGACAACTGACTTGAGTCAACTTACTTGATTAGTTCTTCACCATCTGAGTGAGCACTCAGTAGTTCGGGGACAGTACTAGTTTGACTTGGACATCAAGACAGCTGCATGGGTGGAGTCACAAGTAGCATGTTTGAGCTTGTGATGTCCCGGTTCAAATCCAAGGTGCAGAATGGAGTCAACTGACTCTAATAAGAAGGCAAAAATCCAGTTTAATTATCCGATTTTTTGACTGTCAGGCCAAAACTGAAACCAGGTATTAAAAGGTGGCAAAATATCTGGCCGGAACCAGACACTACCAGATATCCAGTACATCCCTAGTGTCTATTGCTCTTGTTGCAACCAGCATACAGTTTCACTACCAATATAAACCGGTAACCAAAGAATCCTATTCCGAGATATTACAACATTAACTTACCAGTAGAAGCTTCTCCTCAGAGACTGTTGCTAGCTGGTCACTAACCACTTTCAGTTCACTTGATAGAGTCTCATTCTACACACACATGCAAGAACATCAAAAAACCGTATGTCATATCAGTGTTAAAATATGCAATCAAAATACAAGGATTGGCACAAATGACATATCAAGTAATTAACAAGTGTAACATAATGTGAATGTAATAAAAAAATATCATAATAGGTACCAATAAAATAAGTCTGATAACAAAATTATATAAATATTAAGCAAATCAAATATATGATAACCACAGCATAACAGCCTTCACACTAAATATGTAACATCAGGGATAAGATGAAATGTGAGACATAGAATAAATAACCCAAAAAACATTGACGCAAATTATGAAATTTAATTAGTAACTATTAAAAACCTGAAATGATACATAAAGCAAAAATATTTCACAAGGCAAATAGTAATACCCTGACTGACAACTGTGAGTTTTCAGCCTGCAGACAGCCATTCTTCTCAGTCAAACGACCTGAAAACTCCAGATGTTCGGCTTCCCGCTGAGTCAACAGTTGCACTTCAGAGATAAGTTCGCTGTTTGCTTGTTCCAGTTCCTCAGACCGATGCAGAGATGACGACAACTTGGACTCGTTTCTGATTCCACGTTAAAACAAACAAAGGTGTCTGAATATCAGTTGGTAGTATTAGTAGTAGTTGCAGTGGTAGCAGTAGTGTTTAATGTCCAACTATTGTCACAGGGTCCTCAGTGCTCCGTACTATCTGAGGAATATGTGCATCACCAGCTGCATCTTCATTTTACTTCACCAGAGGGCAGCACATTTTGGCCTATTTTTAGCAGTTTTTTTGTGTATTAAAGCAGTGCACAATTTAAGAGCAAAAAGTTCGGGCATCATCCTCACATCATGGGCTATGTTTGTGCCAATTTCCACATTTCTACTATTTCTGGTTTCTGAGGTAAAAAATAATTTGCTCATTTTTGGCATTTAAAAACTATATTTTTAGATTTTTTTTGCAAATTTTGCCACATTAAAAACTTTTTCCAAAAATCTAAGTGTGTGCATTGTCTGCATACCAGATTTCATGCCAAACTTGACGTTCTTAGGCCTTATTGGTCCTAAGATATCGTTTGCAAAAAATAGTCACCCAAACAGACACCCAGCTTATTTCATCATCTGCGCACGTCAGTGCCCCGCACTGAGGAATTACAGATCACTTCAAAGACAATGCAATCTTCTGAGCCAATTACCCAATGGGAGCAAAATCTGAAAATAAATCTAAAGACAAACCATGTTACAATATGAAAAATCTCAAACAACGATTGCAAAAATCTACTAATATACACAAAACAAAATCTACTAAAACTAAGGGCTAGTTTAGATAAGTTTTTCACCATCTGGCCAACTTACAGCTCCTAGTCTCCTTATTTTCTGGTTTGTAACATGTTTCCCTATTCTAACTTGGGCATGTTCTTTAAACTCAACAAGTTAGCTTAGTTTAACACACAAATCACAAACATACTCGTGCAGTGATGCTTTGGCTTGTTCCAGTTGTATGAGACGGCCCCGTAAGTCACTGTTGTTATCCTGTTGACTCTGCAAACTGTCACGAAATGTTGACAAAATGTCTTCTTGGTTCAGCCGCTCAACTTCTAGACACAGAACCTGATACAGCACACCAAGCTACTAGAAATAGCCCAATGACAAAATGGGTATGTTTGAGGAACAATATTACAATAGTAGTCATTTACTATCAAAAACACAAGCTACTGTCACTGTTCTGATACAATATACAACTGTTACATGTGTTAGTTGTCAGCAAATGAACAACATATTACCAGTATTCATTAAAAGGTAGCAAATGTGACAAACGCTGCATAGAAAAGTCACTCAAAATGACTGTAAAACACAAAATGTTGTATCAGAATATTCTGTGATGCTGATGTGTCTTACTTTGTCTTTAAATGTCCGTAACTCCTCTGTCACTTCTTTGAGCTTGAGTGACAGTGTGTTGACATCTTTTCTCATGAGCTGACACATCTAGGCATTACAGTCAGACGACAATGTGTATTCA
>Ga0126335_1001939_pt1 | contig 12065 bp, 6 predicted proteins | sample OlaspJWI45metaG_FD_108409 | JGI IMG/M metagenome (GOLD analysis project Ga0126335, IMG submission 108409) | Marine gutless worms symbiont microbial communities from Oahu, Hawaii - Olavius sp. 1 OAHU.JWI-45 metaG | ecosystem: Host-associated > Annelida > Digestive system > Unclassified | place...
ATCCTCAACACCCCGTCAACTCTCCCCCACCCCAACCCTTTCACAAAAAGTGTAAATTTTCTGGCCCCCTAGTCATGACCTAAAAATAATCCCTGGGGTAACCCGGAGCTACCGTGAAAATTTGGAGGCAATCGCCAAGTTATAAGCGGACAAACAGACGCACATAGACACAAACACACGAACACACTATATATAGCAAGTGTTCTTTGTATACAGATTCCGTTTATCAGCTGAAAAGTTAGTTCTATTTGTATAATTATATCCTTCCATCTCAATTTGTATTCCAAAATAGGACTGGAAGATGTAGCTGACTCGGTGGCTCAGTGGTCAGCGTCGCGGCTTGCGGCGGGAGAGGTGCTAAGTTCGACGCTCCCCTGTGCTCCAGTTGCCCAGTGAGGCGTGACAGCTTGAGCAGCTAACAAATGTGATAGCTGTCACGTAGCGATCTTGGACAGACTGTTTATTACCGTGGTGAAGCCTAGAGGCCAACTCAGCCTTTCATCCCTCCGGGTCGGCAAATGAAGACCAGCTTCGTCTGGGAGGGCAAAAGCATGGTTCATTCCATTCGTGGATAAACGCGTGGGTGCGCAGGTAAAACTGTGTAATCCCTCGACAACGCGTGCCATACCTGAGCGCTTCTGCAGTGAGGTAGGGGCGCTATATCAAGTGCATGACCTTTACCTTTAACTTGCAAAATTTTTAGGTCCGCCAACGTTTGACCTGCCGTACAGGCTTACAGCGCTACTATTAGAACCACAGCGCTGTCTCTACGTGCGTCAGAGAATGCAGTATATACAGAGGCGGATTTAGGCATGTTCAGCATGTTCGGCCGAACAGTGGCCCCCACAAAAGGACAAAAAGTTGTTTTTTTCATTTTGTGCAACATGGTAACAAGCCAGAAATATTGAAACAATGATTAGGAGGAAACGATTCGTCGATGATGACTACTGTGCGTGTCGGGTAAAGGCAGTCGGGGGGAGGGGTTACGGGGTATTTATATATTAGGGGCCCCCACATTTTTACTGAACAGGGGCCCCGCTTGGAGTAAATCCGGCCCTGAGTATATATGTCGTTTGTTGAGTGTTGGCGTCCACGTCGATCCAGGAGCTGACCGCGTTAACGAGATAAACAGCTTTGACACAATCGCGTTACCTGTCCATGCCTCGTATGCTATATTAGTAATGCGCTACTTAATTGCACCAGTAGGGGATAACCTCATGATTACGCCAGATATAACGACCGCAAAGGCGATGGTGTGCTTCTGACGCTGAAAAAAACAAAAGGTGTTCGTATCTTGTAGCGTCTGATCCGCCGAAGACGGCCAATTCCATTTGCAGGTCAGCACGATTTTTTCAGTCAAAGTATCCGAATGCATAACTTGTAGCTGTAGGCAGGCCTAAGCTTCACAAAGAAGATAATTTCGGTGAAAAAAACACGCTGTGTCCGTTCTTGGCCAGACTTCCATTACGTCACAATCACTGTACAGTTCATCAATAAAACAACATATTCCGGACTCATAGTCGGTCTGCATGCGGATGCAAATCTTCTCTGTTCCTGCCTCTCTTCGAATTCTCTAATGATTAATGCAGTACGGACTAGTGATGCGACGACGATCGTTTTTTTTATTAACAAAATTCAGTTCAACCTGTCTACTACAATGAGCGGTTTAGTATACATTTTAGCCCAGCCCAGCTTATCATGCAGAGTGGATCATTGGGCGTGTGTGTGTGTCTGTTAACCAGGATCTTGGTGACGCGAACCGCTAGACTCAGACTTGTAATATTGGAACTTGTACGCAGAGTTTTACTGACGAACTCTGGTCACAAATCAAAAACAAAGTCACTCTGACCTACCCTTGATCTCACTGTTCATGGGCGGCTACTATACTTGTATACTGCTACACGACATTCTGCCGGAAACTGACCATTTTTCTGCTTTCCGTATCATTTTTATGACTACGTTTTTCTTTTTAGTGGTCCTCGAGGCTTTTACTTAGGCTACTTTAAAAATTTCTCATGTGTGTATGTATTTATCTTTATGCTATAGTTCTGAGAAGCCATATACAAATAGTATTGCAATATATGGTACAGTCGAGCTTTTGTACTGAAGCATGAATCAAAGTTTGCGGTGAATAGACAATTAAACTCGATTGATTTTCACAGTACTTTCAATAAAAGAAATATAACAAAAGTTCGCTTCGAACATGCATTCACATGTTTTACCTTCGTAGCATCACTGAAAACTGCGGGCGGTGATGGCGATACGTTACGTGGGTAAACATCTGCCGTGACGTCACTGATGACGTCGTTAACGACTCGTCATCACCTGTCAAGTAGTCGTTCGTCAGTTGTGCTGCGCATCTCAGCTGTCTCAGCAGCGCCGCCGTGCGAGGATTCGAAAAATTCCTATCCGCTTTCTGCCTACAATAGGGTGCGGGATCGATATGCCACAGGTGACCCCAGGTCGCGCTTACAATAATTTGGCTTGTAGTCCGTGAACCAGACAACTTTTTGGTACCACTCGGGGGAACCTCTCACCCCTAAGTTTTTTGGAAGATCTGAATGTGTTCGTTTATAAAATGCCTGCTAGATGTGTCATATGAGTAGCTTAATATCCTGTAATTAACCATTTTAGTTACGTGAGTCGTTTTTACAGCAAAATAATTGAAAATTGAATATCTGCGAGGATTGTAGACTCAGAATAGTGTTCTCTACATCAAAATGTTTGCTTTGAATCACTCTTTTATCAAAATATGAGATATGCAAATTAAACCTCTCTTTCTAGGTCACTAAAGGTAAAAAGGTCATATGACATCCAATCGTCTTAAAATCTCGACAAAGATTTCATTTTCATTCTATATTGATTGGAAATAGCAACAAGCAGTACAGAGAATGGACGTTTTAGATAGACCAGGGCAGTTTAAAAAATTGATTTTAGCCACTTTACTAAGTGTATGCCGTACCACACAGATGTGAAGCTATATAACATTTTTCGGAGAGCTGTTTTGCGTGTGGGCACAGCACACTGTCAAATCTGTGCTTACAGTGCTAGAATGGGTCAAAAATTGTAAGATTGTGCGCATCAAAACCAGTATACAGCGTAAAATTCTAGCCGAACGTTTGATGCATTTGCATAGGGCAAGGAATGTAGTTGTGCACCAATATTACAGTTTTCAGCTGTGCCCCCTAGCGGTGGCACGGCGAAGTGACAAACTTGAAAATTTAAATTTTCTGAAATTTTATAACTGCATTTTTGTTTTTGGCACACCCTGTAGGAACAAACTAACTATCTGTGCAGGATTATGCTAATTTTTGTTGGCTAGTCTTTTCCATGAGGACACTGAATGGCCGCTAGGCCTATATATTTTCCGAAGGAAATGAGATCCTTTACGACGAGTTAAGTAAATGGAACATATTGCGCGCGCTTCAGTCGGCCTGAAGTGGCAATACAGAATCCTCTAATTACTATTTGATATGCTTGATATGCCTTCACATTAATAAAACTTAACTGCGATTCAATACAAAAAAAATTAATAATAAGTCGGCGGCCATCTTAGATTTTCGCGACGGCAATCACAACTGTCTTAAAGAGGACGTTAAAAGCTATAAGTGTGCTGAATTGCATGTTTGCATCATCATCTAAAGTATTCTCTCAAAAATTGCCTTTACACACATTATACACTATTAAGACGCACCATTATTCAGAGCCGTGGAGTGCAGCCTACGCTGTGTACAATGGCTCAAGTCAATTTGTGAAAACTGGCCTGAAGTGTAACCTATCTCAAACATCCATTTTATGTACTGCTTGTGAGGATTTCCCACCAGTGTAGGGTAAAAATTAAATCCGAGTTGAAACTACAAGCTGCTTTGACGTCACGTGACCTTTTGACCCCCAGTGACCCAGAAAGCGGCTTAAGTTGCGCATGTCATATTCTGCCACAAAGAGTACATCAAGGCGAGCGAACATTTTAATGCATAGATTATTATTCTGTGTCTAAAAACTACGGAGATATTCCATTTTCAATTTGCCCTACCCCATTACATTTGCGGCTACAGTTGATAACAAAAACAGTCAATTTGGACATAATGCAAATCATCTGAGAGGTCTACTAGGCATTTTCTTAATGTACATACATTGATTTTTCACTAAAGTATAGAGGCGAAAGATTCTCTCAAGTGGTATCAGTTGGCAAATTTTAGGGGCCTGGCTCACGGACTATTGGGGTCACGCTAGCGGTTGGCTCCCCTAACATTTTGGATTACGTGTTTATTTAGTTTTGATCGTCTAAGGTTCTTCGATTAGCTTTTTTCGCAGTATTTTATGTTATTTTGAATGGTTTGGTGCTTATTTAGTCACAATAGACCGCATCTCAAACATTCGATGAAGCCTAATAATATTAGTGACACTAATATTATTACAATATTAATAATATTAATTATTAATATTAGTGACATTAATATTATTAGGCTGCATCGAAAGATTGATATGCGGTCTATTGCGATCGATGATCACATAGCGTGGCATCTGTTACGCGAGCGACTGTTCTTACTCATTTGCCAGATGGCACCACTTCGATGCGGCCATTACAACATTACTGTAGCCAGTTGTTTTATGTAATTTTTAAACTGTTTTTGTATCGCATTCGTTTTTATGCTGACCACTAGTCTTGAACAAACAAACTGCTTGACTAAATGCTCGTCTTATAATAATCACAGATCATCGCTTCGTGTGTATCTCAAGCGGCAAAGCGTATCCACCGACTATTAAACTGTTTACGACCAAATGCGAACAACTGCTTTGCTTTAACGATGCACATCGCGACATATACCCGACTGCCCGCCAGCCATAATATGCTTTGTATAAGCCTAGATCGGTTGCCGCCTACTACCGCAGAATTTAATACAATTTTAGAATCTAGAGGGCGAGTGAGTTAGTGAGCAGAGGTTTAACGTCCCACTCGACACTTTATAGGTCATTTCCTTGTGCTATAGTAACTAGAGCAGCTGTGTTAATGTTCCCTCTTTTAGAGGGCTTAGGCCCTAGAGAGTCTTCGACTCAGCACGTCTTTGACGTGGCTGTAGGCTTAACACTTAAAGCTAAAAGGCGTGCAGGGCACCTGGCATCTAATAATATGGCAGATATTTGCGTGGTGTTGTCAGGCGTCAAGCGAAGAAATGGCGGAACTCCACATTTACTTTCATCCAATCCAATAGACTTAGTAAGTAGGCCTAGGTCTGTAAGTAAGTAAGTTCATTTTGTGCAGCGCACTAAGCTTATGCTGTACACCGCACCCTCGTCTTTGTCCTCTTTTCCGCGCCCTCCGCGTAGCGTCATTCTTTCTTTGCGTTGCTACGTTTGTCTGTGCTAATGAATAGACTCCCGGCAATCACGTGACTGTTGATGACGTCACAGCTGGTTGCATTCCCACGATGCTCGGCATTTATTTACACGTGCGTGCGTAACGTGCAGCGTTTGTTGCACAGTTTTCGCTTATTTCGTTAGCGTTGGGGTAAGAATTGCGATAGGGCGTAGGATTTTGGGTTAGAGATGGGGTTAGAGTTATTGTCGGGTTTCGGTTTGGGTTTACGTTACAGTAACAGACTGTCGGGATTTTAATTTTGCGATCTTTCGCTACTGGCCAGCTGTTTCTAGCACCGTTTGACATTTAGAAGCCACTAAACCACTGGCTTCTGTCAGAAGGTGTGACGAACTGATTGGCCACGAAATAGCATGTTGGCATTAACGTGGCCGCGCGCTGCTGCCACAGAAAGAAAACCTTCAAAAGAATGTAAAAATTAACCCATCTAATCTACGCCTTTGTCACTTTTGTTTGTTCGACGATAAAGCCTGCCTACTGCCGGTGTTGTCGTTGGGGGGCGGCATGACGTGCATCGGTCGATTCAACGATTAAACCAACGTCTAGCCCGGTTAGTACTTGGATGGGTGACCATCTGCGGATAACTCAACCATCTGTAGTATGTAGCCAGCTAGTCGTTGCAGCCACCTAGGCCAACTCAGCCGTCCATCCCTCCGGGGTCGGTAAATGAGGACCAGCTTCGGCTGGGAAGAAAAAGGCAGGTATGGTTCATTCCGTTCGTGGATAAACGTGTGGGTGACTGGTAACACTGTGTGATTCTTTGACAACGTGTGTCATACTTTAGCACTGATACTGTGATCAGGTTGCGTTATAAAAAGCGCCATATCGACTGTCTCTTTGCCTTTTGCCTTCACGTGCTTAGAGCGCGCACTGGAAGTCTAAAATGCTCATGATACTGCTGCTACGTTGCGTTGTTCACTTGAGCTTCAGAACGGCTGACGGTCTAATCTATGCATTTGTTACGTGCGCAGTCGACCGTGAATATCACTGCCAGCCACAATTCAGCCATTTTAGCTAATAAACTGAACGTTTAGTCTTATTATTCCGCCTGCCTGTGCGTTATGGTGATGTTTTAACCGACGTCTGTTTATGTGTCTATATGTCTGTGTGGTCAGGCTTCAACTGGTGAATGCTTGCAACCTTGATTCTGGTGCGCAGATATATCTTGAGAAATCTGTACGTCAAATCTGAGTATCAACGTCATGTGTTTAAGGTCATACAGTTAAAACTCTCACAAAAAAGCGAGGCTACAATGAAATGACCGGGCGAAATCAAGAACAGCTGATTCTCTTGTGATCGTTTATTAGCTGTGTTTTGTAAAACATTAGCCTAGCTGTAGCTGTAACTACATCAGATTGTACGCTACCCATTCGAGTTTTGTCGTACCAAGTATGAACCCGATAGCTCGAGGGGATCCTTTACATCGAGGGCGTCAAATGGGAGAGGGGTACGTAAGAGTCGCAAAATCCGGCCAATCGTTATCGCGCAGGTTACGGGAACGCATTTTTGCCGCCCGACGCATAAAATGCATTGGCGCAGAATTTGCTATGGTGACGTGGCTGTGTGTGTCTGTCACGCTGGCGTCGGGCGGTTTGTCAGCGATAGCTGAACTACTTGTGTTACGTGTAGTTTTGTAGAATAGAGAAGTATTTGCCTACGTTTGTCAGATGTAGGCAACTATTTTTATTTCTCGGCCAATTTATTCATGCTATGTTTTGCAAGGTTTGGTCAGTTTGTTGTCGCGCACCGTTTCTCGTTTATTGTATTCAATAGCCTATTATTTGCTGGTCAGTTTTGTGACGCTGTGTTCTGCAGGGTCTTGGCCAGTTTGCCAAACCTCTTATGACGTCACAGTTTACTCTCATCGGCGAAAATGCACTGTGACGTCACAAGAGTGCACTGCAGACAGCGGCGACGGAGGTGTGGCCAGCTGTCCGGACGTCACCCCGGCGTTCAACAGCCAATTATGGTCGACCCCTAGAAGGTGTGGAAGCACTGTTGGCAACCGTTGTGCTAAGCCAACGTCACGATTACGTCATATCGTTTGCTGTGATTTAGTTGACATTATATTGTACATTATCGTCCAGCTATAGGCCGACCAGGCTTTTGTTAGACGCGTCAAGCGCCGATTTCTGTACGAAAATAGGAATTATACTAAATTAACGCAGCGAGCGTGGCTTCCGTTGTCACGTGAAAGCTGCTAAGCCGGTTACAGTGGAGAAGAATACTGAACCTATTCTAAACACATCGCACTTGGCTTTGACGTCGCCGTGAAGGAGCAGTAAATTACAACACGACTGTAGAAAGATGAAAACCGTGAAAGGGACTTCTGCTGAGGCTTGATAAAGTTTGCTAGTTTCTTCGACCCAGAGCGGTGGAGATAGTGCGAGTTTGTTACGGATAACTGGCGAGGAGGATGTCTAAAACTGCGGAGTTATCGCGTCTTGGTTGACTGTAGAAAGATGCTGGTCATGTCGGAAGCGTGTGGATTACTTCTTGGATGTATATATGACGTAGCAACATAGTAAATTTACAGCGGACGTACACGCGGGATGTTGTCGGAAGAGGTGTGAACTACATTTATGAGATTTTGAGCCAAACCGGCAGCCAGAGTGTTCGTCCAGTTCGCCACACCATTTCTCTCGCCCAAAATCACCATTACTCGTTACATAAGCCGACGTCAGTAATGCTTTTTAATCAACGGCTGACCACCGCCGTTTTTGTTTTGTTTTTAGTGACGTTTTTGCCAGATTTTAGGCCGCATTGAATGCACGAGATGCACACTGTTGCAATTTATGATTCTGGGGGACTGTCAGTTTGTCAGGCTGTCTGTCTGTCACGCGGCTTCAAGCGGCTTCGCTGTGCAAACACGGCGGAACGAAATCCTGCTTGGGGCGGAGACTGGAGCAGTCAGAGTCAGAGGATGATCAGTTTGTAAGATAAACTTTCGGCATAATGTCGCTGACGCTTCTTCGGCCAAATCGTTCAAGAAGAGATTGCACGAATGGTTCACAGACGTGGAAATTTAAGCCCTTCTTCAATCTGCGAAGTTACAAGTTACAAGTTAATGTAATAATGTAATAATATTTTTATAGTGGCTTAACTACATTTCTTTACGGTCAAATCTGCAGACTAGTCAGCAAGGCAACCACATACAATACAATACAAATAGTACGCGCGCACACGCGCGATTTTACTATGGGCGCAGCCTTGGGGGGTGGCGGTGGTAGAATGTCCGACTAGGGATCGAAAGGTCCCAGGTTCGATCCCGGGCGGTGCCAAAAAGTGAATGCATGTTTGTAAATATTTACAAAAAATAATAATAATAATAATAATAATAATAATTTATATTAAACAAGATTTACGACTTTCCTACGAATTCGCAGCGGCCTTCGCCGCAATACTTTAGCCGCTCGGTGATGCTGTACCCATTGCGTGTAGTTAGTTTACATACAATTACTATGCTTCGCTGTCGATTTGTCAGCCGCAGGCATCTGCACAACTGCAGTTGACTGCAGCGACGTGCTGTGTCGCTGCGCGCACACAGTGACAGTATTCTCCCGTAATCACTAGTTTAGCCGCCGGCAAAACTTTGCCAGAGGCTATATGTTTTGCTTCTTCTTTTTCAGTCGACCGCACTTAATGTGACGAAACCGCCGACTGCCGCCAGGTAAAATGCATACAACGCTTAGAACCGAGGTGTGGCACGAGTAATCCCCACAGACCTCTCCACCATTAGCCCTCCCCTATTTTGGCAGGGGTTCAAAAAGTGCGAAATTTTGCCCCAATTTTCGACTCTACGCGCATTTCGAACACTGTGATTTTAAAAAGGGCAGGGAGTAGAAAATAAGCAATACAGAAATAGGTCAAAGGGGACATTATCTGGGTCACAATGACCTACTTTTAAATTTTGCCATTTCTTCTATATTTCTGTAATGACTACAGCCACAGACCCAGTTTGGTGCGCACATTGTCTATAGGGAGTACTATCAAAGAGTGCAAACTATGTCGCAGAGGTCGAAAGTTAGGTCACGTGGCTACACTTTAATTTTGCGGACTGCTATGAATAACTCTGACACCGCTAAAGCTACAGGCTTCTAATTTAGTGGGTAAACAGGCTGTAAAAAAATAGTAAATAAGCAGAAAAAAGTAGGTGAAAAGGAAACATAATCTAGGACACGTGACTTATTTTTAAATTTTGCAAACTTTTCATTATCTTTGCAACGGCTGAAGATAGAAACTTCAAATTTGGTGCGTATACTCTCTACGAAGAGTACTAACTGTAGCTGTAAAACTAGGTCAAAGAGCCGTAACCTGAGTCACGTGACCTGTCTTTGAATTTTGAGATGGCGGTTGAGGCGGTTATGGCAAAATGGGGCTGGCTACGAGTGCCGAAGGCACGACACGAGTCAAGGTGCCAAGGAGCGAGCGCCGAAGGCATGAGAAGTTTAACTTTGGCCAATAGGTCTGGAAGAGGGCTGTAAGCTCCCCAAGTGGGTCCGAGCTAAGCCCCGCATGAAGAATTATTCCGGTTCATTACGCCGCGTAAAAAATGGTACATGGTTTGGTCACATAACAACCGACGCACTACAAACGTTGAAGGTCGTGAGGTCAAATGTCAAGGTCATGACATGAAAACGAGATCCACCACAAGCTAAGTAGGTAATACTATTGCGTAGCAGTGAGTCACGCTTCACCGCACGTCATAGCGCACGAGCACGTGCGTAATGTTTACGACACTTTGTGATCGACTTCAGGCAGTGCAGTTAGTTTCGCCGTCTGCAGTCAAGGCAGTAGTTGTTGATGCCTGCTGACATGAATTCAGTCACTACGAACGCTGCTGTGCTGGCGATTCAGGATGTCGGGTGGGGACACCCGGAGCTGGCGGCTATACGTGGCAATACATCCCAATTGCCGCATTTGCTAGTGAGCACATACTGTGCCACGCGTCAGTCAGACAGAGATTGTGTTTATTGACCCACAACGAGACAGTCGCCGTACTCGCAGTCGCCAAGCGGAGTTGATGACAAGTTATTGATGAACTGACACTGCATCTACCTTCACTGACATTGACATCACGCTAGGTATGTACACCCTATCTACAGAGTGGGCCATAAAAAACGCCCCCTCAGATTATGCTGTTTATACTGCACCTGTACATGTTTAGCTGTACAAACAATATAGCATTTCAATAGTCATTTCTTTCTACACAAGATGAAACCAAAACCTGATAAATGTGTTTGTGTTAAAACTTTATACAGAAATATTACGATATAATCGAAGCACCCCAGCAAATTTGTTTTCACAATGGCAAAATACAATAGCGATCACGTGTTTGTGTCCATGACAGCTTTTCGCAGCAACAGGAGCTGAGAGATATCGCTGTCAGATTTTTTAGTTTCTCTTGGACTTCTGCTAGACCCTGTGCTGCCTTCTTGACTGAATATCAGCTCAGTCACATGCTTCTGTTCTGGTCTGGCAGTCTGCGTCGTCCTTTCAATTGAAGCCAGTATTCACGGAAAATAACGCAAAGAGACAAAGCTGGCGCCGTGAATGTTTCAGAGCCAAATTAACGTCAGAGTGACGTAACGCAATGCTATTGTGTTTTCCATTGTGTTTACTGTAGAGTTGGGCCGTTTTCATTTATCCGATACCAGTCGCATAAATCCTTTCAAGATATGTTCAAAGTCATGTCGATTTCTCAGAAATGATTTAAGCTGTGTTCTTATAGATCCCCAAGAATCTCCACCACCACAAACAGGACCTCGATCCGTTCAGCCGTTTTTGCGTAGCGAAGCCGAGTGAAGCCGCGTGGCAGATTACTGACGGACATCGGGGGCATTGATCACAATCGTCCGTATCTCATATTCGATGCAGCCTAACAATACAAGATTGCTTTTTAGTTACAGCCTGGCTTTAAGTTTTTTTTGCTATGCCGTGACCTAGATTTCTTGATATCTGACCTTGAACTTTGACCCTGCCAAACGTTAACTTTGTAGGTCAAGGCGTTCAAGATTCATACTCGAAGAGGCACAGTGACACACTCTTTTCGTTCGTGTGACCAGTACCTCGACTTTAACTGGATTACATTGATATACGATCTCGGTAGCAAAACAAACAAAAACGTGGGTGTTACGCCTTTCATTAAAAGGCTATCTTGAATCTCGTTATCTCGTTAGGATTAGCAAGTGGCTACAGTAATGTATTAATGACCGCATCGATGTGGCGCCATCTAGCGAATGAGCAAGAACTGTCGCCTGCGTGACAGACAGACAGACGTGCACGCTACAGTTAGCGACTTCGGCGAATTCAGGCCGTACAAACTGAGGAGTTGCGCTTCCTTCGGTCGCTTTCAATGTAGTTTACACTTGCGCATTCACGGTTAGTTACTTGTTGTCATTTGCGCTTTCGAAAAAACTCCCCAAATTTCGTCACAATCGTTAAGCCCGCTCCCGAATTATAAGCGAACATACAAACAGACAGTCGATCACGCGAACATGTATTATATTAGATGCTTGATATATTCGCTTAAATATTTTTTATTACTAGCCTATTTTCAGTTCAAAATCGCATACTTCATCAGTTGTACAATGATTGTCTCGAATATCAGATTTGTCCTACATCTTAGCAACTATTTGTGGCATATGTCAATAGCCAGAGCCGGCCATCGCCTCAATAAACGGAAAGA